>Ga0079224_100004125_pt1 | contig 18616 bp, 27 predicted proteins | sample Stecom2015_FD_80414 | JGI IMG/M metagenome (GOLD analysis project Ga0079224, IMG submission 80414) | Agricultural soil microbial communities from Utah to study Nitrogen management - Steer compost 2015 | ecosystem: Environmental > Terrestrial > Soil > Agricultural land | place: USA: Utah... | reverse complement strand
CCGTCCCTCGCGCCGACGGCCCGCCGGATCCTCAACGCTCGTGAGATCCGCCGCACCAACGGCGACGTCACGACGATCGAGACGAACGCGCTCGCCGGGGCGGTCCGGATCGTGGAGAACCCGTGGCTCCCGATCTACGCGCCCTCGTACGCGAACATCAACACCATGTGGATGGTGCTCCCCGACCCCAACGCGGGTCGGCCGACGCTGGTCACCGGCTTCCTCCGGGGGTACGAGACGCCGGACCTCCGCACCAAGTCGGACACGGGCACCCGCCTCGGCGGGGGCGCCATCCCGGCGTCGGAGGGGTCGTTCGACGACGACACCATCCAGTACCGCGTCCGCCACAACACGGGCGCCGCCGCGCTGATCAACATCGGCGCGTACATCTCGACCGGGACCACCACCCCCGCGTGACCCAGACCGGGGCCCCTCGGGGCCCCGGTCACCCCTTCCCCAAGAGCTTCTGAGGAGGCGCACCATGGCCGTCGACTACACCACAGCCGCCGGTCAGGTGCGCCTCCTCATCTCTGACGTCGACGAGGCCAACCAGATCCTCGGCGACAACGAGATCGCGGGGTACCTGGCCCGGTACGGCACCAAGGCCGAGGACCCCGTGTCGCCTCGCGGCCCCATCTCCCGGGCCGCCGCCGACGCGCTGGACACGATCGCCTCGTCGGAGGCGCTCGTCAGCAAGAAGATCCGCACGGGCGACGGCCTCACGACCGATGGCCCCGCCGTCGCCGACGCGCTCCGCGAGCACGCTGCCCGGCTCCGCGCCCGCGCGCGCGAGGAGGACGCCGAGGACGGAGTGACCGGCGGCTTCCTCGACGTGGTCGAGTTCCGGCCCTTCGGAGGGGCTGACTCCCTGGAGGGCGCCGGGGCTGGCGTCTACGGCTGGTAGGAGCTTCTCATGCCCCTCCCGAGCACCCGAGTGGTCCACCCTCGCTGGTCCGCCCACCACGCCCCCGTGACCGAGGACGCGATGAACGCTGTCGTCGTGATCACGTACGGCGGCACGGAGCCCACCTGGAGCTCCGGTGGGCACGAGACCGAGGGCGAGGCCACCACCACGTACGCGGGCGAGGCTCGCGTCGTCTACGACCCCGTCCAGGGCCGCGACACCGAGTCGGCCGACCAGGACGTGACCCTCCGCCGCGTGACCGTGTCGCTGCCGCGAGGCGCGGACGACCAGGAGGTCGGCGCGCGCGTCCTCGTCCTGTCCGTCGACGACAACGCGCCCGCCTGGCTCACGGGCACCGTGCTGTCCGTGGCCTCGCTCGGCCGGTCGTCGTACGCCTGGGAGCAGCTCCTGGAGTGCGTCGACGACCTGACCAACCAGCCCGGCGAGGAGACGCCGTGAGCTCCTTCGAGGCGGACTACTCGGAGCTCCGGAAGCTCTCGGCGGACCTGTCCGGCGTGGCCGACCGCATCGGCCCCGAGGTCCAGAAGGTCGTGCGCAAGGGCCTCGTCGACATCACCGCCCTCGGCAAGCGCGGGGCCCCCGTGGACACGGGGTTCCTGCGGAGCTCCATCAAGCCGAGCGACCTCCGCCGCGTCGGCCAGACCGGGGTCATCGAGGGCGAGACCGGGCCCACGGCGTCGTACGGCGGATATGTGGAGCGGGGCACCTCGCGCATGGCGCCGCGCCCGTACATGGCCCCGGCGGCGGACGCCGTGGAGCCCGGCTTCGTCGCTGCCATCGAGCAGCTGGGAGGGACCATCCTGTGACCCGCGCGACCGACCTGCACGCCGCGACCCTCGCGCTGCTCGAGACCATCCCCGGCATCACCGTCTACGACGGCGACGTGCCGGACAAGCCGCCCGCCTTCAACAACGGGAAGGTCAAGCCGTACGCCGTGCTCTGGCCGACGCCCGGGTCGTTCCCCGAGGCCGAGGCGGGCACCCTGTGCGACACCGACTCCGGCGAGCTCCGGTGGGGCTGCCGGGTGACCGTGGCCTCGGGGGACACCAACTGGACGCTGGAGGCCGCCGAGGACGTGCGCCAGAAGCTCTCCCGCGCCCAGCCCCTGCCCGCCTCAGGGGTCCTCCGGGAGCCCGAGGGGTACGAGCCCACCATCCAGAAGGACCCCGACGTGAAGCCGGTACGCTGGTTCACGCCGCTGATCTTCTACACTATGAGTGCCTGATGCCCCGGTGTCTGGCCCCGTCACCAAGGAGATGAGAACCATGGCCAAGATCGAGGCCTACCGCGTGGACACCGGAGAGAAGGTCCGGATCCCCGCGCACTGGATCGACCACCCCACCCTGGGTAAGCCGTTCCGGAAGACCCCGAAGCAGAAGGCGTCGGAGCGCGCCAACGACTCGGCCCCCGAGGGCCAGAAGGAGAAGTGACATGCCCAAGACCCTCGCGGACGCGCGCATCCGCCTCGTCGCGCTGACGACGGCCCCGGCGAACCCGGCGGCCCCCACGGTCGCGGAGCTGGAGGCCGGTGTCGACCTCTCGTGCCGCATCCTCAAGTCCGACTACCGCCTGTCCCCCGTCGCCTCGGACACGGTGGCCGACACCGAGCTCTGCGCCGAGGGCAACGCCGTGACGTACGGCGCCTCGAACTACGAGGGGTCCGTGACCCCGTTCCGCTACCTCACCGACACCGGGGCGGCCGACACCGTCAACGACGTCGCGTGGGAGGCGCTCAAGGAGAAGGGCACCGAGCTCTGGCTCTACGAGCGCGAGGGGCCCCGCTACGACGCCGCGTGGGCGGCGGACGACGAGGTCGAGGGGTACCAGGTCATCACCGACAACCCCCAGAAGCCGACGGACCGCACCGGCTTCATCAAGCGGGTCGTGCCCCTCGGCGTCCAGCGGGCGTGGCTCAACGCCACGGTCGCCGCTGGCGCCTGAGTCACCCCGTACGCTGTACCCCTGGAGGGCCCCGCTGTCACGGGTCGGGGCCCTCCAGGCACACCACCCGTGACCAACCCGTGAGGCCCGAGGAGGCAGCTGTGGACATCGCTGAGGACCCGAACGTCGAGGACTGGATCAACGGAGTCAGCTTCGTGCAGACGACCGAGACCATCTACCGCAACCCGGCCCTGTGGGCGGAGTACGAGCCCATCCTCAACGAGATGAAGACCCTCGGCGAGCAGCTCGACGAGCTCCTCGCGCCCGCCCCCGAGGCGGGGGACGCTGAGGAGTCGTTGGGCGGGGGCGACGAGACCCTCGGTGGCCCGGCGCCCGTCCCGGTCGGGGAGGAGTCGCTGGGCGAGGAGCTCGCGGACTCTCCGGACGTGGCCTCGATCAAGGCTCGGTACGCGGAGCTCCAGCGCCAGGCCGACGAGGTGCTCAAGCGATACGAGGGCGACACCGAGGTCTGGCACTTCCGGGCCCTCGACCAGGCCGAGGAGATCACCCCGATCGTGCAGGAGGTCGGGGTCCCCGACAAGCCTCGCCCGCTCGGCCAGGGCGCCTCGCCCCAGAAGCGGGCCGCGTGGGTCCGCAAGCAGGAGGCGTGGGTCAAGGAGATGGAGGCCGCCGCGCTGGAGGTCAACCTCCGGTGCGTCGCCCTCGCGTGCCTCAAGGTCGTGGTGGTCGGCGAGGAGAAGCCCGCCCCGTCCGTCGAGGGGCTCCGGAAGCTCCTCGCCCGGCCCCGGGGCAAGGCGCACTTCCGGCAGCTCGTCGACGCCGTCGAGCGCATCTCGCTGAAGGAGGTGGAGTTCGCCGCCCCTCATCGCCAGGGGTCTTGAGCGGAGGCCCTACCTCGTCCTGGCCCTTCGCACCGCTCGCGCGTGGGCCGTCCCACCGATGGAGTACCTCGGGCTCGAGCCGCCGGGGTCCCCGTGGTCCAAGCGGAGCCGGGGGCTGGCGGAGGGGCTGCTGGTCCACGAGGAATCCCTCAACCGCTTCGGCATCCCTCGCCGCATCGCCACCGACGATGAGAACGACGGGTGGTTCGAGGTGGACGACTCGACTATCGACCACGCCGAGGCCGCTCTCCAGCAGTGGGAGAAGGCCACGAAGCACCCGGAGCTGGGGGTCCAGCCCCGCATCGTGAACACGCGCTACGAAAACGTTCCCGAGAAGCGATACCGCGACGACGCCGAGGAGGAAGCTCCCGCGACCAGGCTCCTGGAGCGCGGGCTGGACGGATGACCTAGGAGGATCCCGCGATGGCCGAGCGGTCCGTGGTGGTGCGGCTTCGCGCCGAGATCGCTGACTTTCAGCGGAAGATGAAGACCGCCGCCTCGGCGGCGCAGGAGCCGGGGACCAAGGCTGCCGAGGCGGCCGACACCCTCGGCACCCAGGTCGGTCTCATGGGCGCTGCCGTCACCCTCGGGGTGGGGGCGGCGGTCAAGACCTTCGCGGACTTCGACCAGGCCATGTCCAACGTGGCGGCCACGGGCGACGACGCCCGTGGCTCCATCGACGCTCTCCGCGCGGCGGCCATCACGGCGGGCGCGGAGACCGCCTTCTCCGCCACCGAGGCGGCCAACGCCATCGAGGAGCTCGCCAAGGCGGGCATCTCGGCGGAGGACATCCTCAACGGCGGTCTGGACGGCGCCCTCGCCCTCGCGGCGTCGGACAACCTCGCCCTCGCGGACGCCGCCCAGTACGCGGCCACCGCGATGAACCAGTTCAACCTCAAGGGCGACCAGGCCATGCACGTGGCTGACCTGCTCGCGGCGGGCGCGGGCAAGGCCATGGGTGGCGTGGACGAGATGGGCCAGGCCATGAACCAGGCCGGGCTCGTCGCCTCGGGCATGGGCCTGTCGATCGAGGAGACCGTGGGGTCCCTCGCGGCCTTCGCCCAGCAGGGCCTCCTCGGGTCGGACGCCGGTACGTCCTTCAAGACCATGCTCCAGTCGCTGGCGAACCCCTCCAAGGAGTCCGCCCGGCTCATGGACGAGCTCGGCATCTCGGCGTACGACGCGGGTGGCAACTTCGTCGGCATGTCCGCTCTCGCGGCCAACCTCCAGACCGCCCTCGCGCACCTGTCGCAGGAGCAGCGAGACGCCGCTCTCGCCCAGATCTTCGGGTCGGACGCCGTCCGCGCCGCGCGCGTGGTGTACGAGGAGGGCGCCGCCGGGATCGACAAGTGGACGAAGGCGGTCGACGACCAGGGGTTCGCCCAGGAGCAGGCGGCGACGAAGCTCGACAACCTGAAGGGCGACCTGGAGGAGTTCTCTGGGTCTCTCGAGACGGCCATGATCAACGCGGGCGAGGGCGCCAACGGCCCGCTCCGCGCCCTCGTCCAGCGCGGGACTGAGCTCGTCAACGTCTTCAACGGTCTGCCCGCCCCGGTGCAGCAGGGCACCCTGATGGTCGCCGGGCTCGCGGGGGCCGCTGCCCTCGCGGTCGTGGGCACGCTGAAGCTCGCCTCGGCGGCCCGCGACGGCATCGGCGCGATGAAGGACCTCGGGCTGATCACCGACAAGACCGGCGACCGGATGACCAAGTGGGGCGGTCGCGTTGCCAAGGCGGCGGGGGTCGTCGGCGCCGCGATGGCGGCGGCCACCGTCGCGGCGGCGGCCTTCGGCGAGGAGTTCGACGGTCGCAGCGCCACCGAGTGGGAGTCGGCGATGCGCAAGTCCGTCGACACCGCCGAGCTCTTCAGCGAGAAGATCGACGGCATCGCCGGGGACACGTACGACCTGGAGGGCGCCTTCAACCGCATGACGGCGCCCAACTGGCTCGACTCCTTCGACGACTGGTCTGGCGACCTGCTGGGGATGGCCAGCTCCGCTGACCTCGTCGGCCAGGAGTTCGAGAACATGGGCCAGGCCATCGCCTCGATCTACCAGACGAACCCCGCGCGCGCGGCGGCCATCTTCGAGGACGTGCTGGCCAAGACGGGCGGCACCACCGAGGAGCTCCTGGACCTCATGCCTGCGTACCGGGACGCGCTCCTGGAGACCGAGAACGCGCAGGACGCGGCGGGCGACGCCACCAACAAGACCACCGCCGCCCTCCAGGCGCAGAACGACCGCCTGGAGGAGAACGCCGAGCTCCAGCGCGAGGCGGCGGGCGTCGTGCTGGACCGGCGCGCGGCGGAGGTGCAGTTCGAGCAGGCGGTGGCGGACGCCACCAAGGCGCTGGAGGACAACGGCGCCACCCTCGACATCACCACGGAGAAGGGCCGGGCCAACCGCACCGCCCTCGACGACATCTCGCGCTCCAGCTGGGACCTCATCGAGTCCATGCAGGAGCAGGGCGCCACCCAGAAGGAGCTCCAGGGCGTCATGACCACCTCGCGCGAGCGCTTCATCGGCGTCGCGACGGCGATGGGCATGGGCGCCGATGAGGCGAACGCGCTCGCTGACGAGATGGGCCTCATCCCGGGCGAGGTCAAGTCGACCGTCAACGTCGACACGGCCACCGCGCTCGGTCGCGTCCAGACGTTCCTCCAGGAGTACGCCAAGATCCAGTCCCGCCGGGTCGAGATCACCACGGCCTTCGTGGAGACGGGCATCCGCCCGCCCGCCGGGTTCTACGTGCCCCGGGGTGGGTACACAGGCGGGCGCGTCAAGGACATCGTGGGGTACGCGGGCGGCGGCCTCCTCGGGGGCACCCCGCCCTCGGACCCCACGGAGGACAACCTCCTCGCGGTGTCCGACCAGGGGCTGCTGAAGGTCCGGTCCGGCGAGTTCATCCAGTCGCAGCCCGCCGTGGACCACTACGGCGTCGGCTTCATGAACGCGCTCAACAACCGGGAGATCCCCAAGTCGATGCTCGGCTACGCTTCGGGTGGGTACCACGCCCCGCGTGGATACCAGCCCCCGTCGCCGACGCCGCTCCCCGCTCCCGCTACCGGCCCCGGTACGCAGATCACGGTCCAGGTGGACGCCTCGGGCCTGATCGACGGGGACGTCGCCCGCGCCATCGCCACCAAGGCCGAGAGGAAGCTGATGGACACGTTCAACACCTACGGCCTGGGCGGGGTCGCCTCGGGGGTCGCGGTATGAGCACGTACCCCGGGGTCGTCCTCGGCGTCCCGTACACCCCGCCGCCGGTTCCCCGCGACCCCTGGACGGGCGCGCGCATGTTCATGCGGGACCGCTGGGGCATCCGGTGGAGCTTCTGCGGCCCGCGCGGCACGGGCGTCCGGATGCAGTCCGGCGTCCGGGGCCTCGGCATGCCCGAGTACACGCGATTCTCGACGCCCTACGCGGGGCTCGCCGGGTCGCGCCACCGAGGCTCCCGCGCGGTGGACCGCGAGGTCTACTGGCCGCTGTGGGTCTGGCAGGACACGGACGACCAGGCGTGGCTCGACTACGACAGCGCGTTCTGGCGGACCATGGACCCCGAGGAGCTCGTCACGTGGGAGGTGGAGCAGCCCAACGGCACGCTGCGCTACCTCGACGTGCGCTTCGCCTCGGACAACAACGTCGCCTTCGACAAGGCGCCGGGCATGCGGAAGTGGGTGCCGTACGGCATCACCCTCGTCGCCGAGCAGCCGTTCTGGCGGGGCGACCCCATCTACGCCTCGTGGGGCTCGGCCTTCGAGCCGCAGCCGTTCTTCGGCGGCCCGGGGGAGCCCGGCGCCCCGCCGCTGTACATCTCGTCCGACGCCATCCTCTCCGAGGCGACGGTCACCAACCCGGGCGACGTGCCGGGTTGGCCCACGTACAAGTTCACCGGCGCCTTCACCTCCATCGAGGTGGAGCTCGACGGGTTCCTCATCGCCTACGACGGAGTCATGGACCCCGACGACGTGCTCGAGATCCGGACGGACCCCGCCGCCCAGGGCGCGTTCCTCAACGGGGTCCGGATCACCAGCCAGCTCCGGTCCCGGCAGTTCGCCCCAATCCCCAAGCAGTCGACGGTGCCCCTCGCGGTGAACGTGTCCGGGTCCGGGAAGGTGGAGATGACCTTCACCCCGCTGTTCAATCGGGCGTGGTAGTCGTGAGCAACGCGCCCGCCCGCCTCGTCCTGGACATCTACTCGTCCGCCTTCGGCTACCTCGACACGGTCGCCGCGCCCGCGTGGGTCACCTGCTCGATCCGGTGGAACGGCATCGACACGGCGAGCTTCGCGCTGGAGTCGGACGACCGCCTCAACGCGCTCCTCGGGGTCCCCGGGCGGCGGATGGTCGTCCGCTACCGCCCCGAGGCGCTGCTGCCCGACACGGTCGACCTCCTGTCCGGCGCGATCTACACGCAGCAGGGCGACGCCGACCCTCGGTCCTCGGTCCGCACGTACCACGTGTCGGGCGACTTCTGCCTGCTCGACCAGCTCCTCGGGTGGCCCAACCCCACGGGCACCATCTCCCAGCAGGGCGACGACGAGGCGTTCTACGAGGCGACCGGCCCGGCGGAGACCGCCGCGCTGTCGCTGATCAACCTCAACCGGGCGCGGTCCGTCACCCCCATCACGGTCGCCGCGTCGGGCGGGCGCGGGAGCTCCGTGGCCATCCGGGTCCGCATGCACAAGCTGGCGGACAAGCTCTTCCCCGTGGTGGGCAACGCGGGCGTCGGCATCCGGCTGCTCCAGGGCGACACCTCGGTGGTGGCCTCGGGGTACGTCGGCACCGTGCAGGACGACGTTCTCACCCAGCAGGACGGGGTCGTGGCGTCCGGCGGGTGGGTCTTGACTCCGCCGACCGCCACGCGCGTCGCCGTGGGCGGCCCCGGCGAGGGCACCGCGCGCGTCTGGCGCTACGTCACCGACCCGGCGCTGGAGGCCGCGTGGGGCCGGTCGTGGGAGGTCCAGGTGGACGCCCGCGACCTGAAGGAGGACGACCCCGCCCTCGCCTCGAAGATGGACGCCCGGGGCCACGAGGCGCTCGCCGAGGGCGCCCCCAAGGTGTCGGTCAGCGCGGAGCTCTCGGAGACCGAGGACTTCCAGTTCATCAAGCGCTACAACCTCGGGGACCTGTGGCCGGTCCAGTTCGTCGACTACCCCGAGCCGATCGTCGACCGGATCACCCGCATCGACATCTCCGAGACCGCCGACGATGGTCTGAAGATCACCCCGTACCTCGGTACGATGGAGGACAGCACTGAGGCCCAGCTGGTCAAGGCGGTCTCGAACATCGCACGCTCCGTGCGCGACATGAAGGCGAGGACCTGATGGCCATCACTTCGTATGGCTACCCTGGCGCCATCGTCCCGGGGGCTGTCTGGGCAGAGATGCAGCAGCTCCTCGGGCGAGCCCACGTGGTGCCCGGCAAGAGCGACTGGGAGCCGTCCGCGTACGGAGCTTCCGCGCGCACCGTGCGCCTCGCGCCGGGCACGATCGGGGGCGACGGGATCCTCGACAAGTCGGACGCGCCCATCGACGTCCAGCTGCCGACGGTCGGCTCAGGCACGCAGTACTTCCTCGTGGGCGGCAACCGCGTGTGGGGCGCCACCAACGAGACCATCCCGGGGTACGTCCCGGGCACCTCGGCGCGCGCCCTGCCGTCCTTCACGGACAACCCGGGCACCGAGGCGTTCCACCCGGTCGCCCTCGCCCGCGTGTCCGCCGGGGACCCCACCATCACGGACCTCGTGGACCTCCGGGCGATCGCCCAGGAGCCGGGCGTGTACACGATCTTCGACGACCTCGCGCTCCAGCTCATCGAGCGCCCCGGCGTGGTCGCCTTCAACTCCGTCACCGGGGTCACCCGCCGCCGGGTCTACGTGGGCAACTCGTGGACCTGGCAGCGCGTGTACGACGCCCTCACGGGCGAGCCGCCGATGATGATGATCGGCCGCTCCGAGCAGTTCGGCACCGACCTCGGGTCGGTGAACATCGAGTTCTACGCGGGCCAGGCGGACGTGACCTCGACGCGGGGCGCGTGGCAGGAGAACATGAAGGGGCACCTCGGGGGCAGCAACTACCAGCAGGCCGCTGCGGGGAACGTCGCCAAGATCGAGGTCCTCAAGGGCGGTACGTACGCCGTGGGCGCTCGCTACTCGCTTCAGAGCTCGGTGGGCTTCCGCGCCAACCTCTCGCTCAACGTGCCGGGCCTGGGCTACCGTCGGTTCGGGCCGGTGATGGCCGAGACCGCCGAGGCCAAGGCGGGAGCGCACGTCGAGATCTCGCTGACGGACACGGTGTACATGCCTGCGGGGGCCCGCCTCCAGCCCAAGTGGTCCACGTACGGCACGACCCGGCTGCGGCACTGGTACATGTGGATGACCAAGATCTCGGCTGAGTGAGGAAGGACCATGGACGCCCTGACCCAGCTTCCCTGGTCCGGCCTGCAGATCACCGTCTTCACCTCGGGGTGGACCCTCGTGGCCTACATCGTCGTCCTGCTCCTCACGGGGAGGGGCGGCATCGCTCTCCGGAGCGAGGTGGAGACCCAGAAGGCGATCGCCGACACGTTCAAGACGGCGTGGGAGACCGCCGAGGCGCGCGCCGACGTACTCGGGGACCAGATGCGAGAAGTGAGCACCCAGCTCGCCGACCACACTACGTATCTCCAGACGGCGGACAAGGTGCTCCAGGCGCTGGACGAGAACCGGCGTCGCGCGGAGCTCCGCGAGGAGCTTCGGGCGGAAGGTGGTGGGTCGTGATCAGCATCCCTCGTCGTCGCCGCGCGCCCCTGGAGGCGCAGCAGGCCGAGGCCGACGCTGCCGTGAAGAAGGCGGTGGACGGCCTCCACGAGGCGGTGGTGGAGCTCGGGGCCGTCGAGGAGCGGACCCCGGTAACGCGCGCGCTCGCGCAGCGCTTCCTGCTGTGGCAGGAGCGTAACCACTTCGGAGAGAACATGGCTCGGATCATGGGGGCACCCCGATGAGCATCGCGATCACCGTCCTGGCCGCCCTCGCCCTCGCGGCGTGGGCGACCTTCGCCGTCCTGTACCACGTCCGGGCCGCCTGGTTCGCGACCGAGCAGGGCCGGAACATCATGGGCGTCTCGGTCGCCCTCGCGCTCTTCCTCGCCCTCGCGGTTGCCGCGAGGCTGTGGCCGGAGGCTACGTGGCTCGACGGGGTCCGCCTCGTCACGTACCTGTGGCTGGCGTACCTCGGGGTCCAGCGTGCGGTCCAGATGGTGAGACTCCAGCGCGCCACGCGGGCTGCTCACAAGGCGGTCATCAGCCACCTGGGCGACCGAACCCCGTAGACTGACACCCGCACCCAAGGAGGACACCCGTGGCCGACAAGAAGACCGAGCCCGAGATCCCGCCCGTGATCCTGGACGACGACCTCCCCGAGGGGTTCGACCCGGACGAGCTCGACGCCGACGAGGAGGACGACTAGTGACCGAGGTCTACTCGCGCTCCTTCTGGGGCGCGCGCCACCGGGACGGGTTCGGCGCCCGCCCGGCGGTCCGCCTGGAGACCTGGGGCCACCACTCGGTGACCGCCCAGCTCCCGCCGACCGCCACCATCCAGGCCGAGTGCGACCAGATGCGCATCCTCGAGAACATCGGGCAGTCCCGGTTCGGGGGCGGCGTGTCGTACACCTATGCGATCTTCCCCTCGGGGCGGATCTACCAGGGCCACTCGCTCTCGCGCATCGGCGCCCACACCGCTGGGCACAACACCAAGGGCATCGGCATCGTCTTCGTGGGCAACTACGAGGCGAACCGGCTCACGCCCCAGCAGGAGGCCGCCGCCGCGTGGCTGCTCCGGTTCCTCGACGGGCAGGGCGTCATCACCGACCCCCGGTTCACGGGCGGCCACCGCGACGTCAAGCAGACGAGCTGCCCGGGGCGGTACGCCCACGACCGGCTCGACGACATCTCCCGCCTCGCGGGTGGCGGCGGCGGGTCCGTCCCGGCGCCCGAGCCTGCCTGGACCGGCGCCATGGGGTGGCCGGTGCTGTCGTACGGCATGGTCAACGACCACGTCAAGGCGCTCCAGAAGCTCCTCGGCATCGCGCAGGACCGGAGCTTCGGCCCGGCCACCCTCGCGGCGGTCAAGGACTGGCAGACCAAGCACGGGCTCACGCCCGATGGCTACGTCGGCCCCGCCACGCAGACCGCCATGAAGGGCGCTGGCGGCGCCGCCCCGGCGCCCGCGCCGAGCGCGCCCACGCGCAAGCCTCGCGGCCTGCCGCCCGTGCTCAAGGTCGGGTCGACCGGCGGGTGGGTCGGGCTCTGGCAGTCCATCCTCCGCGACTGCGGTGAGAACGTCGCGGTGGACGAGAGCTTCGGCCCGGCGACCAAGTGGGCCACGATCCGCGTCCAGCAGCGCTGGGGCCTCGCGGGCGACGCCCACGTGGGCCCGCGCACGTGGTGCCGCGCCATGATCTCCGACCGCTCCGGGTCGCTCGCCCTCGGCGACGTGGGCCCGCAGGTGGAGCTCTGGCAGAACATCCTCGGGGTCGCGCTCGACCGCAGCTTCGGCCCCGCCACGCAGGCGGCCACGATGGAGGTCCAGCGCTTCCTCGGGGTCACCGCCGACGGGGCCCACGGGCCCTCGACCAACGCGGCGCTCCGCCGCCACTATGGGATCTAGGAGGACCCCGTGACCGACAGCAAGCAGAAGGTCGTCGCCCAGGTGGCGGCCGAGAACACGACGCAGGTGCAGCACCCGTGGCGCGCCTCGCTCCGCACCGCCTTCGCGGTCGTCGTGGCCCTCGCCCTCCTGGCGAAGCCGGTGCTCGACGCCGTCTCCGCCTCGGGGGATGGCAGCGACCTCGGCGGGTGGGCGGTGGCCGTGCTCGGCGTGGCCGCCGCCATCACCCGCGTGATGGCGCTGCCCGCCGTGGAGGCGTTCCTCGTCCGCTTCGTGCCCTGGCTCGCGGCGGACCCGTCCATCAAGGAGTGACCTGAGGTGTTCTACGTCTTCGACTCCATCCTCGCGTACGACCCGGCCACGGTGTCGATCGCGAAGTCGGCGAGCTTCCAGGTCTACGCGATCGACGACACGGCGAATGCCACGCCTCTCGCGACCACGGACCTCGGCGGCCTCCCGGTCGCCGTCACGTCCAACTCGGACGGGATGCTCACCATCTTCCAGGTGGAGGACCACGCCCAGGTGAAGCTGGTGTCCGGCTCCTTCGAGATGCCGGTCACCAGCCTCACGGGCGTGCTCGACGACGTGGCCTCCTCGCGGGCCGCCTCCGAGACCGCCGCCTCTGCCGCCCAGACGGCGGCGGGGGCGGCGGCGGAGTCGGCAGCCCTCGCCGCGACCCGAGGCCTGCCCCCGGGCGGCCTCGTGGGCCAGTCGGTCGTCAAGACTGGCGTGGACAACTACGAGGCGGAGTGGGCCTGGGTGACCCTTCTCATGGGGGAGCAGCCTCTCCGCTTCTGGGGCGCCGTGTCCACGCTGCCTCCGGCGGAAGCCGGGCAGCAGGTCGGCGACATCATCTTCAAGATCGGGGGTGCCTGATGGCCCGGTACACCAACACCGCCGAGTCGGGCCAGCCGTCCGGCACCGCCATCACCACGCTCGCGCAGACCGGCGGCACGGCAGGCGAGGCCTTCACCAAGGCGCAGAGCTTCTTCGACGGGGGCAGCGGCGGCGTCCGCTTCACCGACCAGTCCGCCCACGGCGCCCTCGCCTACCAGCTGGGCTACCTCAACACGTCGGGGTCCGGCGGGTGGCGGAGCCTCGCGTGGGAGCCGGAGGGCCCGTGGGACACCCTGGGCCGCCTCGCCGCGCGGTGGTACTTCTGGGTCGACGTCCTCGCCCCGGCGGGCACCGTCGAGATGGGGGCCGTCCGCAACATGCGGCCCTCCACGGGTGGGGTCTCGACGGCGGCCAGCTGCGTCTCGATCGCCCGCACGGCCTCGGGGGCGATCGAGCTCCGCCTCGGCGGCATGAGCTCGGCGGTGGTCTTCACCTCGCCCTCGGGGGTTCTGACCGCCGGGCAGTGGTACCGCTTCGAGGTGCGGGCCAAGGCCAACTCCGCCTTCGGGGTGGCCGACGGCGAGGTGGAGTTCGCGGCGTTCGTCGGCGACTCTCCGGAGCCGATCCCGGGGACCTACTGGTACTCCAACACCGTGCAGACTCGGGGCGACTACGAGCCCAACGCCAACCAGGTGCCTGCGGCGATGCTGTTCGGCCAGAGCTCCAGCGGCCTGGGGCAGACGCCCTACGTGCGCCAGGAGCGCTGGGACGACCTGGTCATGTACACCGGGGCGGACGCTACGTCGCTGCCGGGCCCGGTGCTGCCCGCGCCGGTCTCCGTGGCGCGCCCGTACGTCGTCACGGAGAACCCGGGCCTGTGGTTCCCGACCGGCGTCGGCGACCTCGTCGAGGCGGTCTCCGACGACGAGGACCTCACGTTCGCTGAGTCGCCGGGGGCGGACATCAACGAGGTCCTGGAGTACGCGCTGCCGCCGCTGACCTCGGGGTCACTTCGGGTGGTGACACGGGCCCGCCAGGGCAGCTCCGCCAACGAGCTCCAGGTCGAGGTCCTCCAGACCGACACGGTCATCGCCACGCGGACCTTCACCCTCACGGCCACCGTGGCGGACTACGAGCTCGTCTGCTCGCCCTCCGAGCTGGCGGCCATCACCGACCGCTCGAAGCTCCGGGTCCGGCTCACCGGGAGCCCGGCGTGACCACCTTCAACTGGACGCTGACCGACGGGGCGGATGACGGCACGGTCACGTTCGACGGGACCTCCACCTTCTCGCTGACGACGACCGTCGCCTCGCTCAGCGGGCGGTGGAACATGTACCGCGCGGGCGGGGTGACCATCCCCCAGGGGGTGATCATCGACTCCGCGACGCTGACCGTCTTCTCGTCGATCTCCTCGGGGTCCAACACTCTGGAGACGTACGCCGTGGCGGCGGACGACGTGCCCGCTCTCACGGCGTCGCTGGCCACGGCCACCAAGACCACCGCCCACAGCTCGACGCCCGCGCCGACCGGCGCTGCGGCCATCGACGTGACCGAGGTCCTCCAGGAGATCGTCAACCGGGCTGGGTGGGTGGCCGGGAACGCGGTCGCCTTCACGATCACCCAGGGCACCGGCAACACCACCCTGACCCGCTTCATCGAGGGTAGTGCCACGTACGCCGCGACCCTCGCGGTGGAGTACCACGAGGGGTCTCCCCCGGGCGTCCGGGTGGCGGCGATCGAGGCCTCCACCGAGGGCGCCCTGCCCTCGGTCCGGGTGATGGAGCTGGAGGTCTTCACGGACGCGCCGCCGCCCGTGGCGGGGCCCGCGAAGCTCTGGACCGGCGACCAGTGGGCCGAGGCGGTCCCGCACGTGTGGGCCGGCGACCAGTGGGTGCCGGTGCAGCCGCACGTGTGGACCGGCGACCAGTGGGTGCCGACCACGTAGGCGTACACCCGCCGAGAACGCACAGAACCCCCGCCAGGAGCGCCTGGCGGGGGTTCTTGCGGCTACCGGGTCAGACGCGGGCCAGCATCAGCTCCAGCGCCCGGTTCTTGAAGTCCGGGTCCAGCAGCGCCTTGTACGCGCGCTGCTCGTCCGGGTTGTCGCCCCGGCGAGGCGAGAAGTGGTCGGCCCACTCGGTGATGGCGTTGAACCCGGCCCACGCCGTCTCGCGGATGCCCTCCTGGGTGTAGGCCTGCCCGAAGAGCGTCGAGATCTCGTCCAGCATCGCCTCGCGGCGGGTGACCGTAGCCTTCGCCGCGTCGTCCCCGGCGCCGAACTCCGCGGAGATGATCTCGTCGAACTGGCCCTGCGTGAGGGTCGTGTTGATGAGCTGCTCCGCCTGCTCCTGGAACCCCTCCAGGTAGTTGAACGTGAGGTCCAGCGCCTCGCGGGCCTGCGAGCGGATGAGGCGGTCGGCCCCCGAGGAGTGGCGGATCCGGTAGATGTTCTTGGCCGACCCGAGGGCGACGTTGAGGGTGTTCTGGCAGACGATGCGGACCGGCGTGACCATGAGCGTGAACGCCATGGACCCGTCGTGCGAGTTGATCGCGGCAATGTAGTTGTCGATGCGGTCCACGCCGCCGACCCGCATGTGCCCGGGGAGCTTCATGGTGATGAAGACCCGGCGCCCGCCGTTGAGCGCGCCCGCCGTCTCGAAGTGGGCGCCCGACTCGTCGACCAGCGCGTTGAGCATCGCCGCGTGCTCCTCATTCTGGATGACGTGGTAGGCCTCGCCGACCTTGCCCAGCACCTCCGAGGCGCCGGTCACCGGGTTGTCGCGGACCGTCGCGTAGTGGCCCGGCATCTCCAGGAGCTCCCCGGTCTCGAGGACGGCCTGGAGCGGGGTCTTGCGGACGTTCCAGCCGCCGAGGAGGCCCTGCTCCATCGCGGTCTCGGCGGTGAAGGCGGAGTCGACGACCTGGCCGAGCTGGTGCCACGCATCCTCGCGGGCGGAGATGAAGGAGGTCTGGCCGTTGGTGGTGTCGAGGTTGTGCATCTGGATCGCTTCCTTCGGGTTCGGGGTTCGTTGGGTGGTACGGGAGACACGTTACTACGGAGATGCGGAGCTGGCAAGCCGGGGGCCTGAGGGCCCCCGGCTGCCGTTCATTCGCAGTTCGGGCAGTGGCCCGAGGCGGGGAGCTCCAGCCAGCAACCGGAGCAGATCACCGAGGGGCGCTCCTCGCGCTTGTTGTAGCGGACCCCGGTGTGGACGCCCCGGAGGTAGTGGGCCCGGTTCCGGCAGGCCTCGATCGTGCGGCGGAGGTCCTTCGAGACCTGCACCTCGTCCCGCTTCTCGGGGCCCGCGTAGATCCAGGCCTGGAGGAGGACGGCGTCGTCCTCGGGGAGCCAGGGAAGGCGGTCCCGCGTCGCCCAGGCGCGCGACTTGTCGTTGGCCGCCTGCCGCTCTTCGTACCGGCTCGGGTCGTAGTTGCTCATCGGTTCTCCGTTCATCGAGTGTCGTGTTGGCCTTGCATGAGACACGTTACTACGGAGACACGCAGCTGCGCAAGTCGAGAAGAGCCCCGGCGCCGCGAGGGCGCCGGGGCTCTGAGTCACGCGGTGCGGTGCGGGTTGCGGTCCCAGCCCCTGAGGATGGCCAGGGCGCGGTCGAGGCCGCCCGGCACGTCCGTCGCCAGGCAGAACGCCGCGTGGCGCAGCACGTCGGCCTCTCGGTGGAAGAGCGCCGCGTAGGTCAGCTCCAGGTGGGCGCACTCCAGCTCCTCGGCGGCCGCCCGGCGCGCCTGGAGGAGCTTCTGGTCCAGGACGAGGCGGGTGACCTGGACGGCGACGTCGAGGGCGGCACGGGCGTTGAGGCGGCGGACGTTCGGCATCACGGCGGGCCGGTGCGCGAGGGCGGTCATCGCCGCTCCTCCTGGTCCACGTAGATGGCGTTGCCCGACTCGGGGTGGACCGAGATCAGGCCGTCCGTCGTGCGGATGGAGAGCCCGCGCCCGGCGTGGTCGCGGTAGATGTCGATCGACCGGCGCCGGGTCTCCGTGTGCCCGTCCAGCAGGAAGCGGATGCGGTCGTTGACCCACGCCACGGGGACGAGCTGGTCACGGTCGAGGAGCCGGTCCCGGTAGGCGACCGCGTCGGGCCGGGTGCCCTTCAGCTCGGTGACGAGCTCCCGGGCCTCCGCGAGGTCCTGGCGGAGGTAGCGGAGCTGGTCCTGAGCCCAGCGGGGGAGCTTCGCCTCGCGGGGGTCGGGGGCGGTGTCGCGGCTCATCGTGCTGCCTCCTGCTTCTTGGCCTCGGTCTGGACGTGGGCCAGCATGGCCTCGGCGGTCCAGCGGTCGAGGTAGGCCATCTCGGTCTTGGTGCCGGGCCGCGCGCGGCGGACCTCACGGGACCACGTGCGGAACGCGGTCAGGCTGGTGAAGGACATCCACGGCGACGGGTGCTGCTGGTCGGGGCCCCAGAACAGCCGCCCGATCACCGGGCGGCGGGCCGCGTTGACGGTGACGGTCGCCCGCTCGTGCAGCAGGTGGCGCGGCTTGTACGCGGGCATCAGCTCTGCACCTGGCCGTACGTCGCGCGGGCGTCCATCTTCTCGACGGCGGACACCGCGAGGGCGGCCACCTGGAGCAGTTCGGCGCGCAGCTTGACGGGGTCGCCCTCGGCGAACGCCTCGGCGACCTCCTCGCGGATGAGGTGCATCCACGTCGGCTTGCCGTGGGTCGCCTCGTGGGCCTCGTAGTCGAGCCGCAGCGACTTCTCCACCGAGTAGGCGCTGTGTTGGGTGAACGGCTGGAGCCAGCGGGCGTCGGGGCCCATGCCGAGCTCCAGGTCGTCGTTGGCGCCGTACCGCTCGAACTGGCGGGCGCGCTCCTCGGCGACCTCGACCAGCACGTCCTCGGTCTGGCACGAGGTCGGGATCAGGTCCTCAGACTGGGTCGTGGTCAGGTGCCCGCCGTGGAAGGCGCAGCGCTGCTGGGTGATCACGGGGGCCGTCGTCTCGGCCATGGGAAGCTCCTCGGGTGTCGTAGTACGGGGGAGGGGCCGGGGGCCCGCCGTAGCGGGCCCCCGGTCCGGTCAGATGATGGACGAGGCCTCGGCGACGCGGTCCGCCGCGAACGCCCGGAGGAACGCCTGCTCCGCGAGGAAGCGCTCCGAGGTCGACCACTTGGTGCCCTTCGGCGGGAGGGCCGCGTAGTCCGCGTCCGACTTGCGGTAGGTCTTCACCGCAGCGGCGGCGGAGGCCCACAGCCCGGCGAGGAAGGTCGAGGCCTGCTCCAGCGCCTCGGCGTCCTCGGAGCGGAGCTCCACCGAGTAGGACGCCATGACCGGCTTCGCGTCCACCTCGAACGCCTCGGCGATCAGCGGGGCGACCTCGCGGCCGAGCACCTTCCAGTGGTAGCGAGGCGCCTTCGACTTGTCGAGGTAGACCGACTTGGCCGGGCGGGTGTCCTTCGCCGGGGCCGGGG
>Ga0079224_100004123_pt1 | contig 18622 bp, 12 predicted proteins | sample Stecom2015_FD_80414 | JGI IMG/M metagenome (GOLD analysis project Ga0079224, IMG submission 80414) | Agricultural soil microbial communities from Utah to study Nitrogen management - Steer compost 2015 | ecosystem: Environmental > Terrestrial > Soil > Agricultural land | place: USA: Utah... | reverse complement strand
GCCTTGGCGCGCTGGGTCTGCCAGCCCTCGCTCAGGCTCAGGCCTCCAGCCTGGAGGAAATCGTCGTCACCGCCCGTAAGCGGCAGGAAAGCGCCCAGGACGTGCCGGTGGCGGTGACCGTGTTTACCGCCGATGAGCTGGACAAGCGCGGCATTCGCGAGTTTACCGATCTCAGCGTCAACAACCCCAATGTGTCCATCAGGGCCGGCGCCAACGGCGCCATCAGCAATACGGTTGCCATCCGCGGCAACGTGCAGAACGATGTCACCAGCCAGATCGACCCCGCGGTGGGCACCTATATCGACGGCATGGTGGTGGGGCGCACCTACGGCATGAATGGCAGCATGATCGATATGGACACGGTGCAGACCCTGAAGGGTCCCCAGGGCACCCTGTTCGGCCGCAACACCACTGGCGGCGCCCTGCTGATCACCACCGTCAACCCGGATGTGGACGCCGGGGTCACCGGCTATGTGAAGGGGGAGTACGGTCAGGAGGGTACCCAGGGGTTTACCGGCGCCGTCAATCTGCCCTTGGGGAATTCCGCGGCCCTGCGCCTGGTGGCCCACCACGATGAGCGCGACGACTACCTCAACTACCAGGACGGCACCGACCTGGGCAGCCACGAGAACCAAATGCTGCGGGCCAAGCTGCTGTGGAACATCAGCGACGCCACCAGCGCCCTGTTCACCGCCGAGCGGGTGGAGGTGGATTCCGTCAGCACCATCGTGGTGGCTACCCAGCCCAATGACTTCAGCTTCAGCGGCATGCCCAATGTTGGGGGTGTTTTTGTCGGCGGGCTGATCACCACTCCCGCGGTGGGCTCGGACCAGAAGCAGAACGCCGAGGTCACCACCCTCAACCTGAATATCACCCACGAGACCGAGTGGGGCGAAGTGAAGTTTCTCACCGGCCAGCGGGACATGGATGTCAACGTCAATTTGACCCTGCCCCCGGGCCTGGGCTACACCATCCAGGACAAGCCGGACCTGTCCCAGTTCACCGCCGAGATCCAGGTCAACGGCAGCTTCCTCGGCGATCGCCTCGATCTGACCTCCGGCCTCTACTACTTCGATGAGGAAACCAACGAGGACCAGCTTACCGGCACCTATCCCGAGATCCACACCGTGCTGCCCTTCCCGGTATTCCTCACCGGCATATTAATGGAAACCCAGATGAAATCCATGTCGGCCTATGTCCAGGGCACCTACCGGCTGACGGAGGCCACCAACCTGACCCTGGGGGGCCGCTTTACCGACGACGACAGGGAGAGTAGCGGCTTTAATGGCACCTTCCCCGGTGGTCCGCAACGGCCCTTGACCTGGCAGGGGGACGAGCGGGAATTCAACTACCTGGTGACGTTGGACCACAGCTTTTCAGAGAGCCTGATGGCCTATGTCACCACCAGCACCGGCTACCGCTCCGCCGGCGCCAATCTGGCACCACGCAGCGCCAGCCCCACCGAGACCGAGTGGGCCAGCTTTTCCCCCGAGTCCATCGAGAACTACGAGGCCGGCCTCAAGTCCGACTGGCTGGACGGCACCCTGAGGGTCAACGGCGCCTACTTCTACCAGGATTACGAGGACTACCAGTACACCCAGATCGTCATCGATCCCAGTACCGGTGGTCCGGTGCGGGCGGCATCCACCAGTGACGTGACCATCGAGGGTTTTGAGCTGGAGGCCACGGTGCTGTTGCCCGCCGACTTTACCCTCAGTCTGTCCTACGGTTACACCGACGGCGAGATCAAGTCCAATGGCGCGGCCCTGCCCAACATCCCCGACGTCGCCTACGGCGTCACCCTGGCCAAGGCCATCGCCCTGGATGCGGGGGTGATCGACCTGCGCGCGGTGTACGACCACCGGGAAGAGTTCTACACCGCGGTGGGCCAGGAGGCGCCATCGACCGTGGACGAGCGGAGCCTGTTGAACCTCAGTGCCACCTTTGATGCCGGCGCCTGGTCGGCAACGGCCTATGTCAACAATGTCACCAATGAGAAGTACATTCACCACATCACCTACTCTCCGGCGAGCCCTGCGGCCGCGGGTCTGTTTGGCCTGAGCTTCGGCGCCATTGGCCTGCCGCGCATCGGCGGTGTGAAAGTGGCTTACAACTTCTGATCCGGGGATGACAGCTGCCGGCCCGGAGGCAATTTCGGGCCGGCATTTTTTTCGGGTTCCGGTGGCGGGTTCCGCTCCCTCTGGTATGCTGCCCCTACAGGTCTCTCGAATGGAAACTGGCGACCAAGGATTGCAATGACGATGCCGCGCTCCAACACAATAAGCAAAAAGACCCTGCAGAAGTCCCAGACCCGGCAAAATATCATCGCCGCGGCATGGAAAGTGATGACGGATGTCGGCTTTGAAAAAGCCAATATCACCATGATCGTCGACGAGGCGGGGATCACCCGGCCCACGTTTTACGCCAATTTCCGCAACCTCGACGATGTCGTCTTCGTGATGACCGAAGCGGTGCGGGAAGACCTGGGTCTGGCGTACCGGGCGCTGGATGCCCTCGATTGTCCCACTGGCGACGACATGGCGGCCTGGCTGGAGGATCTGGTCGGGATCTGGAGCAAGCACCGGGTCATCTTCGATGCGATAAGTACCGTGATGTACAAAACCACCAAGGCCTCGGAGGTTTTGTCCGCCAGTATGAAAGAGCAGATCGAGAGCAGCATGCCCAGGCATCTGGCGCGCCTCGATGACCGGCAGCGGGACGAGTTTCTGGTGCGGGTGATGATGTTCCGAACATTGATAGAGCGGTTTTATTTCATAACCATTATCAGGGATGCCAAACTGCCAGTGGAAAATAGTGGCCCGTTTTCCGCCCGGTTTCTGGCTGATATCTGGATCAATGAAATCCACGGGAAATTCATGGGCGCTCCGACATCCGGGTAGCTGACTTTACCTCCCGTCGCCACTTACCCCATTTTGTTGCTCCGCCCTGCGCCATCAATGTGCACGGGAGGGATCGCGTTGCACCCCGGTTGCCGACAGCAGCGGATGATCTGCTGTTCTTTATTATTCTCTGGAAGAAAAATATATAAATGGCTCTTTTGAATTTCAAGTAGGTTAGGCCGCATATGGATTCACGCTCCTGAAGTCGAGCATTCCAGCAATCAGAAACACCACAGTGCGCATCGTGGAGAAGGTGCCGTTATACGTTTTGCAGACTGGAAGAGACTATTGAGCGCCTCCAGAAAGCCGTTGGTTTGACGGGTCCTCGTCCCGGCGACGATACCCTCCGGATGATTGCGGATCACTTCGTCACCTCCTTAATGGGTTCCTCCCGCGAACGCTTGAGGGTCAGGCAATATTACAGAAAAGCGTTAGTCAGCAATTCAGCTAGCTCGTCTGGATGGGAGGCGAATGGCTCGTGGGCAGTGTCCATGGCATAGATGCGCTCAGCCCCGACGCGCTCAGCGAAGCAACCTTGCCAAGCTGCGGGCAATATTGGGTCGTCAAGCGCAACAATATAGCTTGTTGGAATTAGCCCGCGAAACCCTTCGCGAGTAATCGGAGAAGTGCCAGTTTTTTCCGGCCAATTATCCAAACTAGATTCGGCCAGAAGCCACTCGAGGGTGGAGCTGTCCACGCCGGGGCCGAACAACGCTCGGCTAATTTCCTCACGGGAAGAAGTCGCTATGTCTAAGGGGTAGCCAACAGAATGGGGATCCTGCCAGTGAAGTGATGTACCCATCATTCTGGCTAGAGTTTGCCCCTCCTTCGGCGCGGCTGTTGTCAAAAATACCACTTCCGAGTACAAGGATGGTGCAAACGTCACCATGCGCGGCAATAGAATTCCAGCTTGCGAGTGGCCGAGTAGCACTGGTGATTTGAGTTTGCTCTCAAGGACCTCGGCATTTAGTTCATGTGCGATATCGTCAATGCCAATGCTACCGGTCTCACGGTGACGCTTTTGGCCACAGCCCGGCACATCTAATGCCAAGGCGCGTCCAGTCCATCCCGATTTCACTAATGCATCAATGAGTAGTTTCCAACACCAACTTCCGTGTTGCCCTCCGTGAAGTAGTACTAAATCTTTAGACATTTTATCTTTCTCACAATTATTGAAGACGATTAACTAAGTAATGCTAAGCAAGGGCTGAATAATCGCTGATTGTCACCGAAGTTAATGTAAATCGGTAAACCCCGGAAATTCAGGCGCTATTTTCCCATCGTTTATATGTTTTTTGCCAGCTTCCCGCCATTTTAACAGGAAACAGGCGCACTGGCCTTTCGCCAGCATGTATTTTTCACCAGTAAGCAGAGCCACCGCCGCCAGTCTGGCATGCAAGTTTTTACGCCGATGTCGGTGTCGTCTACACCAGCCTGCTGCAAGAATAAAAGGTACCCCCGCTGATGGCGCGGTGAAACCTAACCAAGGGGTCGCTGCACCACCCAAGGACATGATCATTCAGTCGGTGAAGTATGCTGTCGATGTGCGGCGGAACCCCCTGCCTCCTGGCCTCGGTTCGCCTGCAACGCGCATATCCGCCGATGCCTGTTAGGCTATAAACTAAGCGCAAAACAGGAAATCGTCGTGACCGCAAGCAAGATGACCCCCCCAGCCCGGATGTTGGAGGCCAACGGTTCCAGTCTGGTGGCTAAGAGACATCAGAAGGTATCTCAAATCGTTGCCGATGATCTGCGCCGCAAGATCGCCCATGGTTTTTATGTCAATGGCGGTAATCTTCCGCCGGAATCACAGCTCATCAGCCACTATGGTGTGTCGCGCCCCACCATTCGCGAGGCGGTTCGTATCCTTGAAACCGAGGACTTGCTGGTTACAACCCGTGGAGGACCCAAGGGTGCGAAGTCCAGTCGTTTAACACCGATCACACCGCACGTATGGCAGCCCTGGTGCTGCAGGTTCGAGGTACGAGGTTTCTCGATGTGTTCAAGCTGCGTACCCTTATCGAGCCAGTCACCGCCTGCGAGCTGGCGGAACCCCGGCCGCGCCCTGATTTTTTGTTCTCGATGAGCCCATGAGGGAATTGGAAGCCGCCGCTGACAACCCCCGCCACATGGCCCGCATGCTGCAGCGCTTTGACGAATTGCTGATGGAGCTTTCCGGCAATCCGGCGTTGGTGCTGGTCAGCCAGATGGCCAACCACATCATCAATCTACACATCGCGTCGATCCCAGAGAGCTCCCGGGAACTTCCGGCGCCTAATGTCGCTGATATCAAGAGGGGCCACCGCGAGCCGCGCCGGGTTATCGAGCTGCTGAAGGAGGGCAGGGGCGCCGAAGTCGAAGCGTTGATGCGCAAAATTTTTAAGCGTATGGAGGCCCACCACGCACGCATCATGGAAGCTGCAGGCTGCCAACTTCAGATTATCTGAGGAACCTCTTAAGGCTATGCCTCGTTAATCAAATTGGATCCCCTCGGCGAATATCATTAGGGCCAGGAAATCAGACGCCGCGAAGAGGCCGGATGTGAGGCTGTGGTTGATTCTTAACGTCAACCATCGCGGCTTGGCAAGCGGGCGGTGTACATGTAAATGGTTCCCACAAGCCCAATGCCTTGTCCGGAGTAGCGGCATTGCGACAGCCAGTTGCGGTGTTGACCATTTTACAACAGCCTGGATATTTACTCGGTGATGGTTTGGGGGAAGCCCTCGGTTGTATTTTGTTGGTCTCCTGCTGTTTCGGCGGGATAATCACTTGAGGAGGGCAGGTATTCCAGCACCGCACAATTGCGGCCCCTGGCCTTGGCCTGGTACAGGGCGCGATCGGCGCCCAGCATCAGTTCCTCCGCCGTCAGTCGGTCGTTGGGGACCACCGAGATGCAGCCGATGCTGACGGTGACCCGGCCCCACTCCGACCCGCCGTGGGGCAGGGCGAGGGCCATGATCGCGCCGCACAGGCGGCGGCCGAGGATATGGATGGCCTCCGCCGGCGTCTGCGGATAGAGCAGCACAAATTCTTCGCCGCCGTAGCGGGCGGCCAGGTCGGCAGGGCGGCGACAGTGACCGGCAATGACTTTGGCAAGTTGTTGCAGACACTCGTCGCCGGCGTGGTGGCCGAGCTCGTCGTTGTATTTCTTGAACCAGTCCACGTCGACAAACAGCAGCCCCAGAGGGGTCTGCTCCCGGCGACAGCGCAGCCATTCCCGCTCCAGGATTTCATCAAAGTAGCGCCGGTTGGCCAGGCCTGTGAGGGCGTCGCGGCGCGACAGCTGGCTCATTCGCGAGGCCAGGTGTTGCGAGCGCTCCATTTCCAGTTGCAGCATATTGCGCTGCAGAAATCCCAGCCGAATGCGGTGCTCGCCGTGCACCGAGAACAGGGAGCCGACAATGCAGCCCAGGGTGTAGTGCTGGTGGATTTCGAGCCAACTCGGCAGCCGCCCCCAGGCGGCGAGCAGCAGCAGGCCAAAGCCCCCACCCAGCCACAGGCTGGCCAGGTTGAGGGGCAGGCGAACGAGATGGATGCTCACCGCACCTATGGTGGCGGCGGCGATGTAAACCCCGAGGAAGGTAAAGCTTCGGGCCTCCGGGTTGTCCGTCAGGGTGGGAAGCACAATGGCCATCCCCATGCCCAGGCCATTGAGCACACTGAAGTAGGTGTCAAACCAGGGGTCGAAGCGGGGTATTCTGACGCTGAGGGTCTGCACAGCCACCAGGGTTGCCAGGAGGAGATAGGCAAGCCCCCAGCTGGTCTGGCGATCCCCGGGCAACCCCAGGAAGAGGACGATCCCGAAAGTGGCCACCAACGCCAGGATGTAGGGATACAGGGCGCCGGCGATCCGCAGGCCCTCCCGCCGCCGGTCCTGGCGATAGCGCTGCTCGAGGGAAGCCGAAAAGCGCAAGCGCAGCCCAGGCTTGGCCAGGCAGCGCCTGAGGGTGGCGTGGATAGCCGCGAACTTCGGGTCCGCCTTGCCGTGGTTGCCGGCCGGCTGTGAATTGTCCAGCGACGTTGTGATGTCTGTCATAAGAGCACGTCCTTTTGTCATTATTGAGTGAGCACCCGGCAGCCGCTATTCCTGCGGATAACTGCCGCGACCAATGGCCGCGCTTGCCGGGCGTGATGCCTGCCCCTGCCTGCCGCCGAGATGATACTCCAATCCTTTGTGTACGCAAATTGTCCAGGATGCCCGGCGATCAACCCTGTAAATTCCAGGATGGACGGCAACCCGCTGCGCCAACCTTGTGCGCACGGGGGTCGCAGCTGCACCACCGCAGTGGTCGGCGGCGGCCGAAAAGCGATTATTCAGGGATGTAGTACTAAAAAACCTCATTATTATCAATGTTTTGATTTTATGGCACGGTAGCTGCATTGCTCAGCATAGGATCACATACTCTCCCCCGGTATCTGATCCGCTTTGGAAATCCTCCACTCTTGGGTGATGTTGCCCACGTAGCGCCTCGGTGCTACGTGGGCTTTTTTTTGTGCTGAATTTTACACGGAGAAGGACATGTTGCAGAAAATTCGCGAAGTGACCCGCAGCAGGGCGCGCCTGGCGGGCGTGCTGGCGGCGTCCGCAGTGTCGCTGCTGATGTCGGCGCCGGTGAGCGCCGCCCTGGGCGAACCTGAAAAGTGGGAGCTGAAATTCGGCTTTATCAAACTGACGGATATGGCGCCCCTGGCGGTTGCCTACGAAAAGGGCTACTTCGAGGATGAAGATCTCTATGTCACCCTCGAAGCCCAGGCCAACTGGAAAGTGCTGCTGGACCGGGTGATTTCCGGGGAGCTGGATGGCGCCCATATGCTGGCGGGGCAACCCCTGGGGGCCACCATCGGCTTCGGCACCAAGGCCGACATCATCACTGCCTTCAGCATGGACCTCAACGGTAACGGCATCACCGTCTCCAACTCGGTGTGGGAGGCGATGAAGGCAAACATTCCCATGGAAGGCGGCAAGCCGGTGCACCCCATCAAGGCGGACGCCCTCAAGCCGGTGATCGAGTCCTACAAGGCGGAGGGCAAGCCCTTCAAGATGGGCATGGTGTTTCCCGTCTCCACCCACAACTATGAACTGCGTTACTGGCTGGCCGCCGGTGGAATCCACCCCGGCTACTACGCTCCCGCCAAGGGTGACGTCACCGGCCAGATCGGTGCCGAGGCCCTGTTGTCGGTAACCCCGCCGCCCCAGATGCCCGCCACCCTGGAAGCCGGCACCATCGACGGCTATTGCGTGGGTGAGCCCTGGAACCAGCAGGCGGTGATCAAGGGTATCGGGGTGCCGGTCATCACCGACTACGAAATCTGGAAAAACAATCCGGAAAAGGTCTTTGGTGTGGCCAAAGCGTGGGCGGACAAAAATCCCAACACCCATATCCGGGTGGTGAAAGCGCTGATTCGCGCCGCCTACTGGCTGGATGAGAACGACAACGCCAACCGTGGCGAGGCGGTGAAGATTCTCGCCCGCCCGGCCTATGTGGGCGCTGACCAGAAAGTCATCGCCAACAGCATGACCGGCACCTTCGAGTACGAAAAGGGGGATGTGCGGGAGGTGCCCGATTTCAATGTGTTCTTCCGCCATCACGCCACCTATCCCTACTATTCCGACGCCATCTGGTACCTGACCCAGATGCGTCGCTGGGGGCAGATCGACGAGCACAAGCCCGACAGCTGGTACATGGACGTCGCCAAGCAGGTCTACCGCCCGGATATCTACGCCCAGGCGGCCCGGGAGCTGATCGCCGAGGGCAAGCTGAAGGCCAGTGACTTCCCCGATTTTGCCAGCGAGAGTGGCTTCAAGCCCGCCACCGCCGAGTTTATCGACGGCGTGGAGTACGACGGCCGCAAGCCCAACGCCTATATCGAGAAGCTGACCATTGGCCTCAAGGCCGATCAACAACCCTGACGCAGGAATCGTCGCCGGCGGCACCAGTTGCCGCCGGCGGAGACCTCGAACATCAACCTGGAGTTCACCCCATGATCGCATCCCTTTCCACACCCGCCTGGCTGGAGCCCTATGTGCGCCTGGTGCGCGGCGACAGGCCGGGGGCCCAGGTGGCGCGCATCACCCGCCAGCTGGGGTTGCCGCTGCTGGGCATCGGCCTGTTCCTGATGATCTGGCAGGCGGGAGCCAGCAAGATCGAGACCTCCCTCGGCAATCTGCCCGGCCCCACCCAGGTGTGGGAGCAGGTGGTGAATCTGACGGAGGAGCACCGGGAGGAGCGCCTGCGGGCGGAAGCCTTCTACCAGCGCCAGCACGATCGCAACGCGGAAAAACTCGCGGCAAATCCCGACGCCAGGGTGATGCCGATCCGCGGCTACACCGGCAAGCCCACCTTTGTCGACCAGATTTTCACCAGCCTGAAAACCGTGATGAGCGGCTTTGTTCTGGCCTCGCTGATCGCCATTCCCCTGGGTATTGTCATCGGCCTGAGCGGTGCCACCTACAGTGCGGTAAATCCGCTGATTCAGGTGTTCAAACCGGTTTCCCCCCTGGCCTGGTTGCCCCTGGTGACCATCGTGGTGGCCGCGGTCTACACCACTGACGATCCCCTGTTCGCCAAATCCTATGTGGTGTCGGTGCTCACGGTGATGCTGTGTTCCCTGTGGCCCACCCTGATCAATACCGCAGTGGGGGTGACCTCGGTGAGCGGGGATCTCAACAACGTCAGCAAGGTGTTGCGCCTGAGTTGGCTGGGCCATGTGCGCAAAATCGTTTTGCCCGCCGCGGTGCCGATGATCTTTACCGGCCTGCGGCTGTCGCTGGGCACCGCCTGGATGGTGCTGATCGCGGCGGAGATGCTGGCCCAGAATCCCGGCCTCGGCAAGTTCGTGTGGGATGAATTTCAGAACGGCAGCTCCCAGTCCCTGGGACGGATCATGGTGGCGGTACTCACCATCGGTCTGATTGGCTATGTCCTCGATCGCTGCATGCTCAGCCTGCAGCGCTGGGCGTCCTGGGACAAGACCATCGCAACCCGCTAAGTCAGCATTTTACGGAGACAGACCATGGCAACCCTACTCGAACTCACCGCTGTCAGCATTGAATTCAAGACCGACAATGGCCCCTTCAAGGCCCTGGACAATGTCAACCTGAAAATCCGCGAGGGGGAGTATGTGTCCCTGATCGGTCACTCCGGGTGCGGCAAGTCCACGGTGCTCAATATCGTCGCCGGGCTGTTGCAGGCCACCACCGGCGGCGTGGTGCTCGACGGCAAGGAGGTGGACGAACCCGGCCCGGAGCGGGCGGTGGTATTCCAGAACCACTCCCTGTTGCCCTGGCTGACCGCCTACCAGAACGTGGAGCTGGCGGTAAAGCAGGTCTTTCGCGGCCAGAAATCCCGCGCCGAGATGAAGGAGTGGATAGAGCACAACCTGCACCTGGTGCACATGGACCACGCCATGCACAAGCGCCCGGCGGAAATTTCCGGGGGCATGAAGCAGCGGGTGGGCATTGCCCGGGCCCTGGCCATGCAGCCCAGGGTGTTGCTGATGGACGAGCCCTTTGGCGCCCTCGACGCGCTGACCCGCGCCCACCTGCAGGACTCCCTGATGGAGATTCAGCGGGAACTCAACAACACGGTGATCATGATTACCCACGATGTGGACGAGGCCGTGCTGCTCTCCGACCGCATCGTGATGATGACCAACGGCCCGGCGGCCACCATCGGCGAGATTCTCTCCGTTGATCTCGAACGGCCCCGCCACCGCCTCGAGCTGGCGGAGGACCCGACCTACAACCACTGCCGCCAGGAAGTGTTGCGCTTTCTCTATGAAAAACAGCGCAAGGCCGAGGACTACCCGAACCGTTCGCAGTCCAAAGACCGGGCCAGGGAGGAGGCAAACGTCACAGCCCTGCGCAAAAAACACGTTGCCTAGTGATAAAACTCGATAGTTGCGAAACAACCCAGTGGTGGCGGTTTTGCGTAGGTCGGATTAGGCGCAGCCGTAATCCGACGGGGAATTTCGTCAAACCCACGTGGTTGTCGGATTACGGCTGCGCCTAATCCGACCTACGGGACTTCTTCACATCGCTCGATAGTGAGCAGAATCAGGCACGTTCAGCCAGAACCGTCATCGGCAGGGACGCCGATGTCGAGCCTCCAGGGATGGATTCACGGCGTGTTCTGGCTGAGCGTGCCTGGTTCGGCGGTTCGGAGCACCAGTGCTGAATAGTTACAACGCACAAACCTCACAGCAAACCAATGGAGAACACCATGAGCAATACCAAGTACCACGGAAGCTTTGCCATCAAGTCACTGATTATCGCCCTGGGGTTGGTGACCCAGCCCCAGACCGGGGTGGCTGCCAGCACCCTGACCTCGGCCATCACTTCCGGCAAGGTGTCCGGCAATCTGCGCCTGCGCTATGAAGAGGTCGGCGACGACGCGGTGGCCCGGGACGGCGAGGCCCTCACCCTGAGGACCCGCATCGCCTACGAGACCGCGCCCTTCGAGGGGTTGTCGGCGGTGGTGGAGTTCGAGGATGTGCACACCCTGTTTGGGGTGGATGACTATGCTCCGGAAAGCGCCGGTTATGCCACCATCGCCGACCCGGCGGATACCGAACTCAACCGGGGCTACCTGCGCTACCGGGGCATTTCCCGCCTGGAACTGGGGTATGGCCGGCAGCGGCTCAATTTCGACAATCAGCGTTTTGTTGGCAGTGTGGGGTGGCGCCAGGACGACCAGACGTTTGACGGCTTCACCGCCATCTATACCGGGATTCCGGATGTCACCTTCAACTACGCTCACCTCACCAAGGTGAATGGCATCACTCCCCAATTCGACAGCAGTGGCATCAAGGATAACCTGCTCAATATTTCCTACAACGGATTCAGCTGGGGCAGGTTCACCGGTTACGCCTACCTGCTCGACCACCAGGACGAGAAGGACGCCACCGTCAATGCCGGCCTGCGCTTCAACACCAGTGACGTGGTGGGTTTGCGCTTCGAGGGGGGGCGCGGCCTGCAGACCGTCAGGCCGGTGCGCATTCTCTACGCCGCGGAGTTTGCCCGCCAGGACTTTGAAACCACCGCCGGGGTTGATCGCGATGCCGACTACAGCTTCCTCGAAGGGGGGGTGAATGTCGGCCTGGCCAAGGGGGCGGTCACCGTCAAGCTGGCCCGCGAGGTGTTGGGCTCCGACGACGGTCTCTACGGCTTCCAGACTCCCTACGCCACCAAGCACGCCTTCAACGGCTGGGCCGATAAGTTTCTGGTCACCCCCGCGGTGGGCCTCGAGGACACCTTCGCCACCCTGGTGGTGGCCATGCCCCAGCACGCCACCACCATCACCGCCCAGTACCACCAGTACGATGCCGATGAGGGCTCCGGGGATTTCGGCAGCGAGTGGGGCCTGATGGTCGCCAAGGTGCTCAGCCCCAACTGGACCCTGGGGGCCAAGTACAGTGCCTACAGCGGCGCGGACGCCCCCTTCCAGGACACCGACAAGCTGTGGCTGTGGGCGGAGCTGAATTTCTGATGGCCGCCGCGGTGGCGCCAGTTGGGGGCTCGGCGTCGTGACTGAGCGGCTGGTCATTATCGGCAGCGGCATGGCCGCCGCCAGACTCCTGGAAATTCTCGCCGAACGGGGCTCCGCCTTTGCCATCACCGTTATCGGCGCCGAGATGCAACCCAGTTACAACCGGATCCTGTTGTCCTCGGTGCTCTGTGGCGACAACAGCGAAGGTGATTTGCCGCTGTTGACCGAGTCCTGGTATCGCCAACAGGGTGTTGCCCTGATCACCGGGGGCCCCGCGGTCAACGTGGATCCCTGGGGCCGATGGGTGACAACCCGATCGGGCCGCTGCATTCCCTGGGACAAACTGGTGTTCGCCACCGGCTCCCGGGCCCATATTCCGGATATTCCCGGTGTTTGCGCCGAGGGTGTGCTGGGGTTCCGCGGTCTGGCGGACCTCGACACCATCCGTCGCCGCGCCGGGGCAGGGGGGCCGGCGGTGGTGGTCGGCGGTGGCCTGCTGGGGCTGGAGGCGGCCCACGGCCTCAACGCCCTGGGCATGGAGGTTACCCTGGTGCACCGCCAGCCGCTGTTGATGAACCGCCAGCTGGATGGGGAGGCGGCGGAGCAGCTGCGGGAATTGCTGGCCCGGCGGGGCATCCGTTTCGCCCTGGGGGCTTCGCCCCGCGCCGTTACCAGCGATGGGCAGCGCGCCACCGGGGTGGCGCTGGATGACGGCCGCTGTCTGGCTGCGGAGCTGGTGCTCTTTGCCGCCGGCATCGACGCCAACACCGAGCTGGCGGCGGCGGCCGGAATCCCCTGCGACAGGGCCATCGTCGCCGATCCCCTGTTGCGCACCGGTGTCGACGGCATCTTCGCCCTGGGGGAGTGCTGCCAGATCGACGGCCGCACCTTCGGCCTGGTGGCGCCGGTGTGGCAGCAGGCGGAGGTGCTGGCGGCGGTGCTCGACAATCAACCCACCCCGGGCTATTGCCACCGGGAGGTGGCCACCCAGCTCAAGGTGTCGGGGGTCGATCTGTATGCGGCGGGGGCCATGCCCTTTCCCGAGGGCGCCCACAGCCTGGTGTTGCGGGATCGCCAGCGGGGCATCTACCGCCGTCTGGTGATCAGCGGCAACCGCCTGGTGGGGGCCATCCTGCTGGGGGACCGCAGCGCCGGCAACTGGTACGGGGAGCTGATCGATTCGGGGGCGGATATCTCCGGGATACGTTCCCGGATCATGTTTGGCCCGGAGTTTTGTCGGGCGGGGTAGCAACTGCCGTCCCTGGCGGGCCACCGGGAAGGTGCAAGAAAGGGTGCAAGAGAGGGTGCAAGGTAGCGTCATCTTCCCGTGCCCTTATTTTGGTCGCTGCCGGCCAAGATGGTGCAATGCCCCCTGAGCTCCCGTTGACTGTGTTGGGCGGCAGCCAAGCCGACGCCATAAGCCGCTGTAAACAGGAAGGAAATCAAGGCTGCATTAGTTGGCATAGAGTTTGTATGTAGTCTTGTCGTAGGCGGGTTGACGTCGCTGTCAGCCCCATTCACCCGAGTCGCGCAGCCACCAATGTGGCTCCGGCGATTCCCGTTCGAGACCTCCTCTGGGTAAAGACGCCCTTGCCACCGCCAGGTGGCAGGGTCCCGTCGTGAATTCGCCCCGCGCCAGATATACCCAGAGAGGAAGCCATGGCAACACAGCGTTCAAGACAAAAAATCCTGGTGATCGGCAACGGCATGGTGGGCCACCACTATGTGGACCAGCTGCTGCAAAGGCAGCTGGATGTGGAGATCACGGTGCTCGGCGCCGAACCCCGCCCCGCCTACGACAGGGTCCACCTGTCGGACTTCTTTGCCGGCAAGAAGCCCGAAGACCTGGCCCTCACCACCCGCGAGTTCTACGCCCAGCATGGGGTGAAGGCCCACTTTGGCGATGGGGTTGCCCGCATCGACCGGGACGCCAAAACCGTTACCACCGAAGCCGGCCTCCACTACAGCTACGACAAGCTGGTGCTGGCCACCGGCTCCTATCCCTTTGTGCCCCCCATCCCCGGCGGCGAGCGGGACAACTGCCTTACCTACCGCACCATCGACGATCTGGGGGCCATCAAGGCCCAGGCGGCGAAATCAAGAATCGGCGTGGTGGTGGGCGGCGGCCTGCTCGGCCTGGAGTGCGCCAATGCCCTGAAAAATCTCGGCCTCGAGGCCCATGTGGTGGAGTTTGCCCCGGGCCTGATGGGGGTTCAGCTGGACGACGGCGGCAGCAGGATGCTGCGCCGCAAGATCGAGGCCCTGGGGGTGTTCGTCCACACCGGCAAGGCCACCAGGGAAATCGTCGACGGCCAGGGTACCCGGCTGCGGATGAATTTCGCCGACGACACCCATCTCGACACCGATATGATCGTGTTCTCCGCCGGCATCCGCCCCTACGATCAGTTGGCCCGGGACTGCGGCCTGGAGGTGGGCGCCCGGGGTGGCGTGGTGGTGGACTACCACTGCCGCACCAGTGATTCCGATATCTACGCCATTGGCGAGTGCGCCAGCTTCGGCAACTTTATCTACGGCCTGGTGGCCCCCGGCTACCGGATGGCGGAAACCGCCGTCAGCCAGCTCGGCGAGGACAAAAGCGCCTTCCACGGCGCCGATATGAGCACCAAGCTCAAACTGCTGGGGGTGGATGTGGGCTCCATTGGCGACGCCCATGGCCGCGCCGCCGGTGCTCTGTCCTATGTCTACTGCGACGAGCGGGACGAGATCTACAAGCGCATCAATGTCAGCGCCGACGGCAAGACCCTGCTGGGGGCGGTGCTGGTGGGTGACTGCGCTGCCTACGACACCCTGCTGCAGTACTTCCTCAACGGCATCGAGCTTCCCGAGGCGCCGGAAAGCCTTATTTTGCCCAGCATCGAGGGCGGTGCCCCCCAGTTGGGGCCGGCGGCCCTGCCCCTGGCGGCGACCCTCTGTTCCTGTCACAACGTCAGCAAGGGTGCCGTGATCGAGGCCATCGACGGCGGCTGCTGCTCGCTGGGGGAGGTGAAGTCCGCCACCAGGGCCAGCACCGGCTGCGGCGGCTGTTCCGCCCTGCTGAAGTCGGTGGTGGACTACGAGCTGGAGGCCCGGGGGGTGAGTGTCGACAGGAGTCTCTGCGTGCATTTTGCCTACACCCGCCAGGAGCTGTTCCATCTCTGCAAGGTGGAGCAGATCAAGACCTTTGACCAACTCCTGGACAAGCACGGCAAAGGCCTGGGCTGTGAAATCTGCAAGCCGGCAGCGGCGTCCATCCTCGCCTCCCTGTGGAACGACTATGTCCTTGAGACTCCCCATGTGGGCCTCCAGGACACCAACGATACCTTTCTCGCCAATATGCAGAAGGACGGCACCTATTCCATCGTGCCCCGCATCGCCGGTGGCGAGATCACCCCGGAAAAACTCGTTGTCCTGGGCCAGGTGGGTCTCAAGTACAACCTCTACACCAAGATCACCGGCGGCCAGCGCATCGACCTGTTCGGCGCCCGGGTCGACCAGCTGCCCGCCATCTGGAAGGAGCTGGTGGCGGCCGGCTTCGAGACCGGCCACGCCTACGGCAAGGCCCTGCGCACGGTGAAATCCTGTGTCGGCTCCAGCTGGTGTCGCTACGGGGTGCAGGACAGTGTCGCCATGGCCATCCATATCGAGAACCGCTACAAGGGTCTGCGCTCCCCCCACAAATTGAAGTCGGCGGTTTCCGGCTGTACCCGGGAGTGCGCCGAGGCCCAGTCCAAGGACTTTGGGGTGATCGCCACCGACCGGGGCTGGAACCTCTATGTGTGCGGCAACGGCGGCATGAAGCCCCGCCACGCCGACCTCTTCGCCACCGACCTGGACGACGAGACCCTGATCCGCTACATCGACCGCTTCCTGATGTTCTATGTGGCCACCGCCGATCGCCTGCAGCGCACCTCGGTGTGGCTCGACAACCTGGAGGGGGGCATCGATTACCTGCGCCAGGTGGTTATCGACGACAGCCTGGGGATCTGCGACGAGCTGGAGGCGAGGATGGCGGCGGTGGTGGGCAGCTACCAGTGCGAGTGGAAAACCACCATCGAAAGCCCGGAGCGCCTCAAGCGTTTCCGTCAGTTCGTCAACGCCCCCGACGCCCGGGACGAGACCATTGTCTTTGTCGAGGAGCGGGGCCAGATCAGGCCCGCCAACGACGAGGAGCGCCGGGAGCTGATCGCCGTGCACCAGGTGGCGTGAATTTATTCAGATTCGAGGAACTTACATGAAAGCATTGCAAGCGCGTCAATGGCAGTCCGTATGCACCAGGGCCGACCTGGTGGCCAACGCCGGGATCTGTGCCCTGGTGGGCGACCAGCAGGTGGCGATTTTCTATTTGCCGAGGCTGTCGCCCAGCCTCTACGCCATCGCCAACTGGGACCCCATCGGCCGGGCCAATGTGCTGTACCGGGGACTGGTGACGGATATCGGCGGTGGTCCCAGCGTGGCCTCGCCCCTCTACAAGCAGCACTTCAGCCTGGTGACGGGTGTCTGCCTGGAAGACGACAGTGTCGCGGTGCCGGTGTTCGAGATTGCCCTGGATGGCGACACCGTCGTCATTGGTGGTTGAGACGATGACGGCGATGGAAACCCTTGTCACCACCCGCGCCACCGCCTGTCCCTACTGTGGGGTGGGCTGCGGGGTGGACGCCGGCGTCCGCGGCGACGACATCATTGCCGTGTCCGGCACCGCCAGCCATCCCGCCAACCTGGGGCGGCTGTGTGTAAAGGGCTCGGCACTTCATGAAACCACCGGCCTGGCGGGGCGGTTGCTGCATCCCCAGGTGCGCGGCCAGCGGGTGAGCTGGGATTCGGCAATGGCCGAGGTGGCCGGCAGCTTTGCCCGGATCATCGCCGAGCACGGCCCCGATGCGGTGGCCTTCTATCTGTCCGGCCAGCTGTTGACGGAGGACTACTATGTCGCCAACAAGCTGATGAAGGGCTTTATCGGCTCCGCCAATGTGGACACCAATTCCCGGCTGTGCATGGCCTCGGCGGTGGCGGGTTACAAGCGAGCCTTTGGCGCCGATGCGGTGCCCTGCAGCTATCGGGATCTGGAGACCTGCGACCTGCTGGTGATGGTGGGCTCCAACGCCGCATGGACCCACCCGGTGCTCTACCAGCGCATAGCTGCCGCCAAGGCCCGGCGGCCGCAAATGCGGGTGGTGGTGATCGACCCCAGGCGCACCGCCAGCTGTGACCTCGCCGACCTGCACCTGGCCATCAGGCCCGGCAGCGATGCCCACCTGTTTGTCGGCCTGCTCCACTACCTGTATCGCAACGAGCGCCTGGACAGGGGTTATATCGCGGCCCACACCCAGGGCTTCGAGCACGCCCTGGCGGAGGCCAGGAACACCAGCCTGGAGTCCCTGGCCCAGGTGGTGGATGTGGCGCCCAGTGATCTGCAGCGGTTCTTCTCCTGGTTTGCCAGCACCGACAAAACCGTCACCTTCTACTCCCAGGGTGTCAACCAGTCCGCCACAGGTACCGACAAGTGCAACGCCATTATCAACTGCCACCTGGCCACCGGGCGCATCGGGCGTGAGGGTACGGGGCCGTTCTCCATCACCGGCCAGCCCAATGCCATGGGCGGGCGGGAGGTGGGTGGCCTAGCCAACCAGCTGGCGGCCCATATGGATTTCACCCCCGAGGCCATCGACCGGGTGGGGCGCTTCTGGGGCAGCGACCGGGTGGCCACCAGGCCCGGGCTGAAGGCGGTGGACATGTTCGACGCCATCCACCGGGGCCAGATCAAGGCGGTGTGGATCATGGCCACCAACCCCGTGGTCAGTCTGCCGGACGCCGACCGGGTCAAGGCCGCCCTGGCCAAATGCGAGCTGGTGGTGGTGTCCGACTGCAGTGAGCAAACCGACACCACCGCCTGTGCCCATATCCTGTTGCCCGCCACCGGCTGGGGGGAGAAGGACGGCACCGTGACCAACTCGGAGCGGCGGATTTCCCGCCAGCGTCCCCTCCGCCGCCCCCCGGGGGAGGCCCGCCACGACTGGCAGATTGTCTGTGACCTGGCGTCTCGCCTCGGTTATGGCGAGGCCTTTGGCTACCCCTCGGCGGCGGCGATCTTTCGCGAACACGCAACCTTATCCGGTTTCGAGAATGGAGGAGATAGGGCTTTTGATATCAGTGGCTTGGCAATGATATCTGATAAGGAATATGAAGAATTTACCCCCCGTCAATGGCCCCTTAACGCCGTTAACCCCGAGGGCGTCG
>Ga0079224_100004122_pt1 | contig 18623 bp, 17 predicted proteins | sample Stecom2015_FD_80414 | JGI IMG/M metagenome (GOLD analysis project Ga0079224, IMG submission 80414) | Agricultural soil microbial communities from Utah to study Nitrogen management - Steer compost 2015 | ecosystem: Environmental > Terrestrial > Soil > Agricultural land | place: USA: Utah... | reverse complement strand
GGCGGGATCGTCGCGTACGACACCCGAGCAAAGCGCGAGCTTCTCGGAGTCGACGGAGTTCTGCTGGCCGAGCGCGGGGCGGTGGATCCGCTGGTCGCGGAGCAGATGGCGCTCGGCGTGCGTCGTGCCTTCACACTCGACGGCTCGTCCGCCGACGTAGGACTCGCGACGACGGGCGTGGCCGGGCCGGATCCGCAGGACGGGCAGCCGGTGGGCACCGTTTACATTGCGGTTGCGACCGCTGACGACACCGTCGTCGAGCGCTGTGCCTTCGATGGAGACCGCCCGGCTGTCCGCGCCGCGGCGGTCGACGCCGTGATCGAGCTCGCGCTCCGCGTGCTCGGGAATAATCCGCGCTGAGAGAAGCGTTCCACCTACATATCCATTTGCCGTAAGGGTCATCCTGCGGCCGAATCTCGATTACTCTGGTATGTCAGACAAGCGGTCAGGGCGAGCGCCTGGACCGTGTGAACGAGATCGAAAGACGCGAAACGTAAGGAGGGCGCCATGATCCTGGTACGTCAAGAGATCGGCGACGTGCTTCGCGACTTCCGCCAGCAGCAGGGGCAGACCCTGCGCCAGGTTGCGAGCAAGGCGAGCGTCGCGCTCGGCTACCTCAGCGAGGTCGAGCGCGGTCAGAAAGAGGTCTCGAGCGAGATCCTGGCGTCTGTGACCGACGCCCTGGGCGTGCCGATGTCGGCCGTCATGCGGCGCGTGGGCGACCGCCTCGCGGTGCTGGAGGGCATCGAGAGCCCGTTCCCGGACGTCGTCCCCGACGAACTGGTCGCCGAGGTCGAGCCCGAGCTGTCGCTGCGGTGAAGCGCAGCGAGTTTCTGCGGGCCGTCGACGAGCACTTCGGGGCGCGAGCCGGCTGGATCCTCGCCGACCTGATTCTTCCCGGCATCGGCCAGAGCGCGAACGACGCTCTGGCCGATGGCGTCTCCGTGCGCGCCATCTGGGAGGCGCTATGCGACGAGACGGATCTTCCAGACTCGGCCCGCTACGGCCAGGGACTTCAGCGACCGCCGCGCTGAGAATCGGTCGAGCGATTCTTTTCGAATTTCTTTTCGACACGCCGACGTGATCTCGAATATTCGTTCTATGGGGCGTAGCGTTGTTCACAACGTGGAATCTGCGCCTGTTCTCCACAACCACGGGTGACCCGCTTCGTTTGTCAGTGGTTCTCCGTAGCGTCGAAACAGGCAAGACGCCACGCGCCCTGTCGAAGAATCCGTCCCTATGAGGCGGGTCGCGACAGCCTATGGGCGGCGGTACACGAGCGAAGAAGGAATTCATCATGGCTACAGCTACAGATCGCGAGAAGGTCCTCGAGACGGCACTCGCGCAGATCGATCGTCAGTTCGGCAAGGGGTCGGTCATGCGGCTCGGCAGCGAGGAGCGCGCCCCTGTTGAAGTCATTCCCACAGGTTCCATCGCGCTCGATGTCGCCCTCGGAATCGGCGGTCTCCCGCGCGGCCGCGTCGTCGAGATCTACGGCCCTGAATCGTCGGGTAAGACCACGCTGACCCTCCACGCCATCGCCAACGCACAGGCTGCGGGCGGTATCGCCGCGTTCATCGATGCAGAGCACGCGCTCGACCCCGAGTACGCCCGCAAGTTGGGCGTCGACATCGATTCGCTTCTCGTGTCGCAGCCCGACACGGGTGAGCAGGCCCTCGAGATCGCGGACATGCTGATCCGCTCGGGCGCGATCGACCTCATCGTCATCGACTCCGTCGCGGCGCTCGTCCCGCGTGCCGAGATCGAGGGCGAGATGGGCGACTCGCACGTCGGTCTGCAGGCGCGACTCATGTCGCAGGCGATGCGCAAGATCACGGGTGGTCTGAACCAGACGAAGACGACCGCGATCTTCATCAACCAGCTGCGAGAGAAGGTCGGCGTCTTCTTCGGTTCGCCGGAGACGACCGCCGGTGGTAAAGCCCTCAAGTTCTATGCCTCGGTGCGCCTCGACATCCGGCGCATCGAGACGATGAAGGACGGCGGCGACGCGGTCGGTAACCGCACGCGCGTCAAGGTCGTCAAGAACAAGATGGCCCCGCCCTTCAAGCAGGCCGAGTTCGACATCCTGTACGGCACGGGCATCTCGCGCGAGGGCTCGCTGATCGACTTCGGCGTCGACCACAACATCGTCAAGAAGTCGGGCTCGTGGTACACCTACGACGGTGATCAGCTCGGTCAGGGCAAGGAGAACGCGCGCCGGTTCCTCAAGGAGAACGCCGACGTCGCGCTCGAGATCGAGAACAAGATCAAGATCAAGCTCGGCCTGCTCGAAGACGATGCTGCTCCCGTAGCGGCCCTCGAAGGCGACGAGCGCGCCGCGGCCTGATCATGTCGACCTCGCACGATGACGGGGACGAGCACCTCGCCCCCGTGGTGCCTCTCTTCGGCGGTCCGGCGCCCGAATCGCCGGCCCACCGCGGGGGAGCGGACGTCACGCCTGAAGAGCCCGAAGAAGCCGACGCGTGGCACACGACGTGGCAGGGTGCGCCCGTGAGACACGCATCGGGAGCACTGGCGGACGAAGAAGGCCCGTCGGCCATTGCGGCGATGCCGCACTCGGGCGACGAGGATCGCGAGTCGGAGGCGATGGATGAAGGCGAGTCCGACGAGATCGCCCGCCGCGCCGAGCAGCGTCTTGCGCGTGCGCTCGGATCCCGAGGGCTCTCCGAGCGCGAAGCGCGCGATCGCCTGCGCCGCGACGGCGTCGCGTCCGAGCTGGCGGAAGACATCATCGATCGCCTCTTGCGCATCGGGGCCATCGACGACGACATGCTCGCCGAGCAGCTCGTCTATCAGGCGACGAGCCGTAAGAACCAGGGCCGCAAGGCGGTCGCCCAGTCGCTCGCCAAGCGCGGCCTGTCGCGCGACGCGATCGACCGTGCCATCGAGTCGCTTCCCGACGACGACGCAGAGCGAGCGCTCGAGTTCGCGCGCTCCAAAGCGGGCCCGCTCGCTCGACTCGACCACGACACGGCGCTGCGCAGGCTCGTCGGTCAGTTGTCGCGGCGCGGGTTCGGCGGATCCATGGCGATGCGCGTCGCGAACCAGGCGCTCGACGAGGCGCGAGGCGGCGGCGTCCGCCGGGTTCGCTTCCAATAGGCGACGAGCGAGCCATGCGGGCGTTCTCGGGACACCCGCGTGGCCCGCTCACACCTGACCTCCGTAGAATGGCTCCTGTTATGACCATGCCATCTTCTTCCCCGACGCTCATCGCCCCGTCGCCCGCCGCCTTCGATGAAAGCGGCCGCGCCCGCACCTACGAGGTGCGCACTTTCGGATGCCAGATGAACGTGCACGACTCCGAGCGCATGTCCGGATCCCTGGAGAGCGCGGGCTATGTGCGCGCCGCCGAGGGCGACGATGCCGACGTGGTCATCATCAACACGTGTGCCGTGCGCGAGAACGCCGCCGGCAAGCTCTACGGCACGCTCGGTCATCTGAAGTCGGTGAAGGACAAGCGCAAGGGCATGCAGATCGCCGTCGGCGGTTGCCTCGCGCAGATGGACAAAGAGACGGTGACGCAGAAGGCACCGTGGGTCGACGTGGTCTTCGGCACCCACAACATGGGCTCGCTCCCGCAGCTGTTGGAGCGCTCGCGTCACAACGGCGAGGCCTCGCTCGAGATCCTCGAGTCGCTCGAAGTCTTCCCGTCAACCCTGCCGACCAAGCGCGACTCGCACTACTCGGGCTGGGTCTCCATCTCCGTCGGCTGCAACAACACCTGCACCTTCTGCATCGTGCCGAGCCTGCGCGGCAAGGAGAAGGACCGTCGCCCCGGCGACATCCTCGAAGAGATCAAGCTGCTGGTCGACGACGGCGCGATCGAGGTCACGCTGCTGGGTCAGAACGTCAACAGCTACGGCGTCGAGTTCGGCGATCGTCAGGCGTTCAGCAAGCTCCTGCGCGCCTGCGGCGACATCGAAGGCCTCGAGCGCGTGCGCTTCACGAGCCCACACCCCGCGGCGTTCACCGATGACGTCATCGACGCGATGGCCGAGACGCCGAACGTCATGCCGCAGCTGCACATGCCGCTGCAGTCGGGCAGTGACAGGGTGCTGAAGGACATGCGCCGCTCGTACCGCTCGAAGAAGTTCCTCGGCATCCTCGACAAGGTGCGCGAGAAGATCCCGAACGCCGCGATCACGACCGACATCATCGTCGGCTTCCCCGGCGAGACCGACGAAGACTTCGAGGACACCATGCGGGTCGTCGAAGCCGCGCGCTTCTCGAGCGCATTCACCTTCCAGTACTCGATTCGTGAGGGAACGCCTGCGGCGACCATGCCGAACCAGGTGCCGAAGGCCGTCGTGCAGGAGCGTTACGAGCGTCTCATGGCGCTGCAGCAGCGGATCACGCTCGAAGAGAACGAGAAGCAGCTCGGACGCAGCATCGAGGTGCTGGTCTCGACGGGCGAGGGCAAGAAGGACGCGTCGACGCATCGCCTCACGGGCCGTGCCGAAGACAACCGCCTCGTGCACTTCGAGGTCCCCGAGGGATCCGAGACCCCGCGTCCCGGCGATGTCGTCACCGTCACCGTGACGCACGCCGCGCCGTCGCACTTGCTGGCCGATAGCACCGATGGAGCACCGCTGAAGATTCGTCGCACCCGTGCGGGCGACGCCTACGATCGTTCGCTGTCCGACAGCTGCGCCGTGCCGTCGCCGGCCGGCTCCGGTGACGGCACCGTCGGCCTCGGTATCCCGACGCTCCGCGTCGGCCTGTGACGGCTCGGAACGCGGATGCCCCGCCCGCCGCGGATCTCGGATCCGCCGGCGGGCGTTCCGCGCTGGACGAGCAGATCGCGGGCGCGAAGGGCGAACCCCGACTGTGGGCGGTCGTCGGCGCGACCGGCACGGGCAAGAGCGAGCTCTCGCTCGACCTCGCCGACCGCCTGGACGCCGCGGAAGTGGTCAACGCCGACGCCATGCAGCTGTACCGCGGCATGGACATGGGCACCGCGAAGCTTCCGGTGGCCGAGCGCCGCGGCATCCCGCACCACCTGTTCGACGTGCTCGACGTCACACAGGAAGCTGCCGTCGCCGCCTACCAGGAGCAGGCACGCGCGGCGATCGACGACATTATCGCGCGCGGGCATCATGCGATCCTCGTCGGCGGATCCGGGTTGTACGTGTCGAGCGTGATTTACGATTTCCGCTTCCCGCCCCGCGACGACGCGCTCCGCGCCGAGCTCGAGGCGCGCCTCGAGTCGGAGGGCGCGGGGGTGCTCTACGACGAACTGCGGGCGAAGGACCTGGCGACGGCCGAGCGGGTGGATCCTCGAAACGGACGCCGCGTCGTGCGCGCGCTGGAGGTGCTCGCGCAGGGTAACGCGGGTCACGGTGCGGCGCTGCCCGAGAAGCTCGTGCTGTGGCGCAAGACGACGGTCGTGGGTCTCCGTATGGAGCGCGAGCGCCTGATCCCACGCCTCGACGCGAGGGTCGGGCTGATGTGGCGACAGGGCATGCTCGCCGAGACCGAGACGCTGCGCGCGGCGGGCCTCGAAGAGGGCAGAACGGCGAGCCGGGCGATCGGCTACGCACAGGCCCTCGCTCAGCTGAAAGGCGAGATGACCGAGGCCGAGGCGATCGCCGAAACACAGGCACTCACCCGCCGCTACGCCCGCCGTCAGGTCAGCTGGTTCAAGCGCTACGAAAACACCCTCTGGCTCGACCGCTGAAATGACACTTATGCACCCTTATCGGGCTCCACACACCTCATAAGTGTCATGCGAACGGGGCGGTAGGGGACGACAAGGGAGGCCCGGTTGGGGTCCTCAGCCCTGCGTGGGCAGGAACGGATCGACATGCGTCGCGGCGGCCAGGGGATGGCGGCGGTCCGGAACCGCGCGAGGACCGGCACCCGTCACATCCGGTATGCGAATGCCGAGCGAGTGCGCCGGTGACGCGGGACCGACGGTGAAATCGTGCGAGAGCAGCGGATCCGCGTCGATCGAATGCAGGTCGTGCCCGAGCCTCGCCCACTCCTCGTCGAGCACCTCCGTGATGTCGAACCCGACGGATCCGTCCGCGCCCTTGGGCCGTTCGGCATTCGCGGCGCGCACGGCGCCGGCGACGGGTGCATCGTCCCAGAACAGGTTCAGGTCGCTGTCGATGCGGTAGTTTCGCACGTCGCGCGCGCCCGGGGTGCCGACGAAACCGGGGGAGGAGCTCCCGACGACGATGTTGCGTAGGAACGTGAACGAGGTGTGATCCTCGGGGCGGGTGATCGAGATCTGCCCCTCGCGCCCGCGCGCCCAGATGTTGTCCCGCACGATGACTTCGCGGCCGTAGTGCTGGTGGTAGCACTGGCTCGAGGTGTCGTGAACGACATGGCCCTCGATGACGACGTGGCTCGAGCCCTCGTCGAGATAGATGCCCCAGCCGCCGTAGTTCTGACACTCGACGTCGTGGATATGGTTGCCGCGCACGACGGTTCCGGGCGCGATGCCCAACAGGTACACGCCGCCCATGTCGTTGAGCCTGCCCTGTCCGAGGTGGTGGATGTGGTTGCCCACGATGTGATTGCCCTCGGACGGGCTCGACAGGTAGTCCCACATCCAGCCGACCGATACGCCGGAGTAGGGGAATTCGCGGATCTCGTTGTGGGCGATGACGTTGTGCGATCCGTGCTGGAACAGCACCGCGACGGCGCCGCGATAGACCTGGCCGCCGCGCTCGGCCGTGCAGTCACTGACCTCGTTGGCGCGATTGAAATCGGCGGCGAGGGGATCGATGCCGCCGCCCGAGCGGACGGCGCCCGCACCGAGGTCTCGGAAGGTGACACCCGAGATGAGGTTCCCGCGGGACCCGGCACCGAGCGAGATGCCGTAGCCGCCGACGCGCTCCACGGATCCGCCCGTCACGGCGCAGCCCCGCGCGAACGCGAAGCGGAGCGCGGCGGGCACGGTCGAGGCGGCCTGCACGTCGGCGGCGTAGCGGCCGTCGGCGGGCAGCTGCGGATCCTCCCGCACGCCGAACGGCGGGGTGGCGGGCGGAACCGCGGCGAAGTCTGCCTCCGCGAAGGACACGTTCTCGAAACGCACCTCGCGCACGGGCGCCTCGGCGGATCCGTCGACCGTCACGAAGGCGTCGGTGACGGGGAAGCGCACGTCGAGGGCATCGGGAGAGGACGCGGAAGCGTAGAGGATGTGCGGGCCCGCGAGCCCCGAGATCGCGCCCGTCGCATCGAGATACCACTCGCCGTCGACCTCGCCGAGGGCCTCGGCCACATTGTCGAGGTAGTAGCGCGCGAAGGTCGCGCTCGCATCATCGCGTAGGGCGAAGATGCTCGTGAGCGTGCTCGTCACGGTGCGGGTGGCGCGGTCGATGCGGTCGACGGGCATGCGTTCCTGCACCCAGTAGTGGGGCACGACGATCTCGACGGCGTGCTCCTCCGCGAGCTCAGGGATCTGACCGTCGACGTACCGGAACGTCGCCGCTCCGTCGAAGAGGGTGCCGACGAAGCTCCCGCTCGGATCCAGTCCCTCCTGCTCCTCGACGCGCAGGAAGCCGTCGCGGGGGTAGCGCGGGCGGGGAGCGGCGGAACCGTCGACGTAGAGCCGACGGCCGCTTGCGCGGGGCGCGGGCGCCGCCCACACGGTGCGACGGTTGACGGTGACGGGCCGCCACCCCGTGATGGGGACCGAGCCGAGCAGCACCGGCGGATCCGAGGGATCGACCGCAACGACCGAGGTGAACGAGTCCGCGGCGCCGAACGACACCGGCTCGGCGTGCGCATACTCGCCGCCCGCCATCCAGATCACGGCGCGCTGCCCGGGCTCGCGGCGCCGACGCACGAGCGCGAGGCCGTGGGCGAGGTCGTTCGCGGGGTAGCCGTGGGATCCATCGGCGAACGGGGAACCGTTGGGCGCCACGTACACCTCGATGCGGTCGGTGCTCATACGGCTGGTTATCCCTTCGTGGCGCCGGCGGTGACGCCGGCGGTGATCTGACGCTGGAAGACGAGGTAGACGACGATGATCGGCAGTACCGTGAGCATGACGCCCGCGATATAGGTTGGCACGTTGTCGGGATACTGGCCGCGCAGTGTCGAGACGCCCACCATGACGGTGCGCTTCTCGGGGCTCTGCATCAGCAGGAGGGCGATCAGGATGTCGTTCCAGATGAACAGCGCATTCAGGATGCCCATCGAGATGAGCGCGGGCTTGCCGCTCGGCACCATGATGCGCCACCAGACCCCGAAGAGACCGTTGCCGTCCACGCGGGCGGCCTCGGTCATCTCCTTGGGGATGCCCGAGTAATACGAGGTCATGAAGTAGACCGTGAACGGAAGGTACTGCGCCACGTAGGCGATGATGAGCCCCGCGAAGGTGTCGATGAGCCCCATCGAGCTCAGCACCTTGATCGTCGGCACCATGATAACCTGGAACGGGATCATCATCATCGCCAGGATGATGAGGAACGCGATCTTGCTGCCCCTGAAAGCCAGATGACTGAGCGCGTAGCCGCACATCGAGGCGAGCACGAGCAACAGCGCGACCGAGATCACCGTGACGATGATCGTGTTGAGGAAGTAACGGCCCATGCTGGCGTTCGTCCACGCGTCGGCGAAGTTCTGCACATTGAAGGTCTGCGTGACGCCGAGGCGGTCGAGGACGTATCCCTTGCGGTCCTTCAACGACACGTTGAGGGCGAAGAGCATGGGGTAGATCGTGGCGAGGGCGAGCGCCATCATCGGGACGGCGACGATCCACTGGGCGGTGCGCTGGCGGCGCATCATGCCTCCTTCGTGGCGCGGCGGAGCACGCGGATCTGGATGAGCCCGATGATGAGCACGATGAGCAGGAGGAACACACTCGCGGCGGACGCGAGGGCGGGGCGGGCCTCGCCGTTGAGCTTCCAGATGAGGAACTCGGGCAGGTAGCTGCTGGCCCCCGGGCCGCCGGCGGTCATGGTGTAGAGCAGGGCGAAGAGACCCGTGAGCATGCCGATCGTGGTCGTCACGAAGACGAACTGGATGGTCTGGCTGAGGCTCGGGATGATGACGTGCACGATCTGCTGCCAGAGGTTCGTGCCGTCGATCTTGGCGGCATCGAGCAGCTCGGCGTCGAGGGTCGCGAAGCCGGCGAGGAAGATCGTGAATGCCATGCCGAAGGTCGCCCAGATGTGCACGACGAGAACCGTCGGCAGCGCGGTGGCGGGCAGCCCCAGCCAGTCGACGGCGGGGATGCTGATCGCACCGAGGGCCGAGTTGAAGGGCCCGTTCGCGCCCAGGATGATGTTGAAGATCGCGCCGATGATGATGGGCGAGAGCACGACGGGGAGGAAGTAGACGCTGCGGTAGAAGCGGTGCCCCGGCACCTTGAGGAAGATGAAGGTCGCGAGGATCCCGGCGAAGAACACCTGCACGGGGACGAAGAGCAGCACGATCGCGACGTTCTTCGCCGAGGCGAGGAAGCGCTCGTCGTGCAACAGATAGGTGTAGTTGTCGAGCCCCACGAACTGACCGTTCCGCTCGCCGTCACCCGTGAACGAGAAGTTCACGCCGAGGACGAGCGGGTAGAGCCGGAAGACCACCAGGATCGCGATGACGGGCAGCACCATCAGGTAGGGCGCGAGTCGCTCGGCGTTCCAGGGGCGCCGACGGCGCGGCGCCTGGGAGCCGCGCGAGCGCCCCGCACCCTCGCCACTCGTGACCAGGGTGCGGGTCGATGTTGCGTAGTTCGACAACGGGAATCAGCCCTTCGCGGCGTCCGCGAGCTGTGCCGTGGCGTCGGCCACCGTGACGTCGCCGATCAGCAGCTGCTGGCCCAGACGGTGCAGCAGGTCGAGCTCGTCGGCGCCGAGCGCCGTGTGGAGCAGCGGCTTGCTGCCGGGCAGTTCGGCGACGATCTCATTCGCCGACGCGATATCGGTGTCGAGGGTGATGGTCGTGTCCGAGGTGATCTGGCCACCCGCCAGCGAGTAGGCCGCGAGCGCGTCGTGGTCGACGGTCGCGCGGATCCAGTCGACGCCGAGATCCTTCTTCTCCTCGTTGAGGATGCCGTAGCCGATGCCTCCCTCTGCGGGGAGCGCGACGGTCGTGCCGTCGTTGGTGGCCGGCGGCATCATGAACCCGAGGTCCTCGCCGAGGAAGTCGTCGAACTGCTTCCAGTGGGCGGTGCCGCTCATGAGGCCGATGACCATCGCGGCGTCGCCGGCCGAGAAGATGTCGAACGAGTCGTTGAACATGGCCGTCGAGTTCGCGCCGTCGTTGTACCAGCCGTCCGCCGAGGAATCGGCCCACATCTGGAGGACCTGGGTCGCGTGCTCGCTCGTCCAGTCGCGCTCGCCGCCGATCCAGGCGTCATACTCCTCGGGGGTGAAGATGCCCGAGCCGAAGCCCGAGAGGAAGAACTCGATGCCGAGACCCTCCTTGTTGCCGAGCGCGAAGCACGAGGCATCGGTCTTGTCGAGGATCGCCTGGCAGGAGCTCGTGAGGTCGTCCCATGTCGCGGGCGGGGTCTCGGGGTCGAGGCCGGCCTCCTCGAACAACGCCTTGTTGAAGTAGATGGGGAAGCCCTGCAGGAAGGTAGGGGCCGAATAGGTCTCGCCGCCCTCCTCGAAAGCGGGCCAACCGGCGAGCTGATCCCTGAGGTCGGCGAGCTCGTCGGTGACGGGGACGAGCGACGAGGCGCGGCTCTTGATCTGGGTGCCGCCGTTGTAGAGGGCGAGGTCGGGACCGGTGCCGGCCTCGATCGCGCTGCCGAGCAGCGTGTAGTACTGGTCGAACGGCTGGTTGACGATCTCGACGGTGACGTCGGGGTGCATTTCCGCGAAGGCCGCCTTGACGTCCTCCGTGTACGCGGCGGCCGCCTCGTCGGCATCGCCCCAGTTCCAGATCGTCAGCTGCTGGGCGCCGCCGTCGGATCCGCCGCCCGCGTTCTCGCTGGGGTCGGATCCGCCGGTTGTCGTCGGCGCGGCGCCGCCGCAGCCGGTTAGCGTCACGAGCGCGAGACCCGCGACGGCGGTGGTGATGATTGTTCGCTTCATTGCGATCCTCTCGGGATGATCCGCTGCGATGCAGGAGAGTGATGCGGATGTCCCGAGAAATGTACTACGTCTGATGAACCTGCGTCAACAAACATCACATGAATGATGTTCTCCCGTGATCAGTCACCCGCCGGGTTGCGTCGGCGGCCCCACGAGCCAAGGATGTGCTCGCTCATCGCGGAGCGGGATTCCTTGGCGTCGCTCGCCGCGATCGCCTCGGTGATCCGTCCGTGCTCCGCGAGAGTGAGTTCGAACGAGTGTGCGGGGTCGTGTCCCGTGAAGCGGGAACTCCCGACGGCGTGGCCGATCAGCACGCGGGCGATGTTCTCGGCGAGAGTGTTGCCCGAGAGTGACATGACGACGTGGTGGAAGCGCACGTCGGCCTCGCGGAATGCTGTCTGATCGTCGATGTGGTCGGCCATCTCCTGCAGTGCGGCGCGCAGGCGCTCGAGTCCTTCCTCGTCGGCGCGTTGCGAGGCCGATCCGGCCATCTCGGCCTCGAGTGCCGCGCGCACGATGCTGAGCTCGTCGAGCACCGTGAGGTTCTCGTCATTCGCGACGAGCGCGTCGATCACGAGCGGGTCGAGCATGTTCCAGCTCGTGCGCGGATTGACGCTCGTCCCGCGCCCCTGGGCGACGGTGACCATGCCCTTCTCCTGCAGTCGCTTCATCGACTCGCGGATGACGGTGCGGCTGACGCCGAACTCTTCGCTGAGTGCGGCCTCGGTCGGCATGGTCGATTCCGGGGAGTGAACGCCGGTGACGATCTGCTCGACGAGTTCGCGCAGCACGGTCGTACCGATGCGCTCGATGGGGGTGCGACGGGAGGTGGTCATGGGGTCACTCTATGAGGGATTTCGCTCAAGATCGCCAGAACGCTCGGCAATCAGCAGACATATGATGTATGGTCTTTCCAGATTCTGATCTCTGATTCGAGGACGATATGAAGATCACGGGGTACCGCACCCTCCGCACCGTGCACGACTGGGGTCGTCCGGTCGGCGATGTCAACGGATTCATCTCGTCGGGCGTCACCGACGTGCCGATCGTCGTCCTGGAGACCGACGAAGGCATCGAGGGCATCGGCATGGGGTCCCATGCCGACCTCGAACGCCTGTTCCCGGCGCTCGAGGGGCAGGATCCGCGCGCGGTCTCCTCGCTCTACGACGCGATGCTCGCCCGCGTGTTCAAGAGTTCGCACGCCGGCGCCACCTTCGGCGGCGTCGGCGCGTTCGACACGGCGCTCTGGGACCTCAAGGCGAAGATCGCCGGCGAACCGCTCTGGCGCCTGCTCGGCGCGGCCGACCGCTTCGTGCCCGGCTATGCCTCGGCCCTCGACATCGCGCTCTCGGACGACGAGCTCGGTGCCCTCTACGGCCGCTTCGCGGAGCGCGGTTTCACGTCCGCGAAGCTCAAGGGGGGACGCACGCTCGAGCGTGACATCGAGCGCTTCGGCATCGTCCGCCAGCAGATGCCCGGCGCCGGCCTGATGCTCGACGCCAATGAATCGTGGAACCTCAGCCAGGCCGTGCGATACGTCTCGCGACTCGAAGAACGGATCGATCTCGCCTGGATCGAGGAGCCGCTGCGCCGCTGGGACGCCGCGGGGCATGCCCGCCTGGCCTCATCGATCCGGCCGGCCGTCGCGACGGGTGAGAACCTGACGGGGCTCGAGCAGTACCGGAGCCTGCTCGACGCGGGCGGCGTCGGCGTCGTCCAGGCCGGCGCGGTGTGGGGCATCACACACTTCCTGCGGGTGGCCGTGATGGCCCACTCCCGCGACCTGCCCGTCAGCCCCGTCGGCCTCACCGCCAACCACTCCGTGACCGCCGCGGCCGCCGCGGTACCCAATCACCTCACGGCCGAGATCCAGGATCTCGGCCAGCCCTTCGGCCTCACCCTCGACCAGCAGTTTGAGGACGGCGGGGTCGTGCTGGGCGACAAGCCGGGAGTAGGCATCGAACTCGACGAGCGCGCGATCGAGCACGCGCGAATCGAGGGGGTGTGGGGGATCCTGGCGGGCCCGCACGTGCGGTCGCCCCGTGCGGGGCTGAGCCTGTCGCTCGACGGAAGTGGGACGAGATGACCGAGCTCGTACCGGATGCCGCCATCCGGGTTCGACACCACACCATCGGTGCGATCGGCGCCGGCGCCATCATGGCCGATCAGCAGCTGACGGCATACGGGCTCGCCGGGTTCCCGGTCACGGCCATCGCCTCGCGCACGAGGGCGCACGCGACCGAGGTCGCGACGCGCCACGGCATCGCAACGGTCCACGACACCCCGAGCGACCTCATTGCGGATCCGCGTATCGAGATCGTCGATATCGCGTTCCCGCCCGACCAGCAGCCGGCCCTGATCCGCGAGGCTCTCGCGGCGCCGCATGTCAAGGCGGTCCTCGCCCAGAAGCCGCTGGCGCTCACGCTCGACGAGGCGATCGCGCTGCGCGACGAGGCCGCCGCGAGCGGCACGATCCTCTCGGTCAACCAGAACATGCGCTATGACCAGTCGGTCCGGGTGCTGAAGCAGCTGCTCGACGACGGGGCCCTCGGCGAGCCCGTGTTCGCGGCTATCGACATGCACGCCGTCCCGCACTGGCAGACCTTCCTCCAGGGATACGACCGCCTCACGATCGCGAACATGGGCGTGCACCACCTGGACGCCCTCCGCTACCTCTTCGGCGAAGCGGAGGAGATCTCGACCGCCGCCCGAACGGATCCGCGCACGAGCTTCGCGCACACCGACGGCATTGCCGCATCGATGATCCGCTTCGAAAACGGGGTGCTCGCGACGACCCGCGAGGACGTCTGGGGTGGGCCGCGCGAGGAGGGCTACGATTCCGACTTCTTCATCTCGTGGCGCGTCGAGGGCACCGCGGGTGCCGCGAAGGGCACGATCGGCTGGCCGAACGGCGAGCCGTCGACGCTCTCGTACGCCTCGACGGCCTCGACCGGCGGTGCCTGGGTGACCCCGAGCTGGGACACCATGTGGTTCCCGCACGCCTTCGCGGGGGTGATGGAGCAGGTGCAGTATGCCGTCGAGACGGGGGAGGACCCCGCGCTCACGGTCGCCGACAACGTCAAGACCATGGCTCTCGTGGAGGCCAGCTATACGTCCCTCGTCGAGAAACGCGCCGTGCGACTCGACGAGTTCGCCCTGTAGTACCCAACGGAACGCAAAGGAGCAGTCCACATGATCCAGGTAGGAATCTTCTCGGGTTACTTCCCCTACGACCTCGAGACGACCGCGAAGAAGATCCGCGCGCTCGGCTTCAACACGGTGCAGCTCGACCTGCACTTCAAGGACATCGACCTGTCCGACGGCCAGCTCACGGCGGAGAAGGGCAAGCGCGTGCGCGACGTGTTCCGCGCGAACGACCTGCCGATCTGCGGCATCAGCGCGTACACGAACATGATCCACCCGGATCCTGAGCACCGGAAGCACAACGTCGAGCGCGTCAAAGAGATCCTGCGCCATGCCCGCGAGTTCGGCACGCCGTACGTCATCAGCGAGACCGGAACCATGAATCCCGAGAGCGAGTGGTCAGGTCATCCCGACAACCGCTCGGAGGCCGCCTACGATCTCGCCCGCGCGACGCTGGCCGACTTCGCTCAGACGGCATGGGACCACGGCGCCACCTTCCTCATGGAGACCTACGTCAACAACGTCATCGGCTCGGTGCGCGAGGCCGCCCGCCTGTTCCACGACGTCAACCACCCGGGGCTCGAACTGCTGATGGACCCGACGAACTTCTTCGAGACCCACAACATCGGCGACCAGAAGGGCACGCTCGACGAGATGTTCGACGTGCTCGGCGATCGCGTGCGCATCGCGCACGCGAAGGACGTCAAGCTCGCGGGGGCGGACAAGAGCGAGAAACACGCCGACATCGGCGACGACGACGCGCTCGCGTCGCACACCTTCCGCGGCGTCGGCGAGATCGAGCTCCCCGCGGCGGGCCTCGGCTCGCTCGACTACGACCACTACGTGAAGCGCCTCGCCGAGCGCTCGCCGAACGCGCCGCTCATCATCGAGCACCTCGATGAGTCGGACGTACCTCGCGCCAAGAAGTTCATCGACGAGGTCCTGGTGCGCCAGGGCGTCTGAGACCCGTTCCGGATCCGTGCCGGCGCCGCTCAGATCGGCGGTGCCGGCACCCCCACCCAGGAGAGACAACATGGAGATCAGGCCGGGCCTACACCGGATCGCCGCCCCGATTCCGCCGCGTTTCATCGCGATGCACCTGTTCACCGGTCCGAGCGGCGCGCTGCTGTTCGACACGGGCGTCGACGGATCCGTGGAGGGTACGCTGCTGCCGTACCTGCACGAGACGGGCATCGATCCCGCGTCGATCCGATGGGTCGTGAGCTCGCACTGCGACTTCGACCACACGGGCGGCAACGCCGCTCTCAGGGCGATCGCCCCCGCGGCCGAGCTCCTCGCCGGGGCCGCGGATCAGCTGATGACCGAGAACATCGAGGTGCTGATTGCGGGCCGTTACGGAGAGTTCTCGCGCGCTGACGGGTTCGACGACCCCGCGTCGACCACGGCCGAGATCCGCGAATCGACGCGCCTCATCGGCGTCGATCGTGCACTCACGGGCGGCGAGATCATCGATCTCGGCGGGGGCCGCGAGCTCGAGATCGTCGCGGTGCCGGGCCACTCGCCGGGGCACCTGGCCGTGTGGGACAAGGCGAACAGCGCTCTCGCGATCTCCGACGCCGTGCTCGGTGAGACGGTTCCGACGGCCGACGGCGAGCCGGCGTTCCCGCCCACGTATCGGGACGCGGTCGCCTATGTCGACTCGATCGCGCGGTTGCGCGCCTACGGGGCCGACCTGCTGCTCACAGCGCACTATCCCGTCTACGAGGGCGGGGGCGTCGAGGAGTTCCTCGACATCTCGCTCGCCTACACCGAGCGGATCGATCGCGCGATCGAGAAGCACCTCGTGGGTGAGATGACCTCCCTCGAACTGATCCATGACGCGGCGGCCGAGCTCGGCCCGTGGCCGCATGACGCGGCCGAGTACCTGATCTTCCCGATGACGGGGAACCTCGAGCGACTCGCGAAAGCGGGACGCGTCGCCGAGGGCTGGCGCGACGGAACCCGCACCTGGAAGTGGATCCGATGAGCAGCGACAAGAAGGTGCGCCTCGGCGCGATCGGCGCCGGCTGGTGGGCGACGAGCAATCATTTCCCGCTGTTCCGCGATCACCCCGATGTCGAGCTCGTCGGCGTATGCGGCATCGGCGATGGCCTCGAGGGGATCCGCGAGAAGTTCGGCTTCACCTTCGCGACGGAGGACGCCGACGAGCTGCTCGGCGCCGACCTCGATGCCGTCGTGATCGCGACGCCGCACGACCTGCACCACGACCTCGCTGCCAAAGCCCTCGACAAGGGCCTACACGTGCTCTGTGAGAAGCCGATGACGCTGAGGGCTGACGAGGCGTGGGACCTCGCTCGTCGTGCGGAGGAATCCGGCGCCGTCTTCCTCGTGCCCTACGGCTGGAACTACAAACCGTTCACGGTCGCGGCGAAGAGGATGCTCGACGAACGCGCGATCGGCGACATCCAGTTCGTCTCGTGCAACATGGCCTCGCCGACGCGCGGCCTCTTCGGCACGGATCCGAGCTACATGCTCGAACTCTGGAACTCGGAGACCGCTCCCAACCCGACGACCTGGTCGAGCCCCGAGCACGGGGGCGGCTACGCACACGGCCAGGTCACGCACTCGTCGGCGTTGCTGTTCTGGCTCACGGGCCTGCGTGCTCGGTCCGTCGCAGGCCGCGTCTCGACCGCCGGCGCACCGGTCGACCTCTTCGACGCGGGCGTCGTGCACTTCGAAAACGGTGCCCTCGGATCCCTGTCCGGAGCCGCGACCCTCGCCGACGGCGACAAGTACCAGATCGACATCCGCCTCTTCGGCACCGAGGGCGTCATGATGATCGACGTCGAACGCGAGCGCGTCACCCTCAGCCGTTATGACGGTCGCCGAGAGTCGCTTGACATCGCCCCCGACGAGGGCGAGTACGAGTGCCTCGTCCCGCCCGTGCGCTTCATCGAGCTCATCACCGGAGCCTCGACCGAGAACAACTCCGACGTCACCGTCGCGGCACGCAGCGTCGAACTCATCGACGCGCTGCTGCGCTCATCCGCCGCGGGCGGCGTCGACACTCCTGTCTGACCACCACAGCAAGGCACGCAATGATCACTTCCTCCTCCCGCGGCGTTCTCGACGGCTACCGAGTCGTCGACTGCTCGATCGCGATGGCCGGCCCTTTCGCCGCCCAGCGCCTCGGCGACCTCGGCGCCGACGTCATCAAGGTCGAGCCGACCGCCGGCGAATGGCAGCGCTTCGCGTCCGCGGGCGGGGCTGCAGGCAATCAGATCAATGTCTCGTTCCTCTCGCTCAACCGCAACAAGCGATCGCTCGCGGCCGACCTCAAGAGCACGGGCGGCTCGCGGGTCGTCCGGGAGCTGATCGCCGCATCCGATGTGTTCCTGCAGAACTACCGCCCGGGTGTCGCGACACGGCTCGGCCTCGACTACGAGAGCGTGCGCGAGATCAACCCGTCGATCGTCTACGTGTCGATCTCGGGCTACGGCGAAGACGGCCCCTATGTCGACCGGCCGGGCCAGGACATGCTGCTCCAGGCGATGACCGGATCCATGCTGTCGGGCGGCCGCGATGGCGAGCCGCCGCGAGCCGCCGGCCTCTTCCTCGCCGACGCCGTGACCGCCTCGACGGCGTTCGAAGCCGTGCTTGCGGCGCTGCTTCACCGCGAGCGCACGGGGGAGGGACAGCTCGTCACCGTCAACATGCTCGATGCGCTCACGACCCTGCAGATGCAGGAGCTGAGCGTCTACACGGTGGGCGGCGTGCCGCAGAAACGCGGAACCGAGCCCAATGCTCACGTCTACATTCGCGCGCCCTACGGTGTGTTCGCGACGAGCGACGGCTATCTTGCGCTCGCCTTCGCCGACCTCGACACCCTGGGCCGCATCTTCGACGAACCCGAACTGCGGGGCCTGGACCCCGAGGTCGCCGGCTGGACCCACCGCGACGAGCTATTCGCGCTCGTGTCGAAGCATCTGGCAAGGAACACGACGGAGCACTGGCTCGGCACCCTGCTTGAGGCCGGCGTCTGGGTCGGCCCCGTCTACGGCTATGAGGAACTCGTGAATGACCCGCAGGTTGCCCACAACGGCACCTTCGTCGAGTACGACCATCCGACCGAGGGGCGTATCAAGACGCCGGGCTTCCCGTACCGGTTCCACGCGACACCGGCACGCATCGATCGCGGTGCACCGCTCGTCGGGGAGCACACGAGCGAGATCCTCACCGAGCTCGGCATCGCGCCCGCGACGATAGAGCAGCTCAAGGCCGAGGGCGCGATCGCGGAGAACCACGCGTGACCGATTACGTGGGCCTCACCTGGGATCACCCGCGCGGGCGTGAGGCGCTCGAGAAGGCATCGGGCGAGCTGCCCGGCGGCGACACCATCCGCTGGGAGGCGCAGCCGCTCGAGGGCTTCGAATCGGCGCCCATCGACGAGCTGTGCGAGAGATACGATCTCGTTGTGCTCGACCACCCGCACCTCGGCGACGCCCT
>Ga0079224_100004121_pt1 | contig 18625 bp, 14 predicted proteins | sample Stecom2015_FD_80414 | JGI IMG/M metagenome (GOLD analysis project Ga0079224, IMG submission 80414) | Agricultural soil microbial communities from Utah to study Nitrogen management - Steer compost 2015 | ecosystem: Environmental > Terrestrial > Soil > Agricultural land | place: USA: Utah... | reverse complement strand
CTCGAACTGCTCCTCGGTGCAGTAGATGTGGGCGTCGTTCATCTGCATGGAGCGCACGCGCATCAGGCCCATCAGCGCCCCGGAGTCCTCGTAGCGGTAACAGGTGCCGTACTCGGCGAGCCGGAGAGGCAGGTCGCGGTAGCTGCGGGGCCTGGCGGCGTAGATCTTGTGGTGGAAGGGGCAGTTCATGGGCTTGACGTAGTAGCGCTCGCCGTCGTCGAGCTCCATGGGCGGGTACATCGAGTCGTGGTAGTGCGCCAGGTGGCCCGAGATCTCGTAGAGCCGCTGCTTGGCCAGGTGGGGCGAGCGTACGCGCTCGTAGCCCGTCTCCAGCTCGACCTCCTTGGCCAGGCGCTCGATCTCCTCGATCATCACCGCGCCGCGCGGCAGCCACAGCGGCAGGCCGGGCCCCACGTCCTCGTCCAGGACGAAGATGTCGAGCTCGGCGCCCAGGCGGCGGTGGTCGCGCTTCTTGGCCTCCTCGAGCTGCCACAGGTGGTGCTCGAGCTCCTCCTTCGTGGCGAACGCCACGCCGTAGACGCGCTGCAGCATGGGGCGGTTCTCGTCGCCGCGCCAGTACGCGCCAGCCACGCTCATCAGCTTGAAGTGCGGCGTGACGGCGCCGGTCGAGGGCACGTGGGGCCCGCGGCACAGGTCGGTGAAGCCGTCCTCCCCGCCCTGCTCGTAGAACGTGATCTGCTCGCCCTCGGGCAGGTCCCGTATGAGCTCGACCTTGTACGGGTCGCCCTGCCGCTCGTAGCGGGCGACCGCCTCCTCGCGCGGCAAGGCGTACTTCCTGAGCGGCAGGTCGGCCGCGATGATCTCGCGCATGCGGGCCTCGAGGCGTTCGAGGTCGTCGGGGGTGAGGCTGCGCGGCAGGTCGAAGTCGTAGTAGAAGCCGTTCTCGATCGTCGGGCCCACGCCCATCCTCACCGACGAGGCCGGGAAGCCCTCGGCGACGAACGTCTCGCGCACCGCCTGCGCCAGCACGTGGGCCAGCGTGTGCCGCTGCAGCTCGATCGCCTCGGGGTCCTTGCGCGTCACGACGGTGACCTTGGCGCCGTCCGGTACGGTCGACTGCAGGTCGGAGAGCCTGCCGTCCACCTTCACGCCCAGGGCGGCCTTCGCCAGCCCCGGACCGATCGCCGCCGCCAGCTCGGCGCCGGTCGCGCCAGCTCGCAGCTCCAGGTCCTTGCCGTCGGGTAGCACTACGCGCACGTTCCTCACCTCAGGAGCGTGAGTATAGCCCCGCCGGCGACGCCCTCGGCCACGCGCGGGACGGCGGCGGCGCTCGCGACCGGAGGGGTTATCCTCAGCCGTGCACCTAGTTGCCTGCCTGTGCGACGGCGACGTGGCCCACGCCGTGAGGTCCTTCCGCGACGCCGCCGGGCGCTTCCACCTCCACCCCGTCCCGCCCGGCTCCATGTCCGAGCTGGTCACCGGGCTCAAGCGCCTCGACTTCGCCGGCGCGATGGTCCTCGACGAGTCCCGCCAGGCCGAGGCGCAGCGCCTCGCCGACCGCAGCTCGCTCGACGCCCAGGAGCTCGGCGTGGCCGACACGCTCACGGTCACGCAGGCCGGCGTGATGGCCGACCACTGCCTCGGCCGCGCGCTGGCCGCGCTGCTGGGCGCCCACCGCTGGGACGGTGCGGGCGCACGCGTGGCCGTGCTGGGCGCCGGCGCCGCGGCGCGCGCCCTGGCGCGCGAGGCGCTCAGCATGGGCGCTAGCTCGCTGGCGGTGCTGGCGCGGGACCGCGTCGCCGCCGAGGGCGTACTGCCCCGCGGCGCGGCCGGCGTCACGCTCCTGGCCCGCTCCTCGGCGGACCCCATCGGCCGCACCGTCCTCGAGCAGGCCGACCTGGTCATCAGGGTCGACCCGACGGCGCACGTGGCCCCGGAGCTGATGGGACCGCACCTCACGCTGGTCGACCTGGTGCCCGACGTCCTCTCGCCCCTGCGCCGCCAGGCGATGGCCTCGGGGTCGCTCACGTTCAACCGCCGCGACGTCGAGGCCTACCGCCTCGAGCTCGGCCTGAGCCAGGTCCTGGGCGGCCCGGTGGGCATCGAGCCGCTCATGACGCTCTTCCACGCCATCTGAACGTAGCCCCCGCTCCCACGCCGGGGGCCCCGGGAAGGTAAGACTCCGACCCGATGTCGCCGCTCGCCCGAGTCACGACCCGAGCCCTGCTCGCGGCCCTCGCCGTGGTGCTCGGCACCGCCCTCGCGCAGGAGCCGCTCTACCGCCTGCCCGGCGCCTCGGCGACCGTCGACGGTGACGCCGTCACCGTCAGGTACCGCGGCGAGGAGCACGTGTACGTGGCCGGCCTCGGTTGGCTGGACGGCTCGCCGTTCGGCGCGCCGGTCCTGGCCGGGAGCGACGTGCTGGTGGACGGCGCGACGCTGGAGGCTCTCGGCGTCACCACGCCGCGGCTGCGCAGCGTGAGGACCTCCGGTGACGCCGAGGTGCGCATCGTCCTGGACGTGCCCGACCTCGACCCCGGCGCCCTGGACGGCCTTCGTGGGCAAGGGTCCGTGGCGGAGGGCGAGCCTCTGGAGCTGCGCCTGCCCCCGTTGGTGCTGCCGGCCGGTCAGCCGGAGGAGCTCGGCGGCGTCGAGCTCAGCCTGGTCGGCGACGCCTCGGGCACCTCCCTGCGTCTGGCCGGGCCCGCGTTCACCTACGAGTACTTCGTCCTGTCGTCGCCCACGCGCGTGGTCGTGGACGTCGTCCCGCGCCGCGTCCTGGACCAGCCCGAGGTCACGCGCGCGCTCGCACCCGGCGTCGAGTACCGGCGCTTCAACTACCGCACCCCCGGCGGCGGCTCGGTGGTGCACGTGGTGAGCATCGCCCCCGGCAGCGGCGAGTTCCGCGTCGTGGGCGAGAGCAAGGTGCCTCGCACGGTGTCCCAGCTCGCCTCCGGGGCCCTGGTGGCCCTGAACGCCGGCTACTTCGACACGGCCACGTTCGAGGCCATCGGCTACCTGCTCGTGGACCACGGCCTCCTCTCGCTGCCCAGCCGCGGGCGCGCCAGCGTCGCCTTCGGCGGCGGCAAGCCCGTTATCGACAGGGTCAGGGCCACGGTCCGGCTCCACACCTCGCGCGGGGCGATCGACGTGGGGGCCGTGCAGGACGGCGTTGGCGTCGTCTCCACGCCGGGGGCGCTGGCCGGCCGGCCGGACATGGGCGTCCTGGTGGTGAAGGACGGCGTCGTCGTGGAGAACAAGGTGGGCCCCAGGGAGGTGCCGGCCGGCGACTCCTTCGCCCTCGTCTACCCGCCCACGAACCGCGACATCGCGCTGCTCGACGCCGGCGACAGGGTCTCCATCGAGGCCCGCATCGACCCGCCGGGCTTCAGCGCCGCCAGGTGGGCCGTGGAGGCGGGGCCGCTGCTCCTCAAGGACGGCCTGCCCGCCTACGAGCCCACCGTCGAGGGCTTCGCGACCGGACAGCGCATCCTCGACGGCCTCACCCAGCAGGCGGCCATCGGCGTGCGGCCCGACGGCACGACCCTGCTCGTGGTGGCCGAGACGATGCGCGCGAACGACCTGGTGGGCCTGTTCCTCGCACTCGGCGCCTCGGAGGCCATGCGCCTGGACAGCGGCAGCAGCACGACCCTGGTGCTGGGCGGCCAGGTCGTGAACCGGCGCACGGAACGACGCGTCGTGAGCGCGATCGTCTTCCTGCCCGAGGGCCGCTGACGGGGCCGACGCGCGTCCTTCCCAGCGCGGGCGCCGCGACACGCCGGACCTCCCGGTAGGGACTCCCTGGTGGCCCGCGGTACGTGCCCGCGGCGGCCTGAGGGGGAACCGGTGCGCCGCTATACTCGCGGCGTGACACAGGCCTCCCGCGCCGGGCCGCGGCTCGCGGCGCTGCCGCTGCTGGCCCTCTTCGCCGCACTCTCGCTGGCCGGCGCCCAGCCGGCCGTCGACGTCGAGCTGGGCCTCGGCGGCAACGTCGTCGTGGGCGCCTGGAACCCGCTCCGGGTGGTGGCGCGCGACGTGCCCCTCGGCAGCCGCGTCGAGATGACCTTCGACCAGGGCACGCTGCGCACCGGCGAGGTGCCTTTCCGGCTGCAGCTTCCCGTCTCCGGCGGACCGGGGCTCTCGGTCGTAGAGCACACGGTGTACGTGGCGCCGTTCTCCAGCGTCACCTGGGCGCTCTTGGGCGGCGACGGCGTCGTCGCCAGCGGCAGCCTGCTTGGTCGCGACCAGGACGCCCGGCCGCTGGACGTGGTGCTGAGCCGGCGCAGCGGCAGCTACACGGCCGCCTTCGGGTCGAACGCGCGCGTCGTGGACGTCGCGGCCGCCCAGCTGCCGCTGGTCCCTGCGGCCTACGACGGCGTGCGCAGCGTCATCGTCGACGGCACCGGCGCCGCCCCGCGTCTCGAGGCCCTGGCCGCCGCCGCTGCCGCCGGCGCCGTGGTCGTCGTGGTCGGCGAGATGCCGGCCAGCCACGCCGAGGTGCGGCTGCTGGCCTCGCGGCCGCGGACCCCCGTGGGCGCCGGCGCCGTGCTGGCCGTGGAAGGCTCGCCCGCCGACGTCGGGCTGGCGGTGGAGCGCTTCACGGCAGGTCGGCCCTCGCGGCCCGAGCTCGTCGCCGCCGCCGCGGCCCGGCCGCTGGTGACCCCGCCGGCGCCGCTCAGGCAGCAGCTGGTCGTGGTGGCCGCCGTGGTCTTCTCGGCCTTCGCCGTGACGGCCACGCGCCTGTTCGGCGCTCCCGGGCTGGCGTCCGCGCTGCTGGTGGCGGGGCTCGTCTCGGGCGCGGCCTGGCTGTACGCCCGGCCCACCGAGCCGCAGGTCGTGGGCGCGCGCACGCTCGCGCTCGTCGGCGGCGAGCTGGCGCTCGCCACGCGCCTCGAGGAGCGCTTCACACTGCCGGCGACCACGATCGCCTTCCCTGGCCTGGCGCGCCCGCTGGACGCCCGCCCCTACCTGGTCGATGATGCGGGCCTGCGCCTCGACCTGCCCGGCTGGCGCTCGGTCGTCCTAGTGATGGCGCCCGAACTCGTCGACGCTCCGCTGGCCTACGAGGGCGGCCGCTTGGTGAACAGCGGCGCCGCCACCCTCAGCCACGTGCTGGTGGTCGGGCTAGGGCCCCAGGCCGACCTGGCGCCCGGCGCCGGCGCCGCGTTGTCCGCCGGCGAGGACGGCCCGCCGCACGAGGCCTACGCCTCCCTCCTGCCGCTCCTGCCTTCGGGCAGCGTCGTGGCCCTCTCGGGCTGCGAGGTGGCTTGCACCGTCTGGCTCGCTCCCGGCCTCGTCGACCTCGAGGGGGTCGAGGTCCTGTGAGACTCCTGTCCGCCACGGCCGCGCGCCTGGGCCGCCAGGACATGCTGCAGGGTCTCACCGGCCTGCTCGCGGCGCTCTGCCTGGTGCTGGTGATGAGCTGGCCGAGCGGGGGCGCGGTGGTGAACGACTCCTGGTCGGTCGTCGCGCCGGTCCGCGCGGTGCTGCTGGCGTTCGGGGCGCTGTCCTGGGGCGCCGCGGTGGGCGCACGCCCGCGGCGGGACGAGATGGGCGTCGCCTTCGTGCCCACGCCCGAGGCGCCGCCGCACGGCGAGCCCGCTTGGCGCCGCGAGGTGGCCGCGACGCTGGCGGCGCTGCTCGCGATGGCCGTCATCACCATGCCGTTCGACGTGCTCAGCCACGCCGCCGCCTACCCGGGCACGAGCCTGGCCTGGTCCCTGCTGGCGCCGTTCCTCGCCACGGCCGGCTACTTCGGCGTCGGCCTGGGGCTCGGGCGGGCGCTGCGCGTCGCCCGCCTGGGCGCCCTGCTGCCGCTCGCCGTGCCGGCGCTGATCGCCGCGGCGGCCTGGCTCGACGTCTCTCTCGGCGCGCGGGTCGCCAGCCCCTGGTTCGCCGTCCTCGACGTCTCGCCGTCGTTCGCCGCCGTCATGGCGGTGGCGGCGGCCCTGGCGGCCTGGACGGCCCGACCGGTCCGCGAGGCGGCCCCGTGATCGCCGCCTCGCGCCGGCGCCGCGCGCAGGGCGGCGACGTCTTCAGGCTCCACGAGGCGCTGGCGGCACGCACCTCGCTGTCCCTGCGCCTGAGGCGCGGCTCGGTGCTCGCGCTCGCGGCCTCGCTGCTCGCCCTGGTGCTCGGCGCCGACGTCACCACCCACTTATCGGCCGTGGCCCTCGGCCTCGGCGTGGGCGCGGCGCTGCCCGTACGCGGGGCGCGCGACGAGGCGCTGGCCTACATCCGCGGCCGCGCCGGCCTGAGCTACGAGACGGCGCTCGACGTCATGACCGTGGGCGGCGAGGACGAGTTCGGCTTGCGTTCGTCGGTCGTGGAGCGCGCGCGCCTGGCCGTGCGCGACGTGCGGCCCGAGCCGGCGCCCGCCTGGTGGTTGCCGGCGCTGGCCGTGGCGCTGGGGCTGGTGCTGTTCAGCCTCGCCGGACCGGTCGGGCGCCCCGGTGCGGGGGGCGCCGGAGGGGGCAACGCCGCCCAACCCGGCGCCCAGCCCCCGGCCGCCCCCGAGGCCGCGCCCGCCGTCGAACAGGAGTCCGAGGTCCCGGCGCCGCCGGACGACGCCCCGGGGCGCGCCGCCGACGCCGGGGCGGCGGATCGGCGCGACGAGGACACGGCCCCGGAGGGTCCCGCGGCCGCCCCACCGGGCGGAGACGGGTCGGCCGCGTCGCCGATGTCGCGCTTCCTCGACTCTCTGCGGGAGCGCCCTGAGTCCACGCCGCCGCCCGAGCGACCGGGGCAACCCGGCCAGCCCGGCGCCGAGCCGCCGCGCGCGGACGGGCCCGCGCCGCCTGCCGAGCGGCAGGGCGAGCCCGAGCGGGCGCAGCTCGACCGTCAGGAGTCGAGCCAGCAGCAGCCGGGCGACCAGCCGCAGCCACAGGGCCAGGAGGGCCAGGGCCAACCGGAAGGTCAGGGCGAGGACGACGGCGGCGGGGACCAGGCCGAGGGGCAGCAGCCCCAGCAACCACAGGAGGAGGGCCAGGGCGAGCAGGGCGGCGAGGGCGAGCAGGACGGCCAGCCGGGCCCCTCCGACCAGCCTGGCGGCGAGGGCGGCGAGATGCCCGACGCCGGCGGCGACCCTGGGGCGGACCAGGGCGGGGACACCACGCGGGGCCTGATGCCCGACGACGGCTCGGAGCCCCCTGACCCCGACGACGAGGTGGGCGCGGGCGGTGGGGCCGGCCCCGAGTCCGAGGCCGGCGTCGCCGCGGGTGACCCGGGCGGGTTGGAGGTGCTGCCCGGCGTGCTGCAGGACGGGCCGGAGAACCCGGCGGGCACCGTCAGGCTCCCCGGCGACACCGAGGTCTTCCTACCACCTGGCCGCGCCGTGACCGAGTACCAGACAGCCGCCGAGGAGGCGCTGAGCGAGGGCGACCTGCCCCTCGCCTACCAGGAAGTGATCCGCCGCTACTTCAGGTAGAGCGTCCAGACCATGGCGCTTATCGAGGCGGTGTGGCCGCTAGTCCCGCGGTCGAGCCCGTGGCGCGCGCCCCGCGTCGTGACGCCGCGCTCTAGCCGCCCGCGCCGATCAACCGCTCGCGGAAGATGAAGGGCAGCTCCGCTCCCAGGGACCGGGCCAGCTCGGGCGCCGCCTGCTCGAGGAGCGCCTGCACGGTCAGGTCCTCGGACGGGTCGGGCAGGGGCGCGTCGTTCGCCTCGACGCGCGACCCTTGGTGCGTGCGGGTGCGCAACGTCTGGATCACCGCCGCGGACTCGGGGTCAACGACCTGGGCCTCGAGCGCGAGCGAGACGTCCACGCGCCGCGAGGCCTCGTCGCGCGAGAGCGAGACCTGGCGCTCCAGCACCGGCGCGCCGACCATCACCGCCAGGTGGGCGCCCTGGTTGCGGGCGATGCGCGCCGCGCTCGGTGCCGCCCGGCTATGGAACAGGTCGGTGTGGGACTCCAGGAAGCGCATGGTGAAGGAGCTGACGAGGTCGAAGGAGCGCCCCTCATCGTCCAGGAGCACCTCGTGGACGATCTCGGCCGCGCCGCGCACGGCGGACTGTGCCGGGGCGTTCATGATGGCCACCACGGGCCGCGACTCGTCGCGCGCGCTCGGCGCGCAGGCGGCCAGCGCCAGCGCCGTCAGCAGTGCCGGCAGCGCGAGCCAGGCCGCGCGCCGCCCACGCGGCGCGCCATCGGGGGCGGACTTCGCCAGCGCCTCAGCGTCGGACATCTCGTGACCTCCAAGCGGTGGCGCGGGCCGGGCTCGCCGGGCCGCGTCCTCCCCTGATGTTGTCACGCCGCTGGCGCCGGGTGGCGGCGCCATGAAGGGCGGCTCAAGGCTCTCGGGCCTGCCGCGGCGCGGCGCCGCGGCCGTCCCGCGGTCGTCCGCACCTTTCAGGCGGCTGGCCCCTCCTCCACCCCCACCTGCTCGACCTCCGCCTCGCCGCGCGTGAGCTCGGCGAGCCTGGTCCGCAGCCCCTCGACCGCGGTGGCCGGCACGGCGACCTCGGTGACCAGCCCGCGCTCGTCGAAGTCCGCGACGGCGCCGTGCAGCTCCCGCAGCACCGACGCGGCGCTGGCGAAGGGCGCCCGCACGCGCAGGCGGTGGTACGTGGTGAGGCGCCGCACGCCCGCCGCGTCCAGGGCGCGGGCCACGGCCCCACCGTAGGCCCGGACCAGCCCGCCGGCGCCGAGCTTCCTGCCGCCGAAGTACCTGACCACGACCGCGGCGCAGCCGTCCAGGCCGCGCTTCAGCATCACCTCGAGCATAGGTCTGCCGGCGGTGCCGCCCGGCTCGCCGTCGTCGGAGAAGCGCATGACCTCGCCGAGCTTGTACGCCCAGCAGTGGTGGGTGGCCTCGGGGTGGTCGCGCCGCGCCTCGTCCACCAGCGCCTCGGCCGCCTCGACGCTGCTCACCGGCCGCACGCGAGCGATGAAGCGCGAGCCCTCGACCACGTCCTCGTGCTCGACCTCGCGCGCCGCCGTGAGCCTCTCGCCAGCCACGGCAGCGACGTTATCGCCCGTGCTAGAGTGCCGCAACCATGCAGCTCCTGGCCGCACGATGTCTCCCGAGCGCCGGGGCCTGAGGCCTGCCGCGAAGGCCGAGCGCGTAGCCCCACATCACAGACCGTCCCACCCCCAGCCCATAGTGGGCTGCGAGCCCGTACCGCGCCGGCCCCTACCGGCGTGACCCCTGGAGATCCGCCATGGCCCTCGAGCTCTACAACACCCTGACCAGACAGAAGGAACCGTTCGTCCCCGTGGTGCCCGGCCGCGTCGGCATGTACATGTGCGGGCCTACCGTCTACTCCGACCCCCACCTGGGCCACGCCCGCGGCCCCATCGTCTTCGACGTGCTCCGTCGCTGGCTCGAGCACGAAGGGTTCGTCGTACGCCTCGTCACGAACGTCACCGACGTCGGTCACCTCACCGACGACGAGGAGGGCGAGGACAAGCTGGAGCGCCGGGCGAAGCTCGAGCGCATCGAACCCATGGAGGTAGCCGAGAAGTACTTCTGGAGCTACTTCGACGCCATGGCCGCGATGAACGTGCGCCGACCGAGCATCGTGCCGCGCGCGTCGGGGCACATCGGCGAGCAGATCGAGCTGGTCCAGGACCTAATCGACGAGGGACATGCCTACCGGCGCGGCGGCAACGTCTACTTCGACGTCTCCAGCTACCGGCCCTACGGCGAGCTCTCTGGGCGCGACCCCGACGAGCTGGTCGAGGGCACGCGCGTGGAGGTGCGCTCCGACAAGGACGACCCGCGCGACTTCGCAGTCTGGAAGGAGGCCGAGGCGGGCCACATCATGCGCTGGAACAGCCCGTGGGGCCCCGGCTTCCCCGGCTGGCACCTCGAGTGCACCGTGATGAGCACGAAGTACCTGGGGGACGAGTTCGACATCCACGGCGGCGGCCTCGACCTCGTCTTCCCGCACCACGAGTGCGAGCTGGCGCAGGCCCGCGCGGTGGGCAAGCCCTTCGCGCGCACCTGGCTGCACTGGAACATGATCACGCTGCAGGGCGAGAAGATGGCGAAGTCGAAGGACCACTTCGTCACCCTCTCCCAGCTCTTCGAGCGCTACGACCCCATCGCCGTGCGCTTCCACCTGCTGCGCTCGCACTACCGCAGCGTGTCGGACTTCTCCGACGAGAGCCTCGCCTCCTCCGCCCAGGGCCTGAAGCGCCTGCGCGACACGTACGCCGCCGCCAAGCAGGCTGCGGAGGCCGCGGGCGGCGTCGAGCCGGAGGCCACCGCGTTCCTGCCGTTCCGGGCCGACTTCGCGGCGGCCCTGAACGACGACCTGAACACGCCGCGGGCGATCGCGGCGCTGTTCGACGCCGCGCGCGAGGTCCGGAAGGGGCTCGACGAGGGCGCGGGGGCCGGGTTCGCCGCCGGCGCCGCGTCCCTGTTCGAGGACCTGCTCGACGGGGTCCTGGGCGTGCCCTTGGCGACGGCCGCGGACGGCGGGGAGGCCAGGCGCGCGCTCGACGGGGTGGTCGCCCTCTTGCTCGAGGAGCGCCAGCGCGCCCGGGCCCGGCGCGACTTCGCCGCGGCCGACAGGCTGCGGGACCGGCTGGCCGAGCTGGGCATCGCCGTCGAGGACGGCCCCGAGGGCAGCCGGTGGAGGCTGGTGGGCGCCTGACGAGGACCGCTAGGTGAGGGCCTAGGCCGGGCGCGCTCGTGGCCGCGGCGGGGGTAACGCTCAGGGTCGTGGACCCGCAGCGCGCCGCGCGACTCCTCGCACTGCTGGCGCTGCCGGGCGTCGTGGCCGGCAAGGTCTACGAGGCGTTCAAGGCGCGCCAGAGCGTCGAGGCGACGTACGCCTACCTCGCCTCCACGCTGCCCGGAGCCAGGGAGAGGCTGGCGTCCCTCCTGCCAGGCTGCGAGGCGGCGGTCGAGCGAGCGCTGGTCGCCGGGCTGCAGGTACTGACGGTCCAGGACGACGGCTACCCGCCGGTCCTCAAGGACGAGAGGCTGCCCCCGCCGCCGGTGCTGTTCGTGCGGGGGCGCCTGCCACGGCAGCTCCTCGCGCCGTACGTGAACGAGCTCGCGGCGGTGGGCGTCGTGGGCACGCGCAAGGCCAGCAGCGAGGGCCTGGCCGAGGCGCGTCACCTGGGGGCGTCCCTGGCCGCGGCCGGCGCCGTGGTGGTCTCCGGCCTCGCGCTCGGCATCGACGGGGCGGCGCACCGCGGCGCCCTCGAGGCCCGGCGTCGGGACGAAGGCGCCGCGGCCACCGTGGCCGTGCTCGGGGGCGCGCACGACCGCCTGCATCCGCGAGCCCACCAGGCGCTCGCCGAGGAGATCGTCGCCACGGGCGGCGCCGTGGTGAGCGAGCACCCGCCGGGCACGCCTCCACGGCCGCACCTGTTCCTGCACCGCAACAGGCTCATCGCGGCGCTCTCGCGCGTCGTCGTGGTCGTCGAGGCCGGGGAGCGCTCCGGGGCGAACAGCACCGCCCAGCACGCCGTGCGCGTCGGTCGCGACGTGCTCACCGTCCCGGCGAGGCCGAGCGACAGGCGGCGGGCCGGCAACCTCCAGCTGCTCCGCGACGGGGCCAAGGTGCTCGTCGACCTCACCGACCTGGCCGCCCACCTCTCGTCGGTGACGCCGGTGGCCGAGGCCCTGAGGGCGCTGGCGGAGGGGCGCACGCCTTCCGGCGCCACGCAGGCACGGCTGTTCCCTGCGGGGAGCGGCCCGCCGGAGGCGGCGGGACCGCCGTCGGCGGGGTCCCGAGCGGGCGCCCCGGAGCTCACGCCGCCGGCAGGCGTTACGAGGGCGCCACCTGTCGGCTACGGATGCCTCCGGGTACTCGCGGTACTGACTCGTGACGGCGACGCCTCGTTCGACGGCCTCCTCGCCCGCCTCACCCGCTCCGGCCTGCGCGCGCGGCCCACGCCCGCCGAGCTGGCCGGCTGCCTCGTGCGGCTCGAGCTCGCCGGGCGCGTGCGGCGCGGCGACGACGGGCGCTACCGCCCCGCCTAGTCGCCGGTCCGGACCGGCTTACGCCGCGCCTCGTCGACCACGCTCCGCCGCCCGTCGACCCTCGTGGGACGGTACGGCGAAGGGGACGGAAGACCGCTCCGGCGGGCGCCCGGACGCGTATCCTCTAGGACGAAGTGACCGCCGCGCGGGCTCGCCGCGGACGCGGGTCCCGGGTGCGGCCGGTCGAGGTCCGAAGGGAGTTCGACTTGAAGAAGCTCGTCATCGCGCTAACCGCCGCGCTGGCCCTGGCCGGCGCCGCGTTCGGCCAGACGCTGACCGTCTGGACGACGTTCCAGGACCAGTCCCTCGACTGGCTGAGGGAGCAGGCTGCTTCCTTCAGCGAGGGCTTCGGCGTCGACGTCGAGATCGTGCGCCTCGACGTCAACGAGCTCAAGCAGCAGGCGCTCCTCAGCGCTCCGCAGGGCGAGGCCGGCGACGTCTTCGTGGGCGTGCCGCACGACCAGATCGGCGAGATGGCCGTGGGCGGCGTGCTGGCCGACATGACCGGTTACGCCACGGCCGGCTACCTGCAGGACCTCTCCGAGCAGGCCAGGCTGGGCTACACGGTGAACGGCCGCCTGTACGGCCTGCCGATGTTCGTCGAGGGCCCGGCGCTCGTCATCAACAACGACCTCGTGACCGAGGTCCCGCAGACCTACGACGCGATGCTCGACGTGGCGCAGGAGCTGACGACCGCCGACACCTTCGGCTTCATGTTCGACGACGTCAACTTCTACTTCGCCTACGCCTGGCTCAAGACCCACGGCGGCTACGTGTTCGGTCGCGACGCCAGCGGCTCGCTGGTGCCCAGCGACGTGGGCCTGGCGAACGAGGGCGCCGTCGCCGGGGCGAACGCCCTGCGCGCGCTCCGCTTCGAGCGCGGCCTCATCCCCTCGGGCACGAACTTCGAGGTGGCCAACGGCCTCTTCGTCGACGGCGCCCTGGCGATGATCTACACCGGCCCGTGGTCGATCCCGCAGTACCGCGACGCCGGCCTCGACGTCTCCGTCGTGCCGGTGCCGCCGCTCGCCGACGGCACGCCCTTCTCCGGCTTCATGGGCGTGCAGGGCGCTCTCGTGAACCAGTTCAGCGAGCTGAAGGTCGAGGCGGCGAACTTCGCCAAGTGGATCACCCGCACCGACGCCCAGGTCTCGCTCGCGCGCCTCTCCGGCCGCATCCCGGCCTCGGTGTCGGCGCTGCAGCAGGTGCAGGACGACCCGATCATCGCGGGCTTCGGCGAGGCCCTGCTGAACGCCGAGCCCATGCCGAACATCCCCGAGATGGGCGCCGTGTGGCAGCCGATGGGCAACGCGCTCACGGTCCTCCTCGAGGACGAGTCGGCCGACACCTCCGCCACCCTCGGCGGCGCCGTGGAGGAGATCCTCGGCCGCTGATCGCGCTTGGAGCCGACGCGCTCCGCCGCTCGCGGCACGGCGCGTGAGGGTCTAGCTTCGAGAGCTACGGGCCAGGGGCCGACCGAGTCCCTGGCCCGACCGTAAGGGGCGACCGCCATCGACATCTCCAGGCACCCGTCAGAGGACCTGCCCCGCAGCCGCACCACCGCGGGCGGGATCGTCAAGTCGCTGGCCCTGGTCTTCGTGGCGCTCCTCGCCGCCGTCGCCGGCGGCGTGCTGGCCGTCGCCGCGGCGCGCCGGGCGTTCCCGGACACGCCGGCATGGGCCGGCATCGTCGCCGGCCTGCTGGTGCTGGTGCTGGTGCTCAGGTGGTTCTCGCGCCGCTTCGCCTGGCTGATGCCGTGGTACTACCTGCTGCCCTCCATCGTCTTCCTGCTCACCTTCACCTTCTTCCCCGTCCTGTTGACCGTGGGGCTGGCGTTCACCGACTACGCCGGCATCCGCAACGGCGAGCTGAACCCCACCACCGAGGTACCCGTGGTGGCGGTGGACGGTGCCGCGCTCACCGTCGCCGACCCGGCCAGGCTCGACTGCGCCGACCTGCGCAACGGCTGCAACGGCGTGAGGGCGGTGGTGTACGCCTCCGGTGAGGTACGAGCCGAGGCCGTGGCCATCGAGGGCGCCGTGCTCACGCTCGCCGAGGCGCCGCCGGAGGGGCGCACCGTAGAGACCGTCGCCCTCAACCTGCCGGACATCGGCTTCGAGCTCGAGGTCAGGGTCGTCGCGCAGGAGGGGAACCAGCTGACGCTGCAGCGGGCGCCGCCCAGCGCTCCCGAGCTGGGCACGGTGCGGCTCTCGCTGGACAGGACGCCGGTGCAGGTGCGCATCGTCGAGGAGCGAGGCGACCTCATGGTGCTGGACGCCCCGCTGCCCGAAGGGCTCGAGGCGGAGAGCATCGCGCGTTACAACGACTTCGGCTTCGTGGGGCTGCGGAACTTCAGGGCCATCGCCGCGCAGGCGTCGCGGGCGCTCTTCCCCGTCTTCGGTTGGAACGTCGCCTTCGCCTTCCTGACGGTCATCATCAACCTCGCCGCCGGGGTGTTCCTGGCCGTGCTGCTGAACAACAAGGCCCTCAGGTTCCGCAACGTCTACCGCACGCTGCTCATCGTGCCGTGGGCGCTGCCCAGCGTGATCACCATCCAGGTGTGGAAGGGCTTCCTCAACCAGAACTTCGGGGTCATCAACAGGCTCCTGGCCCTCCTGGACATCGGCACCGTGCCGGTGAACTGGCTGCAGAACCACATCGCCGCCAAGGGCGCCCTGCTGCTGGTGAACCTGTGGTTGGGGCTGCCGTTCATGCTGACCGCGACGCTAGGCGCTCTCGCGGCCATCCCCGACGAGGTGTACGAAGCGGCGCGGGTGGACGGCGCGAACGCGTGGCGCTCGTTCTGGGGCGTGACGGGCCCGATGCTGCGGAGCGCGCTGGTGCCGGTGACGCTCAGCTCGTTCGCCTTCAACTTCAACAACTTCAACCTCATCTTCCTGCTCAACGACGGCGGGCCGCCCGTCCCCTGGGGCACGGCCACGGCCCGCGGCACCGACATCTTGATCAGCTGGGCCTACAACGAGGCGTTCCGTAGCCAGGGGGGTTACGCCTACGGACTGGGCTCGGCCATATCACTGATCATCTTCGTGATAACGCTCGGGGTGTCCCTGATGAACTTCAGGGTCACCGGGGCCCTGAGGGACGAGGGGAACGCATGAGGCGAGGCTCGCGCGTCCACTACCTGAGCATCGCCGCCGTGGCGGCGCTGGTCGTCGTCGGCATCTACTGGATCGTCGCCACCGCCCCGGAGCCGGTGCTGCGCGACCGCATGCTGGTGATACCGGGCGGCTGGAAGAGGTTCCTGGGCATCTTCGTCCTCGCCTGCGGCGGCGTGGCGGCCATCGCCTACCTCTACGGCCTCGCCACCCGCCCGCTGCGGGCCGCCCGCTACGCGGTGACGATGGGCACCCACGTCTTCATGTGGGTGGTGATCCTGCTCGTCTTCTACCCGGTCGTCTACCTCCTGGCGGTCTCGTTCAACCGGAACAACACGTTGGCCACCGCGCTGCCGCGCGCGGGCAACCTCCTGGTGAGGGCCGGGGTGATACCCGACCCCGCGAACGTCTCCACCGTCCAGTACGTCAAGGTCACCCAGGAGTTCCACGTGCACTGGTACCAGGTCGCCCTGTTCGGCCTGCTCCTGCTGGCCGTCCTGGGGATCGTGTACTTCACCCTGCGCGGCCGCTACGGCGCCATGTCCGCCGGGCGCGTCGACGCCTGGCGCGGGCGGCTGGGTTGGGTGATCGTGGCCGCCGCGGCCGTGCTGGTAGCGTCCGTCACGCCCGACCAGTTCTACGGCCTCACCGCCGAGGGCCGCAGGCTGCCCGCCAGCATCGGCGGCATGGTGCCCCTGTACATCCGCAACACGCTGCTCGTGTCCGGCACCACGGGGCTGCTGGCCGTGGCCTTGGCCACGCCCGCCGGCTACGCCTTCTCGCGCCTGAGGTTCCAGGGCCGCTACTCCACGCTGCTGACGTTCGTCTTCGTCCAGATGTTCCCCACGTTCATGGCGCTGGTGGCGGTCTTCTACCTGATGAGCCGTCTCGACCTCCTCAACACCTTCACGGGCCTCATCCTGGCCTACTCGGGGGGAGCGATCGCCTTCAGCACCTGGATCTTCAAGGGCTACATCGACTCGCTCAGCCCGGCGCTGGAGGAGTCGGCGATGGTGGACGGCGCCACGCGGTTCGGGGCGTTCCTGCGGGTCGTGCTGCCCGTCTCGATCCCCATGCTGCTGTTCATCTTCCTGAACCAGTTCATCGGCACCTACAGCGAGTTCATCCTCGCCAACACCCTCCTCGTGGGCCAGGAGCGGTGGACGGTCGGGGTGGGCCTGAGGAACTTCTCCACCAACCAGTTCGCGACCCAGTGGGGCGCCATGGCCGCGGCCTCGGTGCTGGGCAGCGTCCCCATCCTCGTGATCTTCTACTCGTTCCAGAACTCTCTCACCGGCCAGCACACCGCCGGTGGCGTGAAGGGGTAGGCATGACGGAGCAAGCCAAGCCGCCGCACGGCGGCGACGAGGACGAGCAGCGGCGCGACCTGCTCGCGTACGGCACGCAGGTCGTGATGGACGGACGGCTCGCCGACGCCGCCAGCCTCGGCTCGCGGGAGCTGGCCGAGGGCTTCGTGCGGCGGACGCTGGCGCGGCTCGAGAACGGCGACGAGCCGCTCGTGGTGGTGCTCGATGGCGACGACCTCGGTCCGGGCGTCAGCGCGGTCGCGCGCGCGGGCGAGACGGGCGTGATGGTCCACACCTTCACGAGTCTCGAGCGGCTCACCATGCGCCTCGTCTCGAGCCGGACGGTGCCGCTGGACGAGGTCAGGCGCGCGTTCGTCGAGGCGTACAAGGTCGGGCGGCACCAGACGCACGTCACCGCGCGCTTCAGGACGATGGCCTGGCGCGAGGAGGTGCTGGCCCGGCAGCTCGCCGGCGAGCGCGACTACGCCAGGGTCCGCCTCACCGAGCCGCTGAAGCTGTGAGCCGGCACGTCCTCGCCCTCGACCAGGGCACGACCAGCTCGCGCGCCATCGTGTTCGACGGCGAGGGGGCGGTGGTGGCCGTCGCCCAGAAGGAGTTCGCGCAGCACTACCCGCGGCCAGGGTGGGTGGAGCACGACCCTCTCGACATCTGGTCGAGCCAGGTGGGCGTGGCCGCCGAGGCGCTGTCGCGCGCCGGTCTACAGGCCCGCGACCTGGCCGCCGTGGGCATCGCGAACCAGCGCGAGACGACGCTGCTGTGGGACCGCGAGACGCTCCAGCCGGTGGGCAACGCGATCGTCTGGCAGGACCGGCGCACCGCCGCTGAGGTCGAGAGGCTGCGCGAGGCGGGGGCGGAGCCCACGGTCACCCGCCTCACCGGCCTGCTGCTCGACCCGTACTTCTCGGCCTCGAAGGTGGCTTGGCTGCTCAGCAACGTTCCTGACGCGCGCGCCAGGGCCGAGGCCGGCGAGCTCGCCTTCGGCACCGTCGACTCCTGGCTGGCGGCGAAGCTCACCGGCGGTGGGGCGCACGTCACCGACGTCAGCAACGCCTCGCGCACGCTGCTCTTCGACATCCGCGCGCTCGACTGGTCGGACGAGCTATTGGAGACGTTCCGCGTCCCGCGCGCCGTGCTGCCCGCGGTCGTACCGACCTCCGGCGTCGTCGCCGAGGTCGGCGTCGGCCCGCTGGCCGGGGTGCCGTTGGCGGCTCTGGCGGGCGACCAGCAGGCGGCCACGTTCGGCCAGGCCTGCTTCGCCCCGGGCAAGGCGAAGAACACCTACGGCACGGGCTGCTTCCTGGTGCTGAACACGGGCCTCGAGCCGCGCGAGTCGCGGCACCGCCTGCTCGCCACGGTGGCCTGGCAGACGGCGGCCGACGCGGACCGGGCCGCGCCAGGCGGAGGGGAGCGGCGCTCCGGGCCGCCCGCCGGCCCGGCGGCACGGCGGGAGGCGGCGAGACCCGCCACCTACGCCCTCGAGGGCAGCGTCTTCACGGCCGGCGCGGTGGTGCAGTGGCTCCGCGACGGCCTGGGCGTGATCCGCGAGGCGGCCGAGGTCGAACGTCTCGCCACCAGCGTGCCGGACTCCGGTGGGGTGAGCTTCGTGCCGGCCCTCACGGGCCTGGGCGCGCCGCACTGGGACCCGTACGCGCGCGGAGCCATCGTGGGCGTGACGCGCGGCACGACCGCGGCGCACATCGCCCGGGCGGCGCTCGAGGGCGTCGCCTTGCAGGTGGCAGACGTGGTGGACGCCATGAGGCAGGACAGCGGTCTCCCCTTCACCGAGCTGAGGGTCGACGGCGGCGCCGCCAACAACGACCTGCTCATGCAGCTCCAGGCCGACGTTGCCGGCGTCACGGTGGTAAGGCCCGCGGTGACCGAGACGACGGCCCTGGGCGCGGCCTTCCTCGCCGGCCTCGCCGTCGGGGTCTGGGGCAGCGAGGACGAGATCGCCGCCCTGTGGCGCGAGGAGAAGCGCTTCGAGCCCCGGATGCACGAGAGCGAGCGCACCGTTATGCGCGAGCGGTGGGCAGCGGCGGTCGAGCGGGCGAAGGGTTGGGAGGGGGCGTAGGGTCGGCTCCCCGGCGTCCAGGCGCGGGAGGTGCGTTATCCCTCACCGCTGCGCCGTCGCGTCCTCCACCGGTCCTGCGCGGGCCCTCCCCGGCGGTTACGATGTGCCCCGGCGCACCCGTGCCGGGATGGCGGCACCGGTAGACGCAGCAGACTTAAAATCTGCCGGCCACGTGGCCATGCGGGGTCGAGCCCCGCTCCCGGCACCACG
>Ga0079224_100004120_pt1 | contig 18625 bp, 16 predicted proteins | sample Stecom2015_FD_80414 | JGI IMG/M metagenome (GOLD analysis project Ga0079224, IMG submission 80414) | Agricultural soil microbial communities from Utah to study Nitrogen management - Steer compost 2015 | ecosystem: Environmental > Terrestrial > Soil > Agricultural land | place: USA: Utah... | reverse complement strand
TACAAGTTCACGCCCGCAAAGATTGCGGCGCTGGCGGGCGAGGCAGGACTCGAAGCCGGCCTGCAGTGGTTCGACACCGAGGCCGGCTTCGCCCTCACGTTGCTTCGGCCCTAGCCGATCTTGTTGCGCAGCGCCTCGAGCTGCTGTTCGAGCTGCCGCACGCGCTCATGCAGTCGCGCATCGTCACGCTGGCCCCGCCACATCATGCCGCGGGCGCGCGCGCGCGCGTCGCCGCGCCGCATGGCCGTGCCGCGGTGCCGGTGTTCGCCGCGCATGCCGCGCTGCCCGAATTCGCGTGCGCGCGCCGTCCGCTCGCCCATCGCCTGCCGCTGTTCGGGCGTCAGCACGGCCGCGGCCTTCGCACGGTAGTCCACCTGCGCAGCGGCCAGTTCAGCCTCTTTCTGCGTGATGCGTGTCTTCAGATCGTTGAGGCGGCCATCGTCGATCGTCGCCGCGGCGAGCGTCTTGGCCAGCTCACCGTTCAGCTCGGCGAGTTCGCGCCGTGCCGCTTCTGACGTCTTCCGATGCTCATCACTGAGCGTGCGCAACGCGTCGCGCTGCGCATCGGTGAACTGGGGCCGCGCCGCACGCGTGCGCGTCTGAGGTTCGGCCGGCTGTGCTTCCTGCTGAGCCAGCCCGGCGACGGGGAACAGTAGCGCCGCCACCGCGGCCGCGCTGAACAGGGACAGTTTCTTCATGGACCCGCTCCTTCCAATCTGTTGGTGAAGAGTTGGACAGGCGGGGACGCCCGAAGGTTACACGACGTGCACGCTCACTCGGCGCGAAGCGCGATGATCGGATCGACTCTCATGGCGCGGCGCGCGGGAATCACGCTGGCCACGAACGCCACCAGCGCAAGGAAGCCCGCCACACCGGCGAAGCTGATCGGATCGAACGGACTCACGCCGACGAGCAGACTCGCCGTGGCGCGGCCCGCCAGCGCCGCGCCGAACAGGCCGATGACGATGCCGAGCGCCGCGAGGCGGAGACCCTGGCCGACGATCAGGCCGAGGACGTTGCGACCCGACGCGCCGAGGGCTACCATCACGCCAATCTCCTGGCGCCGCTGCGACACCGTGTACGACAGCACGCCGTAGACGCCAACAGCCGCAAGCACGAGCCCGAGGAAGCCGATCGACGAGAAGACCGACCCGAACAGGCTGTACTGCCAGAACGTCAGCCGTCGGACTTCGTCCATCGTTTTCGCGAACCCGACCGCGATCTCGGGATCGGTTTCGCGCAGCACGCCGCGCACCGCGGGAGTGATGGCCGCCGGGTCGCCCGCCACTCTGATGACGAGGCCGTTGCTCAGCGTCTGCGCATAGGGATAGGGCACGTATGCCGCGGGCTCATGCCGATCGCCATCGTCGACATCCTGGTGCTGCACGTCGCTGACGATGCCGATGACCGTGAACCAGGTGTCGTCGGCCTGACCACCCACCTGGAAGCGCCGCCCGAGCGCGTCGCCATCGGGAAAGAGCGCAGCCATCGTTTCGTTGACGATCGCAAGCGGTGTGGGCGTCCAGCCTTCGGTTTCGGTCGGCACGCGCCCGGCCACAACGCGCATGCCGACGGTCTCGACAAAGCGGGGTGTGACGCCGGTGAACGCCACCGAGGGGCGGCGATCGGGATCGACGGCCAGGCCTTCGATCGAGAGCGCTCCTTCGGCCCCGCCGCCGTCGAGCGGAATGAAGTTCGACGTGTACGCGGCGTCGACGCCAGGCAGCGCCTCGACGCGCTCGAGGATGTCGCGCACGAGACGCGGGCGGGCCTGGGCCGTCCCGTACGATTCGGGCACGTAGTAACGCATCGCCATCAGCGGCGCCGGGTCGAACCCGATGTCGGCCTTGTCGAGATTGTTGAAGGAGCGGACGAACAGCATCGCGCCGACCAGCGCGACCAGCGACATCGCCACTTCGGCGGCGACGAGCGCGTTGCGCAGCCAGCTGCGGCGGCCGACGTTGCCGCGGCTGCCTTCCTTGAGACTGGCGTGCAGGGTGCCGCTGGTGGCTTGCAATGCCGGCATCAGTCCGAAGAGCATCGCGGTGCCGACCGCGGCGCCCGCGGTGAACAGCGTCGTTCGCCAGTCGACGTGCCACTGGATGTAGAACGGAATATCGTCGGGCGGAATGCCTGCGCGCAGGAGCGCCGTCCCGATGTGCGCGAGCACGAGGCCGAACGGCGCGGCCGCGATGCCAAGCACCGCGCTCTCGGTCACGAGCTGGCGGACGATGCGGCCCTTGCCTGCGCCGAGCGACGCGCGAATCGCGATCTCGCGCCGGCGTACGGTCGCGCGCGCGATGAGCAGGTTGGCGACGTTGGTGCAGGCGATGATCAGCACGAGGGTCGCGCCGCCCATCATCAGAAGGATGACCAGGCGCACGTCGTCCGGTACGGCTTCCTGCGGGAATGTCCTGATGAGCAGGTTCCATCCTTCGTGCGTCGTCGGATACGCCGCGGCGAGACGTGCGGCGAACGCCGAGAGTTCGTTCTGCGCCCGATCGAACGACACGCCGGGCGCAAGCCGGAAATACAGCGCGGTGTTGCGTACGCCGCGCGGAGCGTCGTGCAGCACGGGCGCGGCCGGGATCCAGATCTTGTGGACCGCGGGAAACTCGAAGCGCTCCGGCATGACGCCGATGATGGTGTATGGCCGGCCGTTGAGCACGATTCGGCTATTGACGATGCCAGGGTCCTGCGCGTAGCGCCGTGTCCACACCGCGTGAGACAGCAGCGCCACCGGCTCGGCGCCGGGCACGTCATCACTCGTATGGAACGGGCGTCCCAGGATGGGGTGCACCCCCAGCATGTCGAACACCTGCCACGAGATCGCCGCGCCGTAGTAGCGCTCGGCATCGCCGGCGCCGTCGGTGAGCGTCAGACTGCGGTTCTGCACGACGCCGGTCGTGGCCAGTCCGGACACGCCCTCCTGGATATCGCGGAAGTCCTGGTACGAGACGTTCCAGCGTGTCGCGCGCGACTGCGGGTGCGTCGCGAACAGGCGCCCGAGCGTCTCGGGTTCGCGGAACGGCAGTGCCTGAATCAGGACGCCGTCGACGACGCTGAACATCGTCGCGGTGAGGCCGACGCCGAGCGCCAGGCAGAGGATGGCGAGGGCGGCAATCGCGCGGTTGTGCCACAGCGATCGGATGGCGTAGCGGAGGTCGGCCGTGAGGGCGCTGAGCACGGGTGTTTAGACGGCACGCCGATGATACAGTTCCGGGCCATGTCGAGCCTGAGAATCGTCTCCGTGGCCCTTGCCGCCGTCGTCGTCGCCGCGGCGTATCCCGGCGCACAGCCATCCGGGTTGCCGTCCTATGCCGAGCCGGGTATTTCGCCCGACGGACGCGAGATCGCGTTCGTGTCGGCCGGCGACATCTGGAGCGTGCCGGCCGATGGCGGCGAGGCGCGTCTGCTCGTCGCGCACGCAGCCTCCGAGAGCCGTCCGCTGTTCTCGCCCGACGGGCGGCGCCTCGCGTTCGTCTCGGATCGCACCGGCGGCGGCGACATCTACGTCCTGGATTTCGCCAGCGGCGCCCTGCGCCGGCTGACGTTCGACGATGGACTCGATCTACTCGACGGCTGGTCGCACGACGGCGAGTGGATCTACTTCTCGACGAACTCCCCTGACATCGCGGGCATGCGCGACATCATGCGCGTGCGCGCGACGGGCGGTACGCCGATGCCGGTCACCGATGATCGCTACACGAGCGAGTTCTGGGCCGCGCCGTCGCCCGACGGACGCACGTTGGCCTTCAGCGCACGCGGCAACTCGGCGACCCAGTGGTGGCGGCGGGGCCACAGCCATCTCGATATGTCGGAGCTGTGGACGCTGCGCCTGGACGCGCGCGGCAGGGCCGACGCGTATACGCGCCTGACCTCGCGCGACGGCAAGGCGTCGTGGCCGATGTGGAGTCCCGACGGCGCATCGATTTATTACGTGTCGGACCGCGATGGCGCCGAGAACCTGTGGCGGCAGCCCGCGCGTGGCGGCGATGCGACGAAGCTGACGCCCTTCACGGGCGGTCGCGTGCTGTGGCCGTCGGCCAGCCGCGACGGACGCGTCATTGCGTTCGAACGCGAGTTCGGCATCTGGACGTACGACACGACGACGGGGCGGGCGGCGCCGGTGCGCATCGAGCGGCGAGGCGCGGCTGTCGCGCCTGGCGTCGAGCGCGTGCGCGCGACGAACGCGTTCAGCGACCTGGCCCTGTCGCCCGACGGCCGGAAGATCGCGTTCGTCTCGCGCGGCGAGATCTTCGCCGCGGGCGCGCGCGACGGTGGCGACGCGGCACGCGTGACGTTCACGCCGGCCATCGAGTCGACGCCCGTGTGGTCGCCCGACAGCCGGCGTCTGGTTTACGTCTCGACGCGCGACGGCGAGCCGCGTCTGTATCTGTACGACTTCACGACCGGCACGGAGCGGCCGCTCTCGGCCGGCGGCGGCGACCGAGGCCCCGCCTTCTCGCCGGACGGCACGAAGGTCGCGTTTCTCAGGAATCGTCGCGATCTGCGCGTGGTCGAGATCCGCGACAACGGCGCGCCGGTGGAGAAGAGCCTCGCGCAGGGGCTGTTCGGCGATTCGCTGCGCACCGACGGGCCGGTGTGGTCGCCCGATGGACGGTGGCTGGCGGTGCTCGGCGTGGGCGAGAAGAGTTTTTCGAACGTGCATCTGGTGCCGGCCGAAGGAGGGACGCCGCGGCCGGTGAGCTTCCTCTCGAACGTCTTCGGCGGCAACGTGACGTGGGGCCGCGATGGCACGTTCCTGCTCGTCGACACGCGGCAGCGCACCGAAGACGGCAACGTCGCGCGCATCGATCTCGTGCTGCGCACACCGCGCTTCAGGGAAGATCGCTTCCGCGACCTGTTCACGACGCCCGCACGGCCGGCTCCCGACAGGGTAGAGGCGCCGGCGCCGGCGACAACGGCCGACGCGAAGAGTGCTGGTGCGACGGATGTCAAGGGCGCCGTGAAGCCGGTTGAGCCGGTCTTCGACGACATCAGGCGGCGTCTCTCGCTGCTGCCTGTGGGCGTCGACGTGCAGTGGCACGACATCAGCCCCGACGGTTCGACGGTCGTGATGATTGCCGGCGCGGAGGGGCAGCAGAATCTCTACACGTATCCTCTCGACGAACTCGCCGAGAATCCCGTCGCCCGTCAGCTGACGACGACGTCGGGGGCGAAGGCCAATCCGACGTTCTCGCCCGACGGCAAGGACGTCTTCTATCTGGACCGCGGGCGCGTGCACGTCGTCAACGTCGAGCGTCGCGAGGCGAGGCCCGTCGCGGTGACCGCCGAGATGTCGGTGAACTTCGAAGACGAGAAGGTCGAAGTGTTCCGCGAAGCGTGGACGTTGATGCGCGACAACTTCTACGACCCGGACTTCCACGGCGTCGACTGGAACGAGTCGCGCGACATCTACGGCGCGCGCGTGGCGGGGGCCGGCAGTCCGCACGAGATGCGGCGGCTGATCAACCTGATGATCGGCGATTTGAACGCCTCGCATCTCGGCACGTCGCCGCCGCCCGGAGCCGGGCCGGTCGTCGGCAAACTTGGGCTGCGGTTCGATGCGGTCGAGTACGAGCGCACGGGCGCCCTCCGCGTGACCGAAATCATTCCGCTGGGACCCGCGGCCGTCACGCGTGATATCGCCACAGGCGACTACCTCCTCGCCGTCGACGGCGATGCGCTCGGCGCCGGCGTCAACCTCGACGAGCGGCTGCTGCACAAGGTCGATCGCCGCGTCGTGCTGCGCATCGGTTCCTCAGCCGATGGCGACAACCCGCGAGACGTCGTGGTGCGCCCGGTGGACGCGACGACCGAAAAGGGGCTGCTGTATCGCGCCTGGGTCGAGGCCAATCGCGACTACGTGCTCAAACAGAGCGGCGGACGGCTCGGCTACGTGCACATGTACAGCATGGGCGCGCAGCAGCTCGAACAACTGCACCTCGATCTCGATGCCGAGAACCACGCGCGCGAGGGCGTCGTCGTGGACATCCGCAACAACAACGGCGGCTTCGTCAACGTCTACGCGATCGACGTGCTGGCGAGACGGCCGTATCTGCGGATGTCGGTGCGCGATCTGCCCGAGTCCTCGGCGCGCACGGTGCTGGGCCAGCGCGCGCTCGAAGCGCCGACCGTGCTGGTGACGAACCAACACTCGCTGTCGGACGCCGAAGACTTTACTGAAGGCTATCGGACACTGAAGCTCGGCTCGGTGGTCGGAGAACCCACGTCGGGCTGGATCATCTATACGTGGAACACACGGCTGCTCGATGGGTCGGGGTTCCGCCTGCCGCGCATGAAGGTCGTGGGCGCCGACGGCGAGAACATGGAGCTGAATCCGCGGCAGGTCGACGTGCCCGTCACACGCCCGATCGGCGAGACGTACGCCGGCCGCGACTCACAGCTCGACACGGCGATTGCCGTCCTGATCAAGCAGCTCGGAGCGCACGAGTAGGGGCAGGCTTCAGCCTGCCCTTCAGCCTGGCCTATCGGGCCGCCGCGAGATGTTCGGCGCGGATCTTCCCGGCGAGCGACGCGGGCGCGACGATGGTGACGTGTGAGCCGAAGCTCATGAGCCAGCCCTCGAGGGCCCAGTCGAGCGACACGTGCAGCGTGAGGCGCAGGCGCCCGTCGCCGAGCGACTCGACCTGCTGCGACGGGTGCCACTTCCGCCCGGCGACGTAGGACGCCACGGTCGGCGAGAACTCGAGCACTACCGATTCGGGCTCGCCGTGGTGCACGCCGAGCGAGTGCGAGAAGGGCTCGTCTCCGATGCTCTCGTCGCGCTCGAACCGCGTCTCGAGCAGCGACAGCTGCTCGATGCGGTTGATCGCGAAGGTCCGCAGTTCTTCGTATTCGGGGACGAACGCCAGCAGGTACAGGCCCCCCTGCGCCGAGACCACGCGGTACGGGTGGACGGTGTACTCCTTGACCTGTCCGCTCGAGAGCGAGTGATAGCGCATGCGCCCTTCGCGCTGGTGCAGCGTGGCCTCGAGCAGTTTGCCGACAATCGCCCGCTGCCTCGCATCGTCGGCGGGCGACGGGCCGGGACCGGCGCCGAAGACGTCTGGCAGGTGGTCGAGGAAGCGGCGCACGGCGGGGCTGAGCGCGCCCTCGATCTTCTCGAACGCGCGCGCGAGATCGTCCTCGAACGGCGAGCCGCCCTGCCGTTCGACGAGCGCGCGGCTGAAGTAGAGCGCCGACAGCTCGGAGAGCGTGAAGCCGTTGTCGGCCAGCGAGCGGAACGGCTTCGCATCGAGGCGCCACGTCTTGCGCCCGTCGTCCAGCGTCTCGTCGTAGATGGGAAACCCGGCTTCCTGCAGGGCGATGAGATCGCGCCGGATGGTGCGTGTCGAGACGCCGGTGCTCGCCGCCAGGCTATCGATCGTCGAGGTGCGCGAACCTTCGAGTTCCCGCAGCAGCGTCCACTGTCGGATGACTTCCGCGTTACGAGCCATCGGCGGAGGTGTCGGGGGTTGCGGCTGACGCCGCCTGCGATGCGAGCAGACGCGTGCGCGCGCGGCCGTAGGCCGATCCGTGGAAGCCGTGTGCCGGGCCCATCAGCATGTAGATCATGCCCGACAGGCCGGCCATCTGGCGTGGCAGCATCAGCATCACAACCAGCGCGAGCACGCCGATGCCGATGCTGATCAGGTGCACGCGCTGGCCGGCTCGCGCGTCGAGCAGGGCAAGGGCGTCGAGGCCGAGTTCGTCCTGCTTCCGCAGCGCATGCCGATAGAGCAGCGCGAAGATCGTGAAGAGCGCGATGAACCCGAGGTTGTAGATGGTCATCAGCGCGAAGTCGTCGCCGCGGCCCCCGCGTGCATCGGGCGTGAGACTGCCCGACGCGACGATCGCGGCCTGGATGCCCGTCCAGTTCAGCCCGTCGGCGACGAGCGCCCACAGGTAGACCGCCATGAACTTCAACGGATAGGTGTAGAAGACGACGAGGAAGAGGAGCGCGGCGTTGAGGACGACCGTCGTGCCGTCCTGCAGACCGAACTGCCGGAAGAAGGCGTTGTGCTCGGCCCAGATCCAGCACATCAGCGCGAACGCCGCGAGCGTGGGCACGAGCTGCGCCACGGCCAGCAGGCGCAGTTCGTCGATGCTGCGTGGTACTTCGAGCGAGAACGCCAGCAACGTCAGCGAGAAGCCGAAGACGGCGTCGCTGAAGCCTTCGATGCGATTGGGCGCGTCCGACCTCATCCCAGGCGAGAGCTTATCGCAGTCCGCGTCCGGTCGAACGGTCAGGACGAGGCGAGGGCGTCCAGGCGCGCGGCGATATCGGCATGGCCGTGCTCGCGCGCGAGATCGGCTGCGGTCTTGCCGTCGGCGGTCCGAAGTGACGGGTCGGCGCCGCGGGCGAGCAGGAGGTCGAGCAGGGCGAGGCGCGCGTTGGCGGCCGCGCCCATCAACGGCGTGTAGTCCATCTGCTGACGTGCGTTGACGTCGGCGCCCGCGTCGAGCAGCATCGCGACGATGTCGGCGGCGTCGGCCGCGACGGCCGAGTGGAGTGGGGCGACCTTCGTCGGGTTCGCCGCCGCCTGGTTGGGGTCGGCGCCGCGGTCGAGCAGTAGACGCGCGACGCCAGACTGCCGCATGTAGGAGGCCAGCCCGAGCGTCGGGAAGCCGTCGGCGGCGACGGCACGCGCCGTGGCCGGATCCGCGTCGAGGAGCGCCGCGACGCGGTCTTCGCGACCGAGCACGATGGCTTCGAAGATGTCGAGGTCGCCCTTTGCCGCCGCAATCGCTTCGGCGATGTCCGGTGCGCGGTAGTACATCGCCAGGCAGATCGGCGCCGAGCCTTCGGGCGACGGGGTCCCTGCTGACGAGGGGGCGTCGGCCAGTGCGGCACGGGCCGCCGCGAGATCGCGCGCTTTGATCGCGTCGACGAGTGTCATGCGCGCGATTCTAGCGCGGCAGGCGGAATGTAACCGGTGGACCGGGCAACGTCGCGTTCTCGACGTCTCCACCTGACAGGAAGCGCACGATACGAGCACGAACCTCATCGGTGAGCGTGCTCTCATGTCCGGCGCCTTCGACGATCAGGTGCGAGCTGCTGGAGAAGCCGCGCATGATCGCCTCGGCCTGAGACGGGGGCGTGTTGCTGTCGAGCGTGCCGCTCACGAACAGCGTCGGCACGTCGGAGCGAACGGGTTCGTGGAAACCGGAGCCGAGCGGTTCGAGGCCGGCCGCCGCGCAGACCTCGGGAAACGGGAAGTTCGTCATGACGCCGAAGATCGACGCCGGTTCTTCGGCGCGGATGCGCGCGAGGCGATCAGCGGGTGCGGCCGACGCACAATCGATGGCCGTGGCCATCATCTGTACGCCGCGTTCGAGGCCGGGCAGACGCCTCGCGAGCAGTTGCGAGATGATGCGCGTGTCGCCGGCCAGTGACTCATAGACGAACGCGGGAATCCACGGCAGGTCGTTCGTGTCGCCGATGTCGCGCCTCAACAGATACAACACGCCCGCCGGACCTACCTGCATCGTGCGCTGCGACGCGCCGACCGTGAACGTGACGTCGAGCGGGGCGTTCGCGGTCCGCGCGAGCAACTCGCGCAGGGCGGCGGTGAAGTTGCCCATACGCTCGCGCGTCGTGGGATTCGCGCGCAGCATCGCATCGATGGCCGCGACCTGCGCGTCGTACGTGGACGGCAGTTTCCACGTGTCGGCCGGACCCTCCGTGCCGAGCAACACGGCCCGCTCGATGTGCGCGCCGTGGCGACGGAGCGTGGCGAGTCCAAGGTGCGTGCCGTAGCTGAAGCCGACGAGCGAGATGCGCGGCGCGCCAAGCGCCTGACGGATCGCGTCGATATCGTCGGCGCTTTCAACGGTCGTGTATCCAGCGAGGTCGACGCCCTGCGCACGCAACGACGCCGCACAGGAGGCATGGCGCGACGAGGTCTCGGCGATCATGCGCTCGACGCTCGTCAGTGTGTCCGAGGGCAGGGGATCGCCGCCGCGGCATCCGATGCGGTCCGAGAGTCCCGTGCCCCGCTGACTGAGGAGAATCACGTCGGCGTGCGCCCGCAGCGCGCGGAAGAGCGGGCCGAACGTCGGTGTCTGCGCGACGCCGACCCCCGACCCTCCGGGCCCGCCATCGAGATAGATGATGGGCGCGCCGGGCGCCGGCGACGTCGAGCGGATGCGCGGGAATGCCAGCGTGATCATCCGCGCATCCGGGGCACCGCGCCGTTCGGGTACCTGCAGTCGGCCCAGTTCCGCCGCGATCGGACCGTCGTCAGTGCGGAGTTCGTATGCCTCCCAGGTGATCTCAGGTCGGGACTCCGCGGGAGCCTGAGGGGAGAAGAGTGTGAATGCCAGCAGGGCAGAAGTCAGCATGGATCGTCCTTGAAAAACGACAGTTGTCGATATGTGAGGCGCGCGCCGAACGTGGTCAAGACATGTGTCACGGCACGCTCAGTTGATGATGCGGATGACGCGGACGTGGTCGTCGGCCCGCCAGGGCGAAGAGAACGGTGTGGCCGGCAGCCACAGCAACGCGAACACCACGAGGATGAGTGCCACCGCGGCGTGCGGCAGCGGTACGGGCGGATCGAGCAGACGCCGCAGCCGGCGTCCGAGCGGATGCTCGTCGCGCATGGCGAGTGCGGCGTGGCCCGACGGCACGGCGGCGGCCGACAGCAGGGCGTCGGCGTACTGACGCGGCGTGGCGAAACCGAGCCGCGTGACGTCGGCGTCGCAGCACTCTTCACGCAGTTCGGAGAGCCGCCGCGACAGCCGCCAGGCGATCGGCGAGAACCAGAAGATCGTGGTCGCCGCGGCGGCACACCACGCCAGCGGCAGGTCCCGCCGGCGATGGTGCAGCAGCTCGTGCGCGATGACGGCATCGAGCGCGGTGTCATCGAGCTGCTCCGCGAGAGCGCGGGGCAGGACGATGGCCGGGCGCCAGACGCCCGTGGCAAAGGGACCGTCCACGTCGTCGGAGATCAGCAGATCGGGCTCGATGCGGAGTCGCAGCTTCGTCGCGACGCGCAACATGGCGGCATGCGCGCGTCCGTATCCGCGCGCCGCGCCGTGCCGGAGACGCCCGACAGCAGCGATATGCGCGACGACCCGCAGGCTCACCGCCAATGCCGTCGCGATCAGCGCGGCACCCAGCATGGCCAGCGACAGGCGCGCGACGCCGCCGGCGGCCTGGCCCGACGGCACGAGCGCGAGCGGATTGATGAGCGTGGCCGCGAAGTCGCCGAGCGCCAACGGCACGCGCACGACCGGTGGAATCAGGAACTTGAGCAGCGCGAGCGCGAGCATCAGCGCTGCCAGGCGCGGTGCCCGCCGGCGCGTCGCGGCCGCAAGTCCGAGCGCGACGATGCCGGCGATCGACGCCTGCCAGCCGTGCCAGAGCAGGTCGACCGCGAGGTCGGCCAGCCACGCCGTCATCGCTTCTTCTCTTCGAGGCGCTCGACCAGCGCGCGAAGCTCGCGCAACTCCTCGGCGGTGGGTTTTCGGGATTCGAACAGCGAGGCTACGAGCGCGACACTCGATCCGCCGAACCCGCGCTCGACGACCTCGAGCGCGCGGCGCATCGACGCGGCAAAGGCGCGGGGGCGCGGGCGCGTCGGGTGATAGACGAACGCCTTGCCCGTCTCGGCCTTCTGGCGCCGAATCAACCCGCGCTCCTCGAGCCGGCCGAGCAGTGTCGCCACCGAGGCGTGCGCCAGCGGTCTCCGCGTCTGCAGGTGTTCGCGCACGCCCCGCGTGGTGGCGCCGCCGAGTTCGTACAGAGCGGCCAGCACGTCGGCTTCGGCGTCGGGCAAGCGGGTCGTCGGGCGCGGCATCACTCTCCAAATCGACAACCGTCGATTTGGAGGCTTAGACGGGCGGCCCCGCTAATTGGTTCGACGCACGTCGTCGTGCACGCCAAGGGCGCGGCGGGCCGCCATCTGGGCCTTGCGCCGGCGCCGGGCCAGGCGACCGTACACATCGTCCTCGACCGCCTTGAGCGGCGCAGGTTTATCGGCCGGGCGCCCATGGCCCGCCAGCGCCAGAACCGATGTGCCGTCGACGAGAAGCTTCAAATCACGCATGCCCCGAGGCTACGGGGAGGGGATGACAGACCGGGTCAGGGGACGTGACCGCGGGCGCGCGGATGACTACACTGCAGCCATGAAGAGCCGTCCTTTTCTGACGCCCGTCGCGACCGCGCTGGCTATCGGTGTTTCGCTGCTGGCCGTGCCCGCCGTCGCGCAACAGGTACTGACGCCCGAGATCATCGTCACGATTGCGCAAGCGACCGACGCACAGATTTCGCCCGATGGCACTCAGGTCGTCTATCAGGTGTCGCGTCCGCGCAGCGCCGACGACCCGCCGGGTGGCGCGCGCACTGAACTCTGGATTGTTCCGGCCTCGGGCGGTGACGCGCGGCGGCTGACCGACGCCGCCGACCGTCACCCTCGCTGGTCCCCCGATGGCAGTGCCATCGCCTTCCTTGGCACCCGCGGCGAGGGCGCGCACACGCAGATTCATCTGCTGCGCCCCGGCGCCGGCGAATCGCCGCGCGCGCTGACGAGCGCGCCGTCGGCCGTGACGTCGTTCAAGTGGTCACCGGACGGCCGCACCATCGCGTTCACCAGCCAGGATCCGAAGACCGACGAGGAGAAGGCCGACGAGAAGGCCGGCCGTGACTGGACGGTGTTCGACGAGAACTACAAGCACACGCGGCTCTATCGCGTCGATGTCGCCACGGGCACGACCTCGCTCGTCACGCAGGCCGACAAGACCGTGCACGACTACGACTGGTCGCCCGACAGCACACAGCTCGTCATCGGCGCGGCCGACACGCCGACGATCGACGACAGCTTCATGGGCGTGCGCCTCTACATCGTGCCGGCGGCGGGCGGGGTGCCCGAGCCGTTCGTGCGCACCGAAGGCAAGCTTGGTTCGCCGCGCTGGTCACCCGACGGCCGCTTCATCGCGTGGCTGGGGGCGACGGCGCTCAACGATCCCTATGCGGGCGCCGTGTACGTTGCGCCGGTGCGCGGGCGGGTCGAAGGCGCGCCCGATCGCGCCAACCTTACGAGCAGCTACGAGGGCACCGCGACATGGCTCGGCTGGCAGCCGGGTGCGCCCGCGACGGCCGTGTTCGTCGCGGCCGAACGTCAGGCCACGCCGATCTACCGCATCAGTCCCGACGCGCCGCGGCGGCAGACCGTTGAATCGGCACATCTGATCGTGTCCGGCGGGCCGAGCTTCTCGGTCGACGGTTCGCGCATGGCGTTCGTTGCGAATGCGCCGACGCATCCGAACGAGGTGTTCGCTGGTGCCGCCTCCGGCGCGCCGGCGCGTCTCACGACGCTGAATCCGCAGCTCGACGGTGTGCAGTTCGGCGCGCAGGAAGTCGTCACGTGGGAAGCGCGCGATGGCAAGCGCATCGAAGGCGTCCTGGTGAAGCCGGTTGGATATGAGGCCGGCCGGCGCTATCCGCTCATCGTGCAGCCGCACGGCGGGCCCGAGAGTGCCGATCCGCATGGCTGGTACGGGTCGTACTCACGCTGGGGCCAGATGCTCGCCGGCGCGGGATACCTGACGTTCTATCCGAACTACCGCGGCTCGATCGGCCGGGGCGCCGAATTCTCGATGGCCGACCATCAGGATCTGATGGGCAAGGAGTTCGAGGACATCCTCGATGGCATCGACTATCTGGTGGCGCAGGGGCTGGCCGATGGCGATCGCGTCGGCATCGGCGGCGGCAGCTACGGCGGCTATACCTCGGCGTGGGCCGCGACCTACGCCAGCGATCGCTTCAAGGCGGCCATCCCCTGGATGGGCATCTCGAACTGGATCAGCATGACGGGTACGTCGGACATCTTCCTCGAGAACTCGACGACGCACTGGGATCTCGTGATGTACGACAACTACGAGAAGTACTGGGAGCGCTCGCCGCTCAAGTACATCGACCGCGCGAAGACGCCGGCGCTCATCATCCACGGCGCCGCCGACCCGCGCGTGCCGCCGGGTCAGTCACTCGAGCTCTACACCGCGCTGAAATGGAAGGGCGTGCCCGTGCAGTACGTCAGCTACCCGCGTGAGGGCCACGGCGTGTCCGAACGCGCGCACCAGGTCGACTTCATGCACCGCGTGCTCGATTGGTTCAACAAGTACGTGAAGAGCCAGTAGCCCGGCGACGTCGGGCTTCTGGCTCCTGGCTACTTACGGAAAGACTCCCAGCTCCATGTAGCTGCGCGCGACCTTGTCGATCGCGTTGACGAACGCGGCGGTCCGCAGGTCGTCGATCTGCGGACTGGCGAGCTTGATGGCGCGGATCTCGTTATAGGCGGAGATCATCGTGTCTTCGAGGCCCGAGTTGACGATGTCCTGTTCCTCGGCGCCACGGGCCAGTTTCGCGACTTCGTCCGGGGCGAACGAATGCCCGGTCGCCGTCTCGACAGCACGCAGCAGCGCCCTTTCCGACGACTCTTCGAGCCGCCGCTCCATGCGTCCGTAGCGGACGTGCGAGAGGTTCTTCAGCCATTCGAAGTACGACACCGTCACGCCGCCGGCATTCGCGTAGATGTCGGGGATGACCATCACGCCGCGCGATGTCAGAATCTTCTCGGCCCCTGGCGTCGTCGGGCCGTTGGCGCCTTCGACGATGATCTTCGCCTTGATGCGCGGTGCGTTGTCTTCGGTGATGACGTTCTCGAGCGCGGCCGGAATCAGGACGTCGCAGTCGAGTTCGAGCGCCGCGGCCGACTCGATGTTCGTCGCGCCGGGGAAGTTCCGGATGCTGCCGGTTTCGTTGCGATGTGCGGCCACTCTGGCGGGGTCGAGACCCTGCTCCGATGTAATCGCGCCGTCGTACTCGGCAATCGCGACAATCTTCCCGCCACCTTCGTGACAGAACAGGGCTGCGTGATAGCCGACGTTGCCGAGCCCCTGCACGACGACGCGCTTGCCCTCGAAGCCTTTCGTGAGGCCGAGGGCCTTCATGTCGTCTTCGTGTGAGCACGCTTCGCGGACCGCGAAGTACACGCCACGTCCCGTTGCTTCGCGCCGGCCGCGCACGCCGCCCTGCGTGACGGGCTTGCCCGTGACGCACCCGAGGCCATCGAGCTGGCCGGGGTGCAGCGCCATGTACGTATCGACCATCCACGCCATCTCGCGCTCGCCGGTGCCGTAGTCGGGCGCGGGCACGTCGATGCCGGGGCCGATGAAGTTCTTCTTGACCAGTTCGTGCGTGTAGCGGCGCGTGATGCGTTCGAGTTGCTGCACCGTGTACTTCTTCGGATCGATCTGCACGGCGCCCTTCGCCCCGCCGAACGGCACGTCGACGATGGCGCACTTGTAGGTCATGAGCGCGGCCAGCGCCTTCACCTCTTCCTCATCGACGTGCAGCGCGTAGCGGATACCGCCCTTGACCGGCATCTTGTGATGGCTGTGCTCGGCGCGCCACGCCCGAACGACTTCGATGCTCCCATCGTCGTGCCGGATGGGGAACTCGAACTTCACGACGGTGTTGACGCCCTTGATCTGTTCGAGCAGGCCCGCCGGGTGCTTCGTGAAGCGGGCGGCGTGGTCGAAGTACTCGTTGACGAAGTCGAACATGCTGCGATGCGCGGTGCTCATTCGGGCTCCTTGTGCGTCCGGTTGTCCGGGGCTCCGGCCCCGGCGCCATGCCATATGTCCTTCGCCGATCCCGTCAGCGTCGCCGCTGTGTATCCCGATGGATCGATGTCGGGCGCCCGGTTGCCGACCGGCCGCAGATGCGCAATGCGGCCGGCGTTCCGGTCGAAATCGTTCGGCTCGATGCGGGCATTCTGATTCATGACCGAGTCGCGTCCCGAGACGTGCTGTGCGCCGAGCGTATGTCCGAGCTCGTGCATCCGCAATGACGCATGGTACTCGGCGAACGGGCTGTTGGTCTGCTCGAAATCTCGGTCGAGGATGATGAAGCCGCGCGTGACCGCGCCGTCGGGCGTCGTGCTCCAGCGCGCGTATCCCCAGTAGCTGCTTCGCGACGTCAGGCCCACCTGCCGCGTGACGATGATGCGGCCGGGTTCGTCGACGGCGACGGTGGCACCTGGCGCGCTGGTGCGCGATGTTACCGAGCGCAGCGGCCCGAGCAGGCCGCCGGTCAGGCGCGCGTAGCCTTCGGTCATGTCGGTAATGATGCTGGTGACCTCGGCCTCGGTCAACGTCTCGTCCAACGCGACGTACGAGCCGGCCGAGACGTCGGTGAACTGCAGGACGCGCCGCTCGATCACGAGCGCCGGCGCCTCGGTCCAGCGCGTGAGCGCTTGAGACGCCCCCGACGCGGGCGCGTGGCGGAACATCTGGTTGAAGGCTGACAGGTCGAGTGCCGTGGGAATGAGCGTCAGAGAGACGCCGGAGGCTGGAGCGCGGATGCCGGTTTCGCGTGTCACGAAGCCATCAGCGGTGAGCACCGTCCGGTTCACGCCCGGCACGTGGAAGCCGACGCTGAACGTGCCGGTGGCTTCCGACCGGCCGACGTTGGTGCCGTTGACGGTGAACGACACGACGCCGGCGCCGGTTCCTCCGGTCGCGCTGGTCACGGTGCCGGTCGTCACCTGGCTGCCCGGATTCACGGCCGGGTCATCGGACGGCAGGTTCGAACGGGGGGCGGTCGGGCTGCCGCCGCCACAGGCGGCCGTGGCCAGCAGCAGCGCTCCCGCGAGCCGCCGTCGTGGTGTCCTCGAATGCAGGATGGTCGTCTCCTTCTGATATCATCGCCCGCGGAGGCTGCCCAGCGAATGATGAAGATGCTCGCTCTGTCCGCAGCCTTCGGACTGGCTGCCGTTGCCATGACCATGCCACCCGCTCAGAATCCGGTTGAACTCAAGGTGGGCGATCAGGCCCCCGACTTCGAGTTGCCCGGTTCGGACGGCCGCACCTGGCGGCTGAACGACCTGCGTGGGCGGACGGTCGTGCTCGCGTGGTTCCCGAAGGCGTTCACCGGCGGTTGAACGGCCGAATGCAAGTCGCTCCGTGCGAGCGGCGAACAGATTCGGCAGTTCGACGTGGCCTATTTCATGGCGAGCGTCGACACGCTCGAGGACAACACGAAGTTCGCGCAGATGCACGAGGCGGACTTTCCGATTCTGGCCGACCCTGAACGCACCGTGGCGCGCGCCTATGGCGTGATTCCCGAAGGACGCGACTTCGCGGCCCGCTGGACGTTCTACATCGGGCCCGACGGCAGGATCCTCTTCATCGACAAGGCCGTGCGCGCCGCCGAGGCGGGGGCCGGCATCGTGGCGACGTTGACCGAACTCGGCGTCAAGAAGCGCTGACCTTCCAGACAGGATGGCCGGCGGCGCGGCGGCACTCGGCGGGATCAAGTACGTCTCTCTCGCCGAGCCGTCGGGCTACGGCGTCGCCGGACGGCGTCTGATGCTCGCGCTCGTCCGGCACGGCGTGCCGGTGACATGGACGCCCATGGTGGGCGGGCATCGCGAGAACCCGTACTATCGGCCTTTCCGTGGCGCGGGTCTGGGTGATGCGGAGCTCGATCCGATCTGCAATCGTGCTCTCGCCTACGACACGGTCATCCTGCACACGGTTCCCGAGTACTACCCCGGCCTGATCGCGGCAGAGCGCGAGTGCCGGACGGTCGGGCACACCGTCTGGGAAACCACCGCCATTCCGGCGCACTGGCGCGCCCTGCTCAATCGCATCGATCGCCTCATCGTTCCCTGCCGCTGGAACAAGGACGTCTTCGCACACGACGGCGTGACGGTGCCGATCGACGTCGTGCCGCACGTCGTCGACGCGGAGGCGTCCGTGCACGTCGATCGCGCGCGGACGCGTAGAGGCGAGTTCGTGTTCTACACGATTGGCGTCTGGACCGAGCGCAAGAGCCTGTGGCGCACGGTCGAAGCGTTCTGCCAGGCGTTCACGAGCGCCGATGCCGTGACGCTGGTCATCAAGACCACGCCACGCGATCAAACCGTGACGGGGCCCCTGCGATACGTCCGCAGATCGGTGGAGAGCGCCGTCGCGCGCGTGACGCGCCGCTATCGCCGTCCCCCGCGCATCAAGGTGCTCACCGGCGTCTGGAGCGACGGCGAGATTCGCGCCCTGCACCTCGATGGCGACTGCTACGTCTCGCTCTGTCGCGGGGAAGGCTGGGGCCTGGGGGCCTTCGACGCGGCGACGTACGGCAATCCGGTCGTCATGACCGGATTCGGCGGACAGCTCGACTACCTCGACGCCGATCTGGCGTTTCTCTGCGACTACGCGCTGGTGCCGGTGATCAATCCACAGGCCCCGCAGTCGTACTCGCCGGATCAGCGATGGGCCGAACCCGATGTGGCGCACGGCGCGACGCTGCTGCGTCGCGTCTTCACGCATCCCGACGAGGCACGGCAGCGGGCGCGAGCGCTGCAGACGAGACTGCTGGCGCGCTTTGGTGAGGAAGCCGTCGTCGCGCGACTGACGGAGGCAATTGGGGAGGCGGCGCCGTAGCGATGTGGCGTCTCCACGTGCGAAACGCCGCGCGCATCGCAAACGACGAGCCGTAGGTCCACACCAGGTCCGGATACTTCATCATGCGCGCGGCGGGCCGCCACCAGTCGCGTCGCCCTTCGAGCCAGCAGGTCCGCGCCCAGAAGGCCAGCGCCAGAAACGCCTCGCG
>Ga0079224_100004119_pt1 | contig 18629 bp, 10 predicted proteins | sample Stecom2015_FD_80414 | JGI IMG/M metagenome (GOLD analysis project Ga0079224, IMG submission 80414) | Agricultural soil microbial communities from Utah to study Nitrogen management - Steer compost 2015 | ecosystem: Environmental > Terrestrial > Soil > Agricultural land | place: USA: Utah... | reverse complement strand
GCATCGACCGCCACAGCCAGCTGCGCGGGTTCCGTGATCTCAATTCCTCCGGGACCATCGGATATCTGCAAGGCAGGACAGCCGGCTTTGAAAGCCACAACCTGGAAAGATGAAGGATAAACGTTGGTGTAGGTTACGCTGTTCGGCGACTGGTTCTCCGTTACGGAAATGGTTACGAAGCTTCCAAGAAAGTTATCGAAGAGCTCGAAATTATCGACATCGGTTGAGAGCGTGACCGTAATGGTTCCGTCGTTGAAGCCAAAACAGGTGACGTTCGTGTGGGATTGTGACACGACCGTCGGGCATTGCGCATAAGCGGGCTTCGCCACGCCCAGCGCGAGGGCAATCGCTAAACCGGATCCAAGGAGCTTAAAAAATAACCGGGTCATGTAAAAATCTTATGTCAATAATTATTGGCCAATTTTAATTCCCGTAACCGAACCAAGGCTTCTGTATTCATCACATCCATCGCGCTTTACATAAATTGTGTAAAGTGATGGTTTAACATTCGTAAAAACTTCTGTCTCGCGTGCTGAAAGGCTCACGCGTTTCGATTGCACAGCCTTGCCCAGGTACAGATCGTGCAGCATCACATCCACAGTCTGGCTCCCCTGTTCAGACCGAAGCAAAACGGTGTAGCTGTCGGTCGACACCTGGTGGAACGTTACCTCAACAGCCGGTTCACACTGGGCGTTGCCTACCGCAGGAATCAAACACAGAAGTAAGCCGAAAAGAATCAGGGGTTTGGAAAGCTGCATTTCAAGTGAGAATTAAAAAGTATCCACAGGCTCAATTGAATTACCTTGTTAAAAAATAAGTAACCTAAGGCTCCAAAAATCAAAGATCAGGTATGGACCTCTTAGTTCAAAAAATTAAACATGCTTAAAAAATCAGTTCCCTATCCGAGTAATATTACACCAAAAAAACGACTTTTTGCACTAAAATTTGGGTTTTAATATCTCGCTCATCACAACCGCCTTCCGAAAACCCGACGGCGTTTTCAATTCTCTTACATATTCCTGAAGCAGCCAATGCCTTTTCTTGCCCCGGGTCGTAGTCCCAAGGCTTGATTCAATACCCCGAAGCCCCGATTTGAGGGTCCCCAGCGAAGATTTAAGCTCAACTTCCCGCTTGGCGCGTTCGTATACTTGTAAGGTTTGGGCCTCCCGTTCCCTGTCGTAATCTACCCTTTCGAGGCTTTTTTCCTCTTCTTCCAACTCGTCGTCGTAGTCTACATACTCTTGTACCACGGGACTCTGAACAGGGGGTGGTGGTACTGGCTTGGGGGGCTGAGGCGGCTCTGCTCTACGCTTTTTTCCTTCGGTGATCTCGCGAAGGAGTTCCTCAAACGTCAATGGAGGCAGTTGTTCCGTCTCTTGCCCGGCGTCCGGGTCCTGACGTTTTGGCGTCGGCGGCTGTCGACGCTTGTCTTTCTGCATGGCCTTGCTGACCAGGTAGATGATCGCGACGATAACGTAAAGCCAGAACTGAAAGCTATCCATGCTTGACAAAGCTATCAAAAAAATTTTATTCCAATGATTACGAGGATGGGGCTTGCCAGACGACGGCAGGGCCGGATATTTTTCTTTGAATTGACCCAGGCAGTGATTTATCTTTGCCGACCCCTCATCCGTCACGAGCCGGGGTTGGTTTTTTACTACTACCACTACAGAGAATGCAATTAGCCAAGCTGGAGATAAAGGGATTTAAGAGTTTCGCGGACAAGGTAGTGATCAATTTCGATGAGGGCATTACCGGAATCGTGGGACCGAACGGGTGCGGCAAATCCAACGTAGTCGACTCGATACGCTGGGTTCTTGGCGAGCAAAAAACCAGCGCGCTCCGCTCGGAAAAGATGGAAAACGTCATCTTTAACGGCACCAGCCAGCGTCCCGCACAGCAAATGGCTGAGGTGTCGCTGACGATCAACAACACCAAGAACATCCTCCCTACTGAATACTCTCAGGTCACAATCACACGCCGTCTGTATCGCTCCGGTGAAAGCGAGTACCTGCTCAACGGCGTAACCTGTCGCCTAAAGGACATCACAAACCTCTTTCTCGACACCGGTGTCGCCTCCAACAGCTACGCCATCATCGAACTTGGTATGGTGGACGACCTGCTGAACGACAAGGACAATTCACGCAGAATGTTGTTCGAAGAGGCGGCCGGTATCTCAAAGTTCAAGAAGAGAAAGAAAGAAACCATGCGCAAGCTGGAGGATACCGATGCAGACCTCGAGCGCGTGGAAGACTTGCTCTTCGAGATCGAGAAGAACATGAAGAGCCTGGAAAAGCAGGCTAAACAGACAGAAACGTATTACCGGTTAAAGGAAGAGTATAAACAGAAAAGCATTTTGCTCGCGCGCGTTGTGGTGCAGAAGCAGCGCGAGCGTTTTGATAACATCAGTGCGCGGATCGCGAGTGAAAACGACCAGAAGGTAGCGCTCAGCGCTGCTATTGCGGAAAAGGAGGCGGCAATCGAAAGCGCAAAGGCCGATCTTGTTCACCGCGAGAAAACGCTTTCGTCCCGGCAAAAGGCTATCAACGAGTTCGTCGGCCGGATTCGGCAATACGAAAACGAAAAGCAAATCCGCAACGAACGTCTGCGTTACCTGGGTGACCGCGCGGCAAGTCTGCGCGAGCAGATCGAGCAGGATCGCAAGAGCAACGAAAGGGCAAAATTCAGCATTGAGAGTCTGGAGGCTGAGAAGGCCACTGCCCTGACGATCCTGGAAGAAATCGCCGAAAAGCGTAATATCCTCCAAAAGGAATACGAAGAACAAAAGCTGAAGACACAGCAACTTCAGCAGGAGGCGGATAGCATTCGTCAGCTTCAACGCGAGCGACAAGACGCCAGCTATGAGCTCAACAAAGCCGTAGAGATTCGCGAAATTCAAATTGCCTCTCTCAAGCAGGAACTTGAGAAGTCCACAAGCGACAGCAGCCAGCAAAACGCCAGCCTCGCAGAATTCGAGAAGAAGCTCGTAATCCTTGAAGAGGAGATGGCTCGCCATACTGCTCGCATCGAGACACTCAAGAAGGAGGAGGAAGAGGTCCTGGCACGCATCGCCAACACGGAAAAGACCATCGAAGTCATTCGCGAAGAAATGACGTCGACTGGCCGTAAGCTGGATGCGCGACAGAACGAATACAACCTGACCAAATCGCTTGTCGAGAATCTGGAAGGCTTTCCGGAAGCGATCAAATTCTTAAGGAAGAAGGTTAGCAAGAAAGCCCCTCTCCTTTCAGACATCGTTACCTGTCCGGAAGAGTACCGCATCGCCATCGAGAACTATCTCGAACCCTGGCTGAACTATTACATCGTCGATCACGAATCAGAAGCCTACGAGGCGATCAATATCCTCAGCGATGCCTCGAAAGGTAAGGCACACTTCTTTATCCTGGACGCCTTTGACTCATTTGAGCCATCGAGCACGACGCTGTACGATAACGCATTCCCGGCAACGGAAATCATAGAATTCGATCCGAAGTATCGCAAGCTCATGGCGTATATCCTCGACCGGGTGTACGTTCATGAAGGCGACATTACGACGATACCCAAGGACGACGTCAATACCTTCATCACAAAGAGCGGTAAGGTCATCCGCAAGCGGTTCAGCATTTCCGGTGGATCTGTTGGACTCTTTGAAGGAAAGAAAATCGGTCGTGCGCGAAACCTTGAAAAGCTGGAAAAGGAAATCAAGACCCTTTCCGCCAAGCTTGAGGAAGTGAAGCAATCGCTTCTCGATCGTCAGCGCGATCTCGAAAAGCTTCGCAATAATGGGCTGAGAGCGCAGATCGAGGAGTTACAGAATACGATTCGCCAGATCACAGAAGAACACGTATCCGTTCGCACCAAGCGGGAACAGTTCTCGGAGATGCTCAGCAACGCCGACCTGCGTCGCGAAGACATGCTTGAGAAGATCGACCTGCTGACGAACGAGCTACAGGAACTTCGTCCGAAAGCTGCGGCCGCTCAGCACGAATTGCAGGAGGCTGAAGCAAAACTCGCGGCAATCACGGACCGTCTGGCAAACGACAATGAACTCTTAAGTCATAAATCAGCCGCATTTAACGAGCAGAACATCCTGTATCACCAGCAGGAAAACCGCATAAAGAGCATTACGCAGGAGATTTCCTACAAGCAGGAATCGATGGATCAAAGCGGTGCACGCATTGAAGCCAATGTGGAAGAACTTCGGAAGAACGAAGAAGAGACGCGCCAGATCATCGAGAGCACGCAGACGGGTGATGACACGCTCGTAGCGATGTATGCTGAGAAAGAGGAAATGGAAAAAGGCCTCAATGAGGCGGAGACGGCATACTACGAAGCACGCGGCAACATCGATACCCTTGAAAAAGAGATGCGTGAGATTCAGCATAGGCGTGAAAACATCGACACCGTGCTGATGCAGCTGCACAATGAGCTTAATGAAAACAAGCTTGAACTCAACTCCGTTAAGGAACGCCTGTCTGTTGAGTTTAAGGTTGACCTCGATACACTCCTCGAACAAGCTCCGGCGGAAGGTGAAGAAACGATTGAGGCGGACGAAGAAAAATTGCGTGCCGAGGTAGCAAAGATGCGTGATCGCCTGGATAATATGGGCCCCATCAACCCCATGGCGATGGAGGCTTACCAGGAGATCAAGGAGCGCAACGACTTTATCCTCTCGCAAAAGGAAGACCTCATGAAAGCGAAGGAATCGCTCATGAGTACAATCAGCGAGATCGAGACCGCGGCCAGCCAGACCTTCATGGATGCCTTCAACCAGGTGCGCGAACACTTCAAGAATGTGTTCCGCTCCCTGTTTAATGAAGAGGACGACTGCGACATCCGTCTTGTCAATCCCGATGCACCACTCGACTCCGAGATCGATATCATCGCTAAGCCCAAAGGCAAGCGGCCACTCACCATCAACCAGCTCAGCGGTGGTGAAAAAACGTTGACTGCCACAGCGCTGCTGTTTTCAATGTACCTGCTCAAGCCCGCGCCGTTCTGTATCTTCGATGAAGTGGACGCGCCGCTCGACGACGCCAACATCGACAAGTTCAACAACATCATCCGACACTTCAGCAAGGATTCCCAGTTCGTGATCGTTACGCACAACAAACGCACAATGACGGCTACCGACGTGATTTATGGAATCACTATGGTGGAAAAGGGAATTTCAAGAGTAGTGCCTGTAGATTTGAGGCAGTTGGCTGAGGGGTGATGTGTTGAAGTGTTGATGGAAGGACCCCACCACGCAAACACCCTTAATCGAGGTAACCATGTAAATTCAGGCACGCCATCGGATCAGCGCGCAACTTCAACACTCCAACACTTCAGCACTTATTTCTTAAACACCTCTTTGTACGCTGTCTCCAACGCATCCAGCATCAACTCCCTCGGTATCTTCTTCAAATCAAACGTAGTCCATCCCTGTAGTCCCCATTTGTTGGGTACGGGGTACACTGCGGTCTTGTCGTATTTACAAAAGACCTTCTGATCCTTGGGACTCAGCTTAACATTCGCCATCGCCGTCGGCTCATGAAGACTCGCAAAGATGCGCTTACCCGTTACTTTGTAAGCTAATCTTTCAAAGTGTGGACCTTCCTCGGTTCCTGGGAAAGATAAAGCGAGTTCTTTGAATTCAGATATGGTCATGGCGTCACTATCAATACAATATAAGAACGTAGACGCACAGCCGTGCGTCCAACGTAAACACCTAAACACATTCTTTCCCACCGCCCTTTAATCCCCTAAAGGGACCCGCGCGCACTATCCCACGATGCACCTGCTATCTTTCCTTCTTAGCACAACCCTTTAGGTACAGACAACATCAACGCATGAGCACATCAACACATCAACACATTCTTGGCCCTTCGACAGGCTCAGGGACCGTTGACCACTTCAAGTTGTGGGGATGGGTGAAAGAAGATCAACTTCAACACTATAACCGTAAAGCGGCCCAGGCCTGCTTCACGGCTACACATCAACACCTCCCCGCGCACACCCCTTAATCCCCTAAAGGGGCCCTACGCGCCTTATCCCACGATGAACCTGCTATCTTTCCTTCTTAGCACCACCCTTTAGGTACAGATAACATCAACACATGAGCACATCAACACATCAACACATTCTTGGCCCTTCGACAGGCTCAGGAACCGTTGACCACTTCAAGTTGTGGGGATGGGTGAACACATCACTTATTACTCACAAACGCAATACTCTTGCTATCCGGCGACCATGATGGGACATTAATAGTCCCCTGACCTCCATACATATAGGCGATAGTTCTCGGCGCGCCACCGGATACCGGCATTAGCTTCAACTCGATACGCTTGTAGGAAGGGTGATCGTTGACAGGTATCTCCGGTGGAAACGAAATGTACACAATCCATTTATTGTCCGGTGAAATGTGAGGGAACCAGTTGTTGTACTGGTCGAACGTGAGTTGCTCCTTGCCCGTGCCGTCAGGTTTCATGCGCCAGATCTGCATGGTACCCGATTCGCTGCTGTTGTAGTGAATGTATTTGCTATCGGGAGAGTATTCACAACCATCAACATGTTCGCCGAGACCAGTGTTTGTTAGTCTCACCTCCAGACTTTTTCCGTCGATCGCCTTTCGATAAATATCATACGTTGGGTTGTCCGGTCGTGTTGCGACGTAAATCACTTCGCGATTGTTGGGAGCCCATCCATGGAGGTATGATGGCGTTTCGGTTACCACAGGTGTAGGATCACCTCCTGTGATCGGTAACACGTAAATCGCGGAACCCTTCGTCTCGTGTGAGCTGCTGATGCCGAGCAGTTTACCATTAAAGGAAATGACGTGATCATTGTTAAGTCGATTAGCAGGCCCCGTATTGATTTGCGTGAGTGGTCCACCATTCACCGGTATAGAATACAGCAAGCCATCCATGTTGATCAGGAGTGACTTCCCATCGGGAGTCCAGTTTGGCGCTTCGAAACGACCATCCTTTTCATAAATGACCTTTCTCTTGCCGTCAAATACGTTCATCGTCTCGAGGCGGCATCCCAGCCAGCCTTGGCGTCCCGGATTGTAGTCGTCAGCCACGGGCCTATCGATGCGGACGTTCCAGGCCAAAGCCTGCTCAACGACATCGGGATTATGAGAGGAAATGAAGAGGCCGACAAGAACAGAATCTCGAAATGCGGTCATCTTATGCGAGCCGATCACCTGAAGCGGCTCACCCGGATGCGCAGCTCGCATGATGATTTCTTCGCCGGCGCGCTCAAGTTGCAGGATGGTGTAGTTGCTTTTCGGAGAGAAGATCTCATCTTCGGGATCGCGCATGTATGCGCCACGAAGTTCACGCCACTGCAGTACAGTCAACCCGTCACCGTGCAACGTCGCGTTGATGCTCGCCGCCTTTTCGTCGTCCGACTCACGGATCATCAAACCAATCTTTCTGTGTGGATCTGTGCCCTTTCCGATGAACTGAAAATTGGCGGTTATGATGAAGTTGCCACCCATCTTGTTATACACGTAATGAAACTCGTCCCGTTCAAACCAGATGTTGTATCCTGATCCGGTTAGCGTGTAGGTTTGCGTTACTTCGTCGTACGTAGCGCTTCCCTTGTTTTTGGGATTTCCAATATCCTTGCTGTGCTTGAAAATGCCCACGGGCGATTGGGCCGCGACGACACCAAGCGTCACGGTAAATAAAAATGTCAGTATCGGTTTCATAGGTTCGGGATTAATCGATGCATGTACACCGGCCGGCAAGTTAAGCACCGTCGTTAGGAGAGTTAACAAGAATTGGATGTGCGGCAACGAAACAGCAGCATGTGTCGTCAAGACACAAATGGATCAGGGCTTCACTAACTTGGCGGCCAAGCGTTCCCTGCCATTAAACACAAACCCAAAGCGATACATGCCGGAAGGGTAATCCGACGTATCCACCGTGAGTTGATATTGACCAGGCTCAAGATACCCTTGTGAATACAATGCTACCCGGCGACCAATCATATCCATGAGTTCGATCGTCACTTCCCCGGGACGTTCAACAGTATATTCCAGCGTCAGTTGCTCCTGAAAAGGATTTGGAAAGACGCGGGGGCTAACGGAACTCACTCCTTCGGGGGCCGCGGTAACGATCTTTGGCAGGTGATCATCAAGCCACCGAAGGCGTGCGGCTATCCATTCCTTGAGCCAGTCGACTTCCTCTTCGAAAGTATCCAACACCACATAGTTAGGCCATACGTATTCTCCCAACACCGGCCACCGTTCAAAATTTCGCTTTTGCGCATCATCCAGCGCTGTTACAAGAGAATCAATATATGCGTGAATAGTCTCCGTCTTAAATGGTCCCGCACGAAGTTCATCCCACCTTTCATTCAGCTTATTCCTGAAGGCAGGATCGGAAAGCAGGCGCGACCACCAGAAAGGTATGAGCCAGTAGTCGTCGGGGCACACCGAGTTAAATGATGTGACAAAGCCCTCAGGGTTACCCATGATACAGTAGTCGACGTTGCCAAATCCAAGGTTAAAATCCCAGATTGGTCCCATGCGAAGCTTTCCTCCATCCGAGTCGCGCTGCTTGTGCATGAATGTGCTAAGTCGGTAAGCATCGACGTTCTTTGTTAGTTCATTGATCAGCAAGTAATCGATGAATGATTCCACGTCGATGTACTTCGCATACCCTTCTGCAGGATGATTGAAATTTTCGCCGGCAAGCACGTCTTCAAACTGATCCATGAATGACTTGATGTACGCCTTTTGCTGAGGCACGATATCTTCCGGATCGGGATCTTCATATTGGAAAAAGATCGTTTGGCTGCCACCGCGATGCAAAGGAGGGTGCCGGGACGTCCAGCCATCACCGCCGCTGCCCGTAAACTTGTCGATCTTGAAAAGGTATCCGCCGGTGAGGTCATCACCGCTGATCTCGTCCGGGTCCAGCTTGGCAATGTCTACACGCGCTTTGTCGCGCTTGACTTTCTCAAAGAACACAAACAATCCCATGTATTCTCCGTTCAGCACCACTTCGCAGAAACGCTGCCGCGAAGCATATTGACCCATATCGCGACCGAGCTTATATGCGAGCGCATCGCGGATGAGGGTCTTGTCGTTGTACGGCGCGAAAAGGACCCAGTCTTCCTCTTCAGGCATTCCCAGGATGGATGCATCTATGCCCTCCCCTTCTTCGTCCCACAACTCGATACCGTACTGTTTTTTGGGGAACATTTGCGAAGACGAACCGCGTATTTCTATACCAATCTTGCCGTTGTAGTCGTTGGGTTCGTCGCCGATGTGATTGATCATCCCCGGCCCATTGTTGATGATCTTCATGTCGGCCATGATTTTGGGATCATCCAGGATAGCCTGGCCGTGGGTATCGATTATTACAATGGGAAGATTGGATTCGGTAAACTCCTGGCAAAATGCAGGAACAATGCCTATGAAGGCCAGCAGCACAATCGTCAATCTACAAATCATAGGCAGAGATGTTGATTTCGCAACTTACGAAATCAGCATCATTCTTCCTTCAGTACTTCCGCAGGATTTGTCAACGCGGCACGTATCGATTGATAACCGACGGTAATCCATGTAAGAACAATTATTGTTGCACCAGCGATACCGTAAACCCAGGGACTAATGCCCACTTTATAAGTAAACTGTTCAAGCCATTGGTGCATAGCGTACCATGAAAGGGGAATGGCAATCGCGAATGATATCAAGATCAGTTTGGTGAAGTTGCCGTTAAGCAACAGCACCATTTGGGTAGCGGAAGCACCCAACGACTTTCTGATGCCTATTTCCTTTCTGCGTTGCTCAGCCGAGTACGTGACCAATCCAACCATTCCGATCATGGCGATCAGCAGTGACAAGCACGTGAAAAGGGTAAACATCCCTCCCAACTTCTCATCCTGTTGGTATTTCTGTATCCACTCCTCGCGAAGGAATGTATACTCAAACGGCGCATCGTGAATCAGGTCGTTCCAGATTTCCTGCAGGTCTGCAACGAGACGGCTTACCGACTGCCCGGTAATTTTTAACGCAACGATCCTGTTGTTGTTCCAGGTTTTCGTATCACTGTGATAGAAGATTGCCGGTGGGATATTTGCCCTCAGCGATTCAAAATGGAAATCCCGTATTACTCCCTTGACTTCCTTCGGCCTCATCTCATCGCCCACATAAATGATCGTTTGACCAATGGCTTCCTCGGGTTCCCACCCAAATAGCCGTGCAGCAGTTTCGTTAATGAGGCATTTGTTCTTGTCCGACTCATCATTTTCCGCGAAGCTCATTCCGGCTGCGATTTCCATGTCCAGAGTTTGCACGAAATACTCATCTATCTGCATGAGGGCAACCGGATACTTTTCGTCACTCCCCTCGCGCATGAAAATATCCTCCAGTGGAACACTACCCGGTACATCCATGGCAATCGAGGCGCTCACTACCCCGTCCATGTTAGCCGCCTTCTCTCTGAAAATGTCGATGCGCTCGCCAAGTTTGTCTGCATGATTGACGACCAGAACATTCTCCTGGTTGAAGCCCAGGTCGACACGCTTCACGTAGTCAAGTTGTTGGTAGACGATGATAGTCGCCACAATGAAGCCGATTGCAATGGCAAACTGGGCAACGACGAGTGCACTCCGTAAACGCGATCGTCTCTGGCCAGCAGTCTTGCCTTTCAGCACCCTAACGGGCTCCATGTTCGTCAGGTAAAACGCGGGGTACGCGCCGGCTAGCATTCCGACACCCAGTACAAGTAAGGGGAAAAACCAAAGTGCATCGGCGCCCCACACTGAAAGGAACGGAATCTCCAATCCCAGTACGCGTGCTACAGCCAGGCGCAGCAATTCAACGATGCCGAGGCTTATCACTCCAGCCAAAAGGGTAACGACAATGCTCTCCATCTGGAATTGTGTAACCATCGCATGGCGGCGAGCACCCAATACTTTCTTAACTCCAATCTCTTTGCCGCGACTTCCGGCGCGCGCAGTCGAAAGGTTCACAAAATTGATGATGGCCAATAGCATCACGAATACCCCTACGGCGGTGAAAATGTATACATAGCGAATGTCGCCTGTCGGTCCAAGCCGGTTACCCGTGCGGAAAGAATACAAATGCACATCGCGGAGCGGCTGGAGGTAGAAATTCCAGCCATCTTTATCACGAATGAAGTCTTCATAGGCGATACCGAACCGCGCAAAAGTTGGTGCAATATAGCGTGTTGCGAGCGGCTCAAATTTTTTCTCCAAAGCGGCCGCGTCAGTTCCCGGCTTTAACCTGACATACGTCACCACCTGCGTCCATATCCAACTCCATTCAAATTCGCGAATCGCCGGGTTCGTATACATGGAGACCAGGTAATCGAAATGAAAATGAACGTTCTTTGGCTGTTTGGCGGTAACGCCGCTTACCTCGATTGGAATTCGGTCGTCACCGATCAGCAGCGTCTTTCCGAGTGCGGGCTCGTCGCCAAAGAACTTGCGCGCCGCTTCTTCGGACAGCACGACTTTGTTTGCACTGTAAAGAGCCGTCTCCGGATCTCCTTCGACCAGCGGGAAATTGAAGAAGGAAAAAAAGTTCGAATCCGCCGCCAGGATTTCCGTTTCATAAAATGCTTTAACTTCTCCATCGCCAGCATCATATCGCACGATCTGAGGCATAGGAGTATTAATGCGCGTAATATCCTCGACCTCCGGGAATTCGCTCTTTAGTGTATAGGCCAGCGGAGGACTCGTTGAACTCATGATTCCACCTGTCGGTGTCCAGATGGCCGTCTGGTTTACGCGATACGTACGGTCCGCATGCGGATGGTCTTTGTCATAGCTCAGCTCGTGCTTTACATAGGAGAAGATGAGAATACACGAACCCAGCCCGATAGCAAGACCCAGGATGTTTATTGCAGCGAAATACCTATTCCGGTGAAGATTTCGCAAAGCGATTATGACATAGTTCCTTAGCATCTTTTAATGTGTTGAGGTGTTGATGTGCTGGTGTTCGTTGGAGTAAGTTGAGCGTTTGATTGCGACGACATCCCAAATTTTTTACCTGTACTATGAACGTCGGGAGAAATTCAACATCAACATCAACACACCAACACATTAATACATTTATTCATTTCGTAATACGTCCGCGGGGCGTGCCAATGCCGCCCGCAATGACCGATAGCCCACGGCGGCGCCGGCAACCAGCAAGGTTACTCCAATGCCTGCTGCGAACATGAACCACTCCAGGGAAATGCGGTAGGCAAAGTTTTGAAGCCATTGTTCCATAACAAATCCTGATGCCGGAGCGGCAACAACAAATGCGATTACAATCAGCACGAGGAATTCACGAGAAAAGATATACGCGATTTGCGCCGTACTTGCGCCAAATGCTTTTCGTACACCGATTTCCTTTTCTTTCCGCGTTGCGATGTACGAAACAAGGCCATATAACCCCAGGCAGCTAATGAAAATTGCCACGCAGGAGAATAGAATCAACAATACAGAAAGCCGATGCGTGTCTCGGTAGAAGTTCGCGATCTCTTCTTCAAGGAACTCATAGCTGAAAAGGAAATCGGGATACTGGGTAGCCCAGACCTTTTCGATCTCATCAATTGTAGTGTTAAATTGTCCAGGCTTGACCTTCACTGCAAGATGCCAGTATCCGGGGGGATCTTTCATCAGCACCGTTGGCTCAATGGTACGGGCGAGCGACATGGTATGGAAGTCGCGAACCACCCCAATCACCGGAAGTGTTCTTTCCCACATGGTAAGGTTGCGCCCCAGAATCTCTTCGGGTTCCATGCCAACCCACTTGACTAACGTCTCATTGACGATCCATGCATTTGCTGTGTCTATGTCGTCAAAAGGTCTGCCAGCGACCAGATCGATATCAAACAGATCCAGATATGCCCAGTCCACTATCTTTACATGCGCTACGTTGTCCGTGCGTTCGAGCCCGTCCATTCTAAAATCAGTAACGCTTACTGCTCCACTTGACGGCGGTGTATTGCACAAACTCACGCTCTCCACGCCGGGCAAGTCTCGCACCGCGGCCCTTACCGCAGTTTTCGCGGTGACGTTATCGCGCTGCGGAAGTGGAACAAGTACCACCGCTTCTTTCGAAAACCCCAGATCCTTGTTGTTGAAGTAGTTCATCTGAGAAAGCAGTACAATCGTGCCGATCACGAGCACCTGGGAAATCACAAACTGGAATACCACCAGTCCTCTTCGCAGCGCGAATCCGCCCGAGCCACGGTTAGTTATCTTGTTTCTCAAGGCCATTGCCGGGCTGAAGCCAGACAGAAGGAAAGAAGGATACAATCCTGAAATAATGCTAACCACCAACCAGATGGTAACTATGAATCCCCAGAACCCTGGCGACGTAAGGTCTATATGAAGGTCAAGCTTCTGAAAGGCATTCAGCTTTACCAGCGCCAGTTCAGCCAGGCCAACTGACAATACAATCGCGATGAGAGTAACGACCGCCGTTTCGCTCAGATACTGAAAGACCAATTGAGTTCGCTGACCTCCCAGCACCTTCCGTATCCCGACTTCCTTCGAGCGACGAACAGCAACGGCGGTGGAAAGGTTGATGAAATTGATACACCCGGTGATAAGAAGGAAGATCATAATCGCTCCCATTGCCCAAATCGATTCCCTGCCCACGGTGCGTTGGCGATAGTTGGAAACACGCGTGTCGTGATTGATATCCTTTAGCGGCTGAAGCCAACGTTTCATGTGGCTCGCCTCTTCCGGGTTGATGTATTTTTTAGTAAAGTCGGCCAACTGCGCCTCGATGCTGGCAGGAGTTACCCCGGGCAGCAGCTTGATGTAGCACTGATCATCGCTCCAGACATTATACCATCCCGCATCGATCTTTTCCTTCCGGATCGTCTCGTATGACATCAGTAGCTCAAACGGAAAACTGGTGTTGGGTGGATAATCCTCCATTACACCAATGATTTCGAAGTCCTGCGCATTGTCAATTCGGATAACCTTTCCAATCGGGTCCTTTTCACCAAAATATTTCTCCGCCCACTTCCGGGAGATCACGGCCTGGTTCGGTTTCGTGAGTGAAGCTTCTCCTGCTACGATATTTCGCGTGAAAAAATTAAAGTATGTCGAGTCGGTGTATCCAATGCTTCCCTCCTCTTCGAACATGCGTCGCTCCCCATCATCCTCAACGCTCACCAGCGCACGCCATCGTCCGGATATAAACAATACGGATTCGATACCTGTAGCATCGGCTTTCAGTGCCTCCGGAAAAGGCGCGGGAACGCCCGGGGTATGATCATAGTCAACACGACCCCAATCCATGGTGGTTACAATCCGGTAGATTCTGTCCCCGTCGGCGTGATAGTTGTCGAAACTGGTGAAAAAGGTTATGAACAGGAAGAGTACGATACTGCAGGTGATGGCCAGCGACAAGCCGGCAATATTTATCATCGTGAAGCTGAGGCTACGGGAGATATTCCGGATGGCGATGATGAGGTAGTTGCGGATCATACTCATTCTGTTCTAAGGGTATCAACAGGATTGGCAAGCCCAGCTTTCACAGAGCGATAGCTGACAGTAAGCAACGCGATGACAAGCGTTGTTGTCAAACCGATGGCGAATACCGACCAGTGGATGTCGATGTGATATTCAAAGCTCTCGAGCCATCGATTCATAAGGTACCACGCCAGCGGCGCAGCCATCAGGAACGAAATGACGACCAACCGGACAAATTCTTTTGAGAACAGCATCACGATCTCGGACACGGTAGCGCCAAACACTTTCCGCACGCCTACTTCTTTTAGCTTCTGGTTGGCCATGAAGGAAACGAGACCGAGTAAGCCAAGGCATCCAATGAAAATCGAGACGCCGGCGAATATTCTGAACAGGACGAGCTGCCTGGCTTCCTGCCGATACAGCTTGGCAATGTGCTCATCCAGGAATTCGTACTCGAAGTAATACTCGGGATAAATGTCCGTCCACGTTTCTCTGATAAAATCAAGCGTTTCCTGAAGATTGCCTGTTTGTACGGAAATACCTGCAGTGAAGTAAAGAGACGGATAGTTCATCATCACAACCGGTCCGATCGGATCGTGCAGCGATGCGGTGTGAAAGTCTTCTACTACGCCAACGACGGGAGCCGTTATTTCGTTAAGCCCCACCGTAATGGGCTTTTCGAGAATTTCATCAATACTGGCATAGCCAAGGGCGCGCACGGCAGCTTCGTTCACGACAAACACATAACGATCATTCTTGGCAATAGTAGTGTCGGCCGCACGCTCCTCCTCTCCTTCACGGAACCACCGGCCGGCCTTGAGTTTAAGTTTGTATGTATCGAGGTAATGATAGTCCACCGTTTTGATACCCACGCGCCGCGAAGTGGAAGGTCCTTCCTCTGGCAGATAGTAACCTGTACCGATGTTGCTTCCCGATGTCGGCGCGCCAACTGCATACGAAACATTGAGAATGTTGCTGTTACGCTGCAATCGCGATCTGAACTCGTCCAGAAGGTTCTTTTCATTTGCTGGAAGCGGAACATTCACTACAGCATCACGGCTGAAGCCAAGCGGTCTCGTAGCGAAGTATTCCATCTGGTCAGAGATCACCAGCGTACCAATGATCATGACCTGGGCGATGAAGAACTGAAGCACGACCAACATCCTACGGACAAAAGAACCGCCGCCCTGTACCGTAATCTTGTTCTTCAGCACGGCTGCCGGATCAAACCCGGATAGGACCACCGCAGGATAAAAGCCGGAAAACAGTGTTGCGGCGGACACGAGCAATACCAGGAAGATCAGCAGCTCGGGACTCGAGAACAGTTCAAGGTAAATTTCCTTCTGAACGAAATTTCTGAGCCACGGCAATAACCATTCGGCCAGGCCAAGAGAAATCACAACAGCGATAAGCGTGAGAATAAATGTTTCACTGAGAAAGTACGCGGCAAGCTGGTTTCGTTTGGCGCCGAGTGTTTTCCTGATACCAATTTCGCGCGACTTTCGGACAGCAAGTGCCGTGGCAAGATTGATGTAGTTGATGCAGGCAATTATCAGAATAAAGATTCCCAGGATACCCATCACCACGAGCTGCGAAACACCGATGTTACCAGTGTTGGAAGGCGTGCTGGCATACCGCGTGTTGAAATGAATGTCGCCCAGGGGTTGGAGCAGGTAAGTCTGCCTGTCGCGTTCTTCAACATCATAGTACTTCTCCACAAACGCCACAAACCGCTCGTTAACGCTCTCCGGCGACATCCCCTCCGGCAGAACCAGGTAACTATATCCCGTTGAGGTAAGTCCCCACGATGTGATCGGCCATCCGAAATACTCTGCGGTGAAGCTCGGCATGGAGACGATCATAACAAATTGAATGTGCGACGATGGCGGAGGATCTTTTATGATGCCGACAACTTCGAGATCCAGTTTGTTATTCATTCTGAAACGCCCATCGACATCCAGGCCCAGTTTTTCCGCGGTTGACTCAGTAAGGAAAGCTTTGTTTGGTTCACCCAGGTCTACCTCCGGATTGCCGGAAACCACTTCAAAATCGAATACCTTAAAAAACAAGGTATCGGCGAAAATAACTTCCTCCAATTCGTACTTGTCGGTTCCTACTTTGACGAACCCCTCGCTCTGAAAGTGCAGTTGCGTTACAAGGGGAATATCGGGAAAGTCATTGCGAAACGCTTCGGCGAAGGGATATGGCGTAACACCGTCATACTCAATACCGGACACGCTTTTCACATCGCGGACTACACGGTAAATGCGATCATACCGACCGTGGAACTTGTCAAATTTTACTTCGTACGAGATGAGGAGAAATATGACGATACACGCTGTAAGCCCGATCGACAACCCCAGGATGTTGATCAGGCTGTAATTCCTATTCCTCAGAAAATTCCGGAACGCGACGATGAGATAGTTACGGATCATGGTGTCTGGTCAGCCAAATGGTATGCCATGAATACATTCTATTGATTATCAATGCTATATGTAAATTACCCCGGGTGTGTTATGGCCGGGAGTGTATCAAAATCATTACACTGTCGTGTTTGATTTCGTTACATATTGGTAGTTTTAATCCCGATGGATCAATCGAAAATACTGATAATCGATGACGACCGTGACGTGCTGGAGAGTGCCCGCATGTTCCTGAAGCAGCAGTTCGCGACGGTCAAGATCGAGAGCGACCCCGAACGGATCCCACAACTGCTTTCGGAGCAGGAGTACGACGTGATCCTGCTGGACATGAACTTCAGAAAGGGTGTCAACGACGGCGAGGAAGGTTTTTACTGGCTCGACCAAATCCTGACCATAGACCCACAGGCGGTAGTCATCCTCATCACCGCCTATGGCGAAGTCGATACCGCCGTGAAGGCGATGAAAAAGGGAGCTACCGATTTCATACTAAAACCCTGGAAAAATCAAAAGCTGCTGGGGACAATCCTGGCTTCGCTACAACTGCGGCGATCCAAGAAACAGGTAGAGAAACTGCAGGTGACACAGGCCGCGTTGCGGGACGATATCGATGTGAACTACTCGGATTTTATCGGGGAGTCGCCCGCGATCAGGCGCATTCACGATATGATCGATCGCGTCGCCGGCACTGACGCCGATGTGTTGATCCTGGGTGAGAACGGCACGGGAAAAGAACTCGTCGCGCGTGCGCTGCACCGGAAATCGCACCGAAGTCATAACGTCTTCATTAGCGTCGACATCGGCGCCATTACCGAGACACTCTTTGAGAGCGAGCTCTTTGGCCATGTCACGGGTGCCTTTACGGATGCAAAGCAAGACAAACCAGGGCGTTTCGAAATTGCTTCCGGAGGCACAATCTTTCTCGACGAAATCGGCAATCTGTCATTGCCGCTTCAAGCCAAGTTGCTTACGGTGTTGCAGCAAAGAACCGTACAGCGCGTGGGCTCGAACCGTTCCATTCCTATTGACGTGCGGCTCATCAGCGCAACAAATATGCCGCTGTACGAGATGGTTGCTGAGAAGAAATTCCGGCAGGACCTTTTGTATCGAATCAACACCGTGGAAATCCGTATGCCCGCGTTGCGGGAACGAAGTGAAGACATCCCCCTGCTGGCCGAACACTTCCTTCGCATGTATGGGAAGAAGTACAAGCGTCCGGACATGAAGATCGACAAGGCCGTAATGAATCGCCTGTTTAGATACCACTGGCCGGGCAACATCAGGGAATTGCAACACACCATTGAACGTGCTGTAATCCTGAACGAAGGCAACGTCATCCGCTCAGCCGAACTGCTGATCGGCACCCCTGTGTCCAAACCCAAAGCGGACAAGCCCGTCACACTCGAGGAAATGGAAAAACAATTCATCCTCCAATCCCTTGAAGAGCACAACGGCAACGTCAGCCTCACCGCCCGCGTACTGGGCATGACGAGGACGGCGTTGTACAGGAGGATGAAGAAGCATGGGATATGATGTGTTGATGTGTTGATGTGCTCATGTGTTGATGTTGTCTGTGCCTAAAGGGTTGTGCTAAGAAGGAAAGATAGCAGGTTCATCGTGGGATAAGGCGCGTAGGACCCCTTTAGGGGATTAAGGGGTGTGCGCGGGGAGGTGTTGACGTGTTGCCGTGAAGCAGACCTGCGGCCCCTTTACGGTTATAGGGTTGAAGTTGATCCTCTTTTCACCCAGCCCCACAACTTGAAGTGG
>Ga0079224_100004118_pt1 | contig 18630 bp, 14 predicted proteins | sample Stecom2015_FD_80414 | JGI IMG/M metagenome (GOLD analysis project Ga0079224, IMG submission 80414) | Agricultural soil microbial communities from Utah to study Nitrogen management - Steer compost 2015 | ecosystem: Environmental > Terrestrial > Soil > Agricultural land | place: USA: Utah... | reverse complement strand
CGATAAGTGGTGTTGACGGTCTCTTCGAAAACGACAGCCAAAACATTTTCCTAGAAGACACGCAACTTGGGATTATCCACAATCTAAGAAACAGCCCTTATACGTTTACAGCTAATAGTGGCATGCATAATTCTAGATTCATCCTTCGCTATACCGACAATGCACTTTCTATTGACGATTATAATAACAATGAAAGTATAACTATATTGGCACCTAATAATGAATATGTAAAAGTAAGCTCAGGAACCAACACCATCAAATCGGTAGAAGTATACGATCTTATGGGACGCTTGCTTGTAAACAAAACCGATATAAACGTTACCGAAATAGTGCTTAAAGAGATTTCACAAGCCGATGGCACCTATATTGTAAAAGCAGAATTATCCAACGGAAAATCAAAAACTCAAAAAGTTATTCTGAAATACTGACTATAAATATTTAGCAAACCTAAAAACCGACCTCGATTGTAAATATTCGAGGTCGGTTTCGTTTGAATATGCTTCACGCTCAAAAGAAATATTTTTATAAGCCAAATAACGGTTTCGGTACTGTAATAATCGAATCATAAATTCCAAGCCATACCAAATAAAAAAGGGTAAGACCAAAAGCTCCAACTGTTGTCTTAGGTGGATACGCTCGTGATTGAGCAAGCACTTGTCTTGCTTTAAATGTTTATCGCGTAACACAATAAAAGGAAATAAGGTTATGCCCACATAGCCTTTTGGAACAATGTATTTAGAAACAACTATCAATTGGCTCTTATTAATTTCCTTCTAAATTACATTATCTTTGTAAAAGTCACACCTAAATTGCAAATATTGCATTATGAAAAAGATAATACCCCTAGAAGAAGGTGATTACTATTTAACCCCAGAAGGCTACCGCTGTTTTACCGAGCAGTACTTATTAAAGCGTGGCTATTGCTGCGAAAGCGGTTGCAGACATTGCCCTTACGGATTTGACAAAAACAAACAATCAAGAACATAACAATGCAGGTTTTAAACAGCACATTTCAAGAACAGATTACAGAAGGTATTCCAGATATTTTACCCAACCCAAAACCTTATGAAAAGAGTATTAACCATGCTCCAAAGCGTAAGGATATTTTATCTACGGAGGAAAAAAAGTTGGCACTTAAAAATGCTTTAAGATATTTTGAACCTAAGCACCACGCCGAATTACTACCTGAATTTAAAAAGGAGCTTGACACCTTCGGCCGTATCTATATGTATCGCTTTAGACCCGATTACAGAATGTATGCGCGACCTATAGAAGAATATCCCGCAAAAAGCAAACAAGCAGCTGCTATTATGCTCATGATTCAAAACAATTTAGATTATGCAGTGGCACAGCATCCTCATGAACTTATCACTTATGGTGGTAACGGGGCAGTATTTCAAAATTGGGCACAATATAGATTAACTATGAAATACCTATCGGAAATGACCGAGGAACAAACCTTGGTTATGTATTCCGGTCATCCTATGGGACTTTTTCCTTCACATAAAGATGCACCACGAGTAGTTGTAACAAACGGGATGATGATACCCAATTATTCCAAACCAGACGATTGGGAAAAATTTAATGCTCTTGGTGTTACCCAATATGGACAAATGACCGCGGGAAGCTATATGTACATTGGCCCCCAAGGCATTGTACACGGGACTACCATAACAGTTTTAAATGGTTTTAGAAAAATAAAAAAATCACCCAAAGGAAGCGTGTTTGTAACAGCTGGGTTAGGCGGCATGAGTGGTGCACAACCAAAAGCTGGAAATATTGCTGGCTGCATTACGGTTTGTGCCGAAGTAAATCCCAAAATAACGCAAATTCGTCACGAACAAGGTTGGATTGACGAAATCATAACCAATCTTGATGCACTTACAGAAAGAGTCAAAAAAGCGAAAACAAATGGTGAAACTGTTTCTCTCGCCTACCTTGGAAACATTGTAGACGTTTGGGAAAAATTTGATGCCGATAATATTTTTATTGAACTGGGCAGTGATCAAACCTCTTTACACAACCCTTGGGCGGGCGGCTACTATCCTGCCGGAATAAGTTTTGAAGCCGCTAATGAAATGATGGCAAACAATCCAGCTCAATTTAAAGAAGAAGTTCAAAAAACACTAAGACGTCATGCTGCTGCCATCAACAAGCACACCGAAAAAGGCACTTATTTTTTCGATTATGGCAATGCATTCTTGCTAGAAGCTTCTCGAGCAGGAGCAGATGTTATGGCGGCAAACGGTATCGATTTTAAATATCCTAGTTATGTGCAGGATATTATGGGGCCAATGTGTTTTGACTATGGTTTCGGGCCATTCCGCTGGGTTTGCACCTCTGGAAAGCCAGAAGATTTACAAAAAACCGATACCATAGCCTGTAAAGTTTTAGAAAAAATTATGCAGAATTCCCCAAAGGAAATACAGCAACAAATGGCCGACAATATTCAATGGATAAAAGGCGCGCAGGAAAACAAATTGGTAGTTGGTTCTCAAGCAAGAATCCTTTATGCCGATGCAGAAGGCAGGATTAAAATAGCCCAAGCCTTTAACGATGCTATTTCAAAAGGTGATATTGGCTATGTAGTTTTAGGGCGCGATCATCACGATGTTTCCGGCACCGATTCACCTTACCGTGAAACCAGCAACATTTATGATGGTTCCAGTTTTACAGCCGATATGGCCATACATAATGTGATAGGAGATAGCTTTAGAGGTGCTACCTGGGTAAGCATTCACAACGGTGGTGGCGTTGGCTGGGGCGAAGTTATAAATGGTGGCTTTGGTATGGTTCTTGATGGTAGTAAAGATGCCGAAAGGCGCTTAAAATCAATGCTTTTCTGGGATGTCAACAACGGAATATCAAGACGCAGTTGGGCCAGGAATGATGAAGCAATTTTTGCTATTAAACGTGCCATGGAAGCTGAGCCCATGCTAAAAGTTACACTTCCTAACATGGTTGATGACGAGCTATTGAACACCTAATAAAAATCAAAAATACTGCACTATGAAAAAGTTATTTAAAACACTTCCGCTTTTATTGTTGCTAGCAATAATGGCCACATCTTGCAGCTCGGTAAGAGTTGCATCAGACTATGACAAAAATGCTCAATTTGACTCTTACAAAACTTTTGCATTCTACAAAACAGGCATTGACAAAGCCGAAATTAACGATTTGGACAAGCGTCGAATTTTACGAGCAATTGAATCCGAACTTGTTGCCAAAGGCTTTACCAAATCGGAATCTCCAGATTTACTGGTAAGCATTTTCACCAAATCCAGAGAACGTGTGAATGTCTATAACAACGGCTGGGGACCTTACGGCTATGGTTGGGGCTGGAGTCCTTGGTATTGGGGCGGCAATTACAACACCGTTTCCACATCTACCGAAGGCGTGCTCTATATAGACCTTATAGATGCCAACAAAAAAGAATTGGTTTGGCAAGGGACCGGTACTGGTTACTTAACCCAAAACGTTGACAAAAAAGAAACTAGAATACGAGAATTTGTGGCTAAAATTTTAGAAAAATATCCACCCACAATAAAGCAATAAAAAAAGGCGACCAATTGGTCGCCTTTTCTATTTCAAATTAAACTTTTATTTAACACCGAGTTCTTCCTTGTTGTCAACAAATATTTGATATTGTTTGTCGTTCAAGATAGACTTCATTGTATTGTCGAAAGATTCCAATAAAATTGGTTTTCTTGGTTCTGCTTTTTTATCTTGGCTAATTGCAAACATGTCATTACCAAATCCGTAAAATGCTTTAAAAGCTTTTTTCTCCTGATCTTCATCCAAGTCTGCTAGCTTGTCCAACATTTCAACATTTAACTTAGCCTTAGACTTCACATCTTCCATAGTTTTGGCTTCCTGCGCACCAACAAATTGTCCACCAGCTAAAAAAGCCATCAAAAAGCCACAAATAGTAATATATTTTTTCATAGTAATAGGATTAAAAAATGTTTTAAATTTTAAGGAACTCAATATACAAAAATATATCACACCTATAACATGCTTTATCAATTTAATACTTCCGAAGTTAAAAGACTATTAGAAGACCGCTATAATTTGTAACTTTACACCTATCATTTTTTGAGTTGATATGGAATTTAACAATATAGAACCAAACAGTATTTTAAATAGACTGCCCAAACATTTAAGGCAATTTATAAAACCTCAAAACTATGAGGATTATTCGCCCATAGACCAAGCAGTTTGGCGCTACGTGATGCGTAAAAATGTAGACTATTTAAGTACTGTTGCACACGAGTCTTATGTAAACGGTTTAAAACAAACCGGAATTTCCATTGACCACATTCCTAACATGTACGGAATGAACCGAATTTTAAAGGAAATAGGTTGGGCAGCCGTGGCTGTTGATGGGTTTATTCCACCTAACGCCTTTATGGAGTTTCAAGCATACAACGTGTTGGTAATTGCTAGTGACATTAGACAGTTAGAGCATATTGAGTACACACCAGCTCCCGATATCATTCACGAAGGCGCAGGTCATGCACCCATTATTGCCAATCCCGAGTATGCCGAATACTTAAGGCGCTTTGGGGAAATAGGCTGTAAAGCCATTTCATCTGCTAAGGACTATGAACTCTATGAGGCGGTTAGGCACCTTTCCATTATTAAAGAAGCACCAAACTCTTCGGAAGAAGCAATCAAAGAAGCCGAAGAAAAAGTAGAATTTTTACAGAACAATATGGGCGAACCTAGTGAAATGGCTTTAATCCGCAATCTACACTGGTGGACTGTGGAATATGGCTTAATAGGCACTGTTGAAAACCCTAAAATATATGGCGCCGGTTTGCTCTCTTCCATAGGCGAAAGCACTTGGTGCATGACCGATAAGGTGAAAAAGTTACCTTATGATATGAAAGCTACCTTTCAAAGCTTTGATATTACAAAACCTCAGCCGCAACTTTTTGTTACGCCAGACTTTGCTCATTTAAGCTTGGTTTTAGAAGAATTTGCTAATACTATGGCACTTCGCACTGGCGGTTTAAGCGGTATTGAAAAACTTATAGAATCTAAGGCTTTAGGAACTTTAGAGTTGAGCACCGGGTTACAAATTTCAGGGGAATTTACCAAGGTGCTGCACGATGATGGCAAAGTTGTTTACATACAAACCACGGGCAAAACCGCACTATCCTATCGTGAAAAAGAATTGGTCGGACACGGTGCAAATTATCACGCTGAAGGTTTTGGTTCCCCTATCGGGAAACTGAAAGGCATTAATTTAGCCATCGAAGATATGAGTCCTAGAGATCTGGCTGCTTATAATATCTATGAGGGTGAAACCATTACTTTAGAATTTGAAGGTGGCGTAACTGTTACTGGAGAAATTATTACGGGCAAGCGCAATCTACAAGGAAAAATCATCTTAATAAGCTTTAAAAACTGTACAGTTACACACAATAACGAAACCTTGTTTAAACCTGAATGGGGCATTTATGACATGGCCGTTGGTAAAAAAGTGGTTTCTGCATTTTCTGGACCTGCCGATTTTAATAGTTTTGACCTTATCACACATGTGCCTTCAACCCAAACCATCAAAGTAGAAAAAACCCAAAAACAATTGGAACTAGAAGGGCTTTACAAGCAAGTGCGCGAATACCGAGAAGGCAAAACACAAACCATTTCCCGCAGCAAGGTATTTGAACACGTTTCAGAAAATTTTCCTAATGATTGGTTATTAAGCGTGGAATTATTCGAACTTGCTTATCAAGATAATCAAAGCGAACTTTGCGACCGCATTGCTGCACATTTGGAAACTGTGAAACAAAATCGCCCTCAAGTTGGGCATTTAATTGATGACGGCCTGAAGATTATCAAACAACAAGGTGTTCTAAACTAAAAATTCTTTAAAAACGTTTTTGTAAACGCACTTAACACAAGCTTACCACTGGTTTCTGCACGTTGCGAAAGTAAGGTGCCCCAATGTTTACTTTGCTCCCACAAGGCAGCTTTCATAGCTTTCATAGCCTCTGGATTGTAGCCGGAAAGTTGAGTGGCTAATTTCAATACTGCAACATCAAGATTTTCAACCGTATCAAAAATTTGCGCATAAAAACCTTTTTCATGTGCCCACTGTGCTTTATAAAATTCGGTGCAATTGATTGTGAGCTCAGATAAAGTTGCAACACCAACTTTTCGTTCAATGGCGGGTGCAATCACAAAAGGGCCAATGCCAATGCTCAATTCACTTAATTTTACCGCAGCATATTGGGTAGCCAAACAATAATCGGTTGCAGCAATAAGACCAACACCACCACCAACGGCTTTCCCCTGAACTCTACCTATAATAAATTTTGGGCAGGTTCTCATGGCGTTGATTACATTAGCAAACCCTGAGAAAAATGCTTTACCTTCAGCTTCGTTGGAAATGGCTTTCAGCTCCTCAAAACTAGCACCGGCACAAAAGGTTCTATCGCCACCACTTTTCAGCACCACAACTTTAACCTCATCATTTTCACCAACATCTTTTATGGCCTGCTCCAAATCTTTTAAAACCTGAGTAGGCATAGCATTATGTGATGGGTGAAAAAATTCAACGGTTCCAATATGGTTTTCAATGGAAACAGTTACGTAAGGTGCAGTCATTATATCTGAATTTTAAGCCGAAGATACTGAATTTTTTTTCGACTATCTTTGTAAAAACAGCAACTTAAACATGGGACTTTTAGACTTCATATTTGGAAATAACGACAAGAAAATCAAGCAATACTTAAAGAATGGTGCCATTATTTTAGATGTGAGAACACCTGAAGAATTTCAAAATGGTGCTATTGAAAACTCGGTCAATATACCACTGCAGGTACTTCACGAGCGTATGGAAGAAGTAAAAGCGTTAAACTAACCTCTTATTGTTTGCTGTCAAAGTGGAATCCGTTCTGCGAAAGCGACCAAATTTTTGACACTTCAAAACATAGACGCTATCAATGGTGGCGGATGGAAATCTTTACACAGCAAGTTATAGTTTAAGCCCTTCAAAACCTTCTACCGCGTTTATTGGTGTTTCGTTATACTGTAAAGTCCAACCCAAAGAATTGGTCAGTATATAAAACTTGGAAAGCTCACTCAATAAACGATTTTTGGCATTTTGCTTTAGTTCAGAATTTTGTAATTTTTTAAGCAATGAGGCTTTTACCGTGTCCTTAATATCGTTATAATCTTTTGCCTGAAAGGGATTGAAAAAATCTGATTGAATATCATAATACTCCAATTCTGGGCTCACTTTTATCTCTTCTTCCGGAATACTTAAGATATGAAGTGTTTTTGTGGCTTCGTCAAGACTGAATTCAATTTTACTCAAATCGTAAGAAATAGTCACATCGGCATTGACCACAACTAAGGCTTTCTTTTCGGCAGTAAGAAGCTCGCCAAAATAGGCTTTAGAATTTTTATAATTGAACACTTCACTAAAATGGCCTTCAGTGACGACAAGTTTCCCCACATTTTTAATTTGCTCCTGAATTAAGGCCGAACTTTCCTTGAGTACAATTTTATCGTCTTGCTTTTCACCACAATACTTGAACGCAAACAATATTAAAACAGCAATTAAGACACCTAATAAAAAATTTCTCATGAACCAATAGATTATTTGTACCTAAAATAGGTATACAACTTTCACTCTAAAATAGTAAAAAACGAAGTGTAAGAAAATAAAAAAAGCACTAGATTCTTCGACATTGAAGCCTTCTAATGCTTTGCTGTAAACCGATTATTAGTTTTGTAAAAGTAATGCAACCTATAATGAATGATGTTACCAAAGAATTAAGCAACCATTAAATAAGATTGTTTTTTTTTGCTTTTTGAACTGCCTCTAATTTGTTATGAACCTGTAATTTTTTATAAATATTTTCGATATGTTTTCGCACTGTTCCAGATGACAGAAATAAATGTTCGGCAATAACCGTGTAGCTCAAACCCTGGCTTAATTGTTCCAGAACATCAATTTCGCGCTGAGACAGGGTAATCTCTTCTTGCGCTTGGTTGTTTTCAAACTCGGTAGGGTTTCTAAGTAATTTAAGGGTTTTTAAAGCAATGGAAGGATTCATTGCCGCACCACCATTGAGCGTCTCCACAATACCTTCGTGCAGCACTTTTGGGTTCACATCTTTAAGCAAATAGCCATCGGCGCCGGCTTTTATGGCTTTAAAAATATTCTCGTCGTTATCAAAAACAGTTAACATGATAATCTTGATATGCGGATATTTTTGCTTGACCATTTCGGTAGCTTCAATGCCATTTAAAACGGGCATTTCAATATCCATCAAGATTAAATCCAAGTTGTGATTTTCAGAAAGTTTTTCCAATAAAACAGAACCATTCATTGCCGAGAACTTAAAATCTATATCTTCAAAAAAAGACAACTTCTCTTTTACCGCATTTATAAGAAAAGAATTATCGTCTACAATGGCTATTTTTATGTTCATCATGGTTGTTGTTTAGAGGATTAAATTACAATTTAAAAAGTAATTTAGAGTACGGCATTTGCCGTATTTAAAGCAATAATGTAATACTTGTACCTGCTGCTTCTTGAGATTGAATGTCTAATTTAGCCCCAATTTCTTCGGCGCGTTTTTTCATGTTATGAAATCCATTTCCGTACTCAACATGGTCTAAATTAAACCCTTTTCCGTTATCTTCTACTTGAAACTGCATGGATTCTCCATAGGTTTTTGCTTCTACTTTTATTGTAGAAGCCTCGGCATATTTTACCGCATTATTGATTGCTTCCTGTACAATTCTGTAAATATTCATGCCCGTAACCGAGCTAAACTGTGTTTGCTTTAACTGTTCTTCTACATGAAAACTAAAATCTATATGCTGCGTAGATAAATCGGCTTTTTCTATAAAGTTGGAAATACGCGAACGCAAATCTTCAAAAGAGATTTCATTTTTGTTCATAGCCCAAATGGTGTCGCGCAAATCGGTAATAGTAGACTTTGTGAAAATTCCTATTTTGGAAAGTTTATCGCTTAACTTTTCGGGTAAAGTAAATCCATATTTTAAACTATCTAAAGATGAAATAATAAACGTAAGTTGCGCACCTATATTATCGTGTAAATCTCGGGAAATACGCAAACGCTGCTCCTGTAATCGGTTTTGGGTTTCTATTTTCAATAAGGCATCTTTCAACTGATTTTCTTTTTTAAGCTGTGCGTTTTTTAGCTTTTGTTGATTATACAGAAGTGCTCCTAAAAGCGCGACCACAACTGCCAAAATAATCAACCCAAAAATATATGTGTTCTTTCTATTCAAATGCAGTTCTTTTTCTGCCAATTCTGCCTTCTGTGACAATATTTCCTTTTCATTTTTTTCTGTATTATATTGAATTTCAAGCTCTGCTATCTTGCTATTGGTTTCTAGATTAAGTGTACTATCCCTAAACTTACTGTAATTTTTAAAGTACTCTAGTGCCTTATCTTTATCGCCTTTGAGTTCATAATACCTAGAGTAATTTTGCAAAGACATCTCCATATCTACTGTCACCTTGCTTTTGTTAACATAAACATGGGCGCTATCTAAATATTTTTTAGCTTCAGAAAGACGGCCATTTTCCATCAGCACATCGGCAATGTTATTATAGGTTGTTCCAACTCCAGCAAGATTACCAATACTTTTTTCGGCATCTACAGATTTATTAAAATACACTAACGCAGAATCAATTTCTTGTAAATAATAAAACACTGCACCTACGTTGTTAGTAGATTCTGCAATTCCTTTTTTGCTGTTCAGTTCTTCCTCTAACTTTAAGGAATATTTAAAATAATCTAAAGCCTTTTGCAGATCGCCTTCGTTTGCATACACAATGGCTAGATTATTATAGGCTTCTGACATTCCTTTCTTATTCTGCTCTTTTTCAAAAATATCTTTGGCTTTCAAGTGAAATTCCACAGCCTTGTCTACAATTCCTAAATAACTATAAACCATTCCAATATTGTTATTGACGGTGGCTTGTTTTTCAGTCGAATTTAAGCTTTCATAAATTTTAAGCGCTTCCAAATAGGCAGTCAAGGCTTCTTCATAGTTACCCAAAACCCTATTGCAAGCACCAATGTTATTATATGCCGAAGCCTTTACATGCACTTCATTGGTCACAGAAAGTGCTTTTTGAGAAAATGCTTTTGCTTTTTCCAACTCACCTAAATCCCTAAACACAATTCCTTTATTGTTAATGGTTCTAGCTTGTTCAACAGGAAAGTCATCAATAGTGTATGGACCTAAAATAGTGTCTAGCATAGCAAGAGCCTTTTGAGGATTTTCCTTATAAAAATCCATGGCTTTATCGTTCAGTAGTTCCAATTTAGATTGCGAAAACAAAGAAGTAGTCAGTGTCAAGAAAACTATTAAGAAAAGTTGTTTCATGTGATTAAAATTACAAAGGAAATTTAACAATAAGTTTAGTTCCTGTTTCTCTAGAATCCATATTAAATATCCCTTTTAAATCTACAACCCTTGATTTTATATTGTTTAAGCCATTTCCTGAATGTGATATGTTGCTATCAAACCCTTTCCCATCATCTGAGACAACCAATTCAATTACATTTTCCACCTCTTTAAAAGTTACCTCAATAGTTTTGGCTTCGGCATGTTTTAAGCTGTTGTTAATGGCTTCCTGAATAATTCTATAAATGTTGATGCCTTCTACCGAGCTAAAACTTCTCAAATGTTTTGTATTCTCAGGAAATACCAGCTTAAACTCCATATTATCAGTGGCATTTTGAGCTTTTTCAATATAATTTGCAATTCGCGCTTTAAGGTCATCAAATGTAATTTCGTCTTTATTCATGGCCCAAATAGTATCACGCAAATCGGTAATGGTGGATGCGGTAAACTTGCTTATTGATTCCAACCTGTTTTTTAAACTGTTATCTTCAATTTTATAGCCGTATTGCAAATTATCCAACGAAGAAATAATAAAAGTGAGTTGAGACCCAATGTTGTCATGCAAGTCGCGTGAAATTCTAAGGCGTTGTTCCTGTAATCGGTTTTGGGTTTCAATTTTTAACAAGGCATCTTTCAGTTCATTTTCCTTGATCAATTGTTGGTTCTTCAACTTTTGCTGATTGTAAAACAAATAGCCCATAAGCCCTAGAACCAAGGCAAAACCAAACACTCCAAAAAGCTGATAATTGCGTTTTTGGATAGTCAAATCTTGTTCAGCCAGTTCAGCGCGCTGCTTTAAAATCTCCTTTTCTTTTTCGGCTGAATTGTATTTCTCAAAAATCTCTTGCGTCTTCACCTGCATATCGCGCTTTATAATGGTGTCTTGCAACAGTAAACTACTTTGATAAAAACGAGTTGCATTTTTATAATCGTTACTCAAAAAATAGGCGTCACCCAAACGGTTATAAACCCTAAGTTTTGTATCTAAATCATCTTCTGAAATCAACTCATAGCCTTCCAAATAACAACTTATTGCCTTTGTAAAGTTCTTGGCATTTAAGTAAAGTTTTCCGAGAGCGATTATATTTTCGCCTCTTAATTTTTGGGCGTTAATGGTTTTGTAAATAGTGTTGGCTTCGTCTAAATAATAAATAGCTGAATCAGATTTTTTTTCGCTTTCAAGGATCAAACCCATATTGTTATAAGCTATGGCAAGCCCACGCTTGTCCTTAATATCTTTTTTTATAGCAATGGCTTTTCTCAAATAATATTTAGCCGAATCGTTTTGTTTAATGCAGGAATAGTCTTTGGAAATGTTTGTGTAAGACGCACCCAAACCATAGGTGTCGTTAATTTTTTCCCTTAAAACAATGGCTTGTCTGTTATAATAAATAGCCTCTTTATAACGCTGAAGTTTTGCCAGAATAAGTGCCATGTTATTCAAACAACTTGATTGTCCACGAGCATCGTTTAGGGTTTCAAAAATCTTCAATCCTTTTACGTAGTAATCCAGGGCTTCGTTATAATTTTCATTATTCCAATGAATCAGACCAATGTTGTTAAAAGCTGCCGCAATGGCATTATCGTCTTTATTTATGCTAGCCAGTTTTAAGGATTCATCATACATATACAATGCAGAATCTTTTTGGTTGACAACATCGTGATAAATCCCTTTTCTCAAGTAAGCACGCGTTAACAAATATGGATTGTTTATAGCCTTACTTTTCTTGATGGCCTCTAGAATGACTAGCTTGGAAAGTTCCGGATTAGAATAGGAATAATTGAAAAAAACGGCATTTAAGTAATCTACCTGAAGAGAATCGGTTTTTTTTTGAGAAGCGACATTAAGAATACTGTCTAAGGCTTTCTTGTTATTTTGAGCAAACCCCAAACTGAAAGATAACGTGAAAACAATAAAAAAAAGCATCGATGAGGGACTGCTTTTGTATCCAGTTTTAACTCCCGATGCTTTTCTTATAAAATTGATTAATAGCATAATAAAATTATTATTTATCCCATAAGTATAAGTATATTTTCGATAAGAGGCAATTAAAAAAGATTAAGCGTAATTGAAGCAATTACGCCCAATCTAGAAACATCCCAACAACGAGATTACTTGTTAAGATTATAAGAATATATAGTCTTGTCGTTAGCTTTATAGAACAAGAAGCCACCAAATTCATCTACTTCATATTCTGGTTTTTTATCCTTTAAAACTATTTCCTTGTCTACAGTTCCTGTGTCTTTATTTACTTTTACAAGGCCTACTCCATCATCTAGTTTAGTCAAGATAAACTGGGCATTTTCTGTTGCGGCCGTGGCTCTAAAACGTTTGGATAAATATTCAAACGAAGCACCTGCAATACCCGAAAACATATCGGCTGCACGTTTAGCTTCTTTACCATAATCGTTATAGTTGTCCAAATTATTCATATCACCCATACCTGTTCTATTAGCTCCAGCCCTAGCACTCATACTTACTGCCATAGCGGTTGAAGCCACTGCTGTTATGCCCCCCATGATTTTTCCAAAGGTACTGCGCCCTGGAGATTTGTAGTAAGCATGATAAGCTTGGTTTCCGTCTGCACCAAACAGGATCATGTTCTGATCTGAGGATAAAAAGATGCCACTGCTTCTAATTTCCATGTGCCCTGGATCTTCTTTTTCTTCAAATTCACACTTCGCAAAATCGGACACCTCACCCGAATTGGCATCTACAGCCATAATCTTACCATCGGCAGCAATTAAATAACGATTATTGGCACTGTCAAAAGTAGAGGCTACCGATGTTGCATTTTTATATTTTAATGGTTTGTTCCAAACCTGATCGCCTGTTTCCAAGTTTACAATATTAGCGTCTTCACCTGTAATGTAAATTAAACCTTGTGGTGTGTGAGCCATGACCAATATATTCTCTCCAGTTTTAAGTGGTTTTTTAAACAAGGTATTCCCATCAAAAGAAATTTTGTTAATTCCACCTTCTTGTATACCGAATAAAATACCATCATCCATCACATAAAAATGCTGCACATAACCATTGGTTTTTGGTGCTTTATCCCATAAATCCTCACCTGTACTAGCCGATAGAAATGCTATGTGGCTTTGCGCCTTTGAAGCCATTAATTTTCCTAGACCTTTTTCACCACTAGGAGCTACATCGCTAACTACCGCAATACCTTGAGGTAAAATTTGAAAGTTAGAAACTGCTCCTTTTACTTTTCTATCGTCTTGCCACAATTCGGCGCCATTACTGCCCACTTTATGAATGCGTGTGTTTTTGCCATTAGCAGTTCCTTCAAAGGCATAAATCTCTTTTTCGGTTTCATCGGCAACCATCCAAACAATATCCTTTATTTTGTTCTTCCAAAGTTCTTCACCTGAATGCGACATGCTAATGATACCTTGAGCTGTTGGAATCAAAACTGAAGATTTCAATAAAAGTGGCGTTCCTGTAACACTAAAGTCTTTAGCAATCCCTACTCTTCCCGGTTTATCCAAAAAGAAAGAATAATCCAGCTTTCCGCTTAAAATATCGTAAACGGCTACTTTTGGCACTTGGCCTTCAAACTTTTCTTCACTTTTTTGAAGTCCACTAATAATTAACTTGTTTTGCGGCAATGCCACATTGCAAGTAAAAACTTGTTTCCAACCATCGGTTTCAGAATTGAAAAGCACTTTTCCCTGAACATAATCAATAACTGCTCTTTTGGTTTTTGCCAATCCAGCAAATTTTGAGTCAGCACCTTGAGACACAACTATGTATGGTGTATTGGGGATAAAATCTGTTTCTTCTGGTTTTAACTTTCCAAAATTGTTAAATGTAAATATGGGTGTATTTTTCTTAGGGTCTATTCCTACCAAGCCATCGTTAGTGGCCACTACCAGAATACCTCCTTGAGTCAAAGTCATTTCATTAATATTGGCTCCTAAGTCATAAGAACCATCAGGCTGTTCAGCCTTTTGTGCATAAGTAATGGCTGCACTAAATAATAGTGCAACCAATACTACTCCCTTTAATTTACTAATAGCATTCATAATCAATTACATAAAATCAATATTGAAAGAACCTGCAGTAATGTCTTTAATTGAGCCATCACCAGCCTTAGCTTTATATTCAAAAGTTCCCTTGATGTTTGTTTCAGTTACTTCTGAAATGTTGATTTCACCCACTTGTGTATCATCATAAGGTGCTTGCCAAGTTGTTACATCTGGGTTAGTTGGATTTGACAAATCAACTACAGTTTCTACATAAGAAGCTACGTTGAAAATATTAGCTCCACCACCAACAGGATAAGTACCTACGCCATCAAAACCTACAATGGTAAGCACAATAGCCTTACTGGAAGTTCCACCGGTATTTCCTTGAATCTGAAGACTTCCATTGCTTAAAGTTGCAAACGTGGCAATTTCCACAGATGTCATGGTGGTGCCATCTACTTTTGCCGTGAGAGTTCCTGGAGAGGCACTACCCCCACTTCCTCCATCATCATCGCTTGAGCAAGAGGCCAAAGACAGTGTAGAAACTGTCATTACTAATAACATAAATTGTTTTAAAGTTCTCATTGTTGAAAATTTTGCGGTTAATAATGTGACAAATTTGGGGTAACCAACAACAAGAATCAATACGACAAATGCCGTATTTTTAGAATACGATGTGAGAAAATTGCGCCTGAACATCAGCTATTAAAGCCTGTGTTTTAGCCAGAAAGGCCTGATGTGAGTCAGAATTTGGATTGAAGGGTTTATGTGCCAACGCTTTTTGAATTTGATCTACTTTTTCCATTGTAGATAAAGCTTGTGAAGACATCCATACGTTGCAAAAAGATTCCCAAATGTGGGAAATGGCCAACTCATTAGGGTGCAGCATATCGGTTTTATAAAATCTGTAATCCCTAAGTTCGTCCATCATAATTTCATAAGAAGGAAAATAGAAACAAGACTTATTTTGTTCAACTATTTGATGAACCGCCGAGATTAAATGCGCTTTGCTTAATGTATTTTCTACAAAACCATCTTTAATATGTCTTACAGGTGAGACCGTAAACAGAACCTTACAGCTTTTGTTTATCAAATTAACCAGACTTATAGTAGCCTCTAGCGATTGTGAAATTTCATCTACGCTTAAAAGCTCTTTGTGGAATTTCTTTTGCGGTACTTTATGGCAGTTGGCGACTATAGTATCGGTTTCTATATAACGATACACCCATGCTGTACCCAAAGTTATCACCAAGTGAGAAGCCATTTGCAAACGCTTTAACAGGGTTTTGGAATGCTCATTAAGATTTTGCAGCAACACTTCTTGACTAATGTCGCTTAATCTTGAGTGTGCATCAAAACAATGCCATTGTTCATTGAGAAAAAACACATCTTCACTTGTGTAAATATGCTCGTTAATGGCATTTTGTATAAGTTTTTCAATCGCAATAGGATGAAATAAAATACCAAATGGGTTACTGAAATGCTTAAACTTATAATAGTCTAATTTTTCCGAAATATTCTCTGCAAAACAAGAACCCAGCAACACAATTTCAGACTTGTAATCCAAAAGGTTGAATGGTTGTTTTTGTAAAGGAATTTCGGTTTGAAATTTCATTTTATTATGAAATAAAACTTTCGGCTTTATTTAAGGCTTCCGTAATACCTGAAGGATTTTTTCCGCCAGCTGTGGCAAAAAACGCTTGTCCGCCGCCACCGCCTTGAATATACTTTCCAAGTTCTCTTACAATTTGTCCTGCATTAAGCCCTTTTTCTTCTACCAGATTTTTAGAGATATAGCACGACAATAAAGCCTTTCCATCATTTTCTGCTCCAAAAAGTAAAAACAAGTTTTCAAACTCACTGCCCAATTCAAAACAGATATCCTTAATGCCAGCTGCATCCAAATCCAGTTTTTGAGCTAGAAAGTTAACACCGTTAACCGATTTTATAGCGGCTTTCAATTCAGTTTTAACTTGTTTTGCTTTATCCTTTAAAAGTTGTTCTACTTGTTTTTTAAGTTGCGTGTTTTCTTCTTGTAAAGTTTCCAATGCCTTTACGGGTTCTTGCGTATTGTTCAACAAGCCTTTGATATCTGAAAACGCTTTGTGGCTTTCTTCAAAATAATCCTTTACAGCATCGTTAGTAATGGCTTCAATACGTCTTATTCCGGCAGCTACGGCACTTTCTGATACAATTTTAAAATACCATATATCGCCTGTATTCTTAACGTGCGTACCGCCACACAATTCTATAGATTGCCCAAACCTGATGGTTCTAACAGTATCGCCATATTTTTCGCCAAACAAGGCCATAGCACCTTCTTTTACAGCTAAATCCATAGGAATATTGCGCTGTTCTTGAAGTGGTATTTTCCCCATAATTCTAGCATTCACAAAGTTTTCAACTTCCTGTAATTCGTCTTGTGAAACTTTAGAAAAATGAGAGAAGTCAAAACGTAAGTATTTAGAATGTACAGCACTTCCTTTTTGCTCTACATGGGTTCCTAAAATATCACGCAATGCTTGATGCAACAAGTGTGTAGCAGTATGGTTACATTCTGTTCTGTAGCGCTGTTTTGCATCCACTACCGCTCTAAAGGTGTCTTGCACATTCTTGGGTAGGTTTTTGGTTAGATGAATGATTACATTGTTTTCCTTTTTAGTATCCACTATATAGACTACATCGCCCGAAGCATCTTCCAGATAACCTTTATCTCCAACCTGTCCGCCGCCTTCAGCATAAAAGGGTGTTAAATTGAAGACCAGTTGGTACATATCGCCATCTTTACTTGAAGTCACTTTGCGATAACGCGTAATCTTTACATTTGTTTCTAAGGCATCATAGCCAATAAATTCCTGAATATCATCTTCAAGTAAAACTGTCCAATCGTCTGACTTTAGCTGTGAAGCTTGTTTACCTCTTTCTTGCTGCTCTTTTAATTTAGTGTTGAATTCTTCATGGTTATAGGTAAGACCGTTTTCACGAAGAATCAAATCGGTTAAATCTTCTGGAAAACCGTAGGTGTCCTTAAGTTCGAACACTTTACTTCCTGAAATTTCTTTATGTTTTGCATGCGAAATAATGCGGTCAAGCAGCAACAAGCCTTGGTCTAAAGTCCTTAAAAAGGAAGCTTCTTCTTCTTTAATTACATTTTCAATAAGCTGTCGCTGTTCCTTCAATTCCGGAAAGGCTTCGCCCATTTTTTTCACAAGTACGTCTACCAATCTATATATAAAAGGTTCTTTTTGATCTAAAAAAGTAAACCCATAACGAATGGCACGACGCAAAATGCGACGGATGACATAACCCGCTCCCGAATTACTGGGCAATTGGCCATCGGCAATAGAAAAAGCCACAGCACGCACGTGATCGGAAATCACACGAATGGCCACATCTACCTTACTATCTTTTCCATAATCTTTGGCAGAAATAGCTTCAATTTCCCTGATTATTGGCGTAAACACATCGGTGTCATAATTAGACTGCACCCCTTGAAGTACCATACACAAACGCTCAAAGCCCATACCTGTATCAATATGTTTTTCAGGTAACGGTTCTAAAGAGCCATTGGCCTTTCGGTTGTATTGCATGAATACCAAGTTCCAGATTTCCACAACCTGTGGATGGTCTTTATTGACCAAATCTTTTCCGGGAACCTTTGCTTTTTCTTCAGCAGAACGTATATCGACGTGAATTTCACTACAAGGCCCACAAGGTCCTTGATCGCCCATTTCCCAAAAGTTGTCTTTTTTATTCCCTAACAGAATGCGGTCTTCGGGAATAATATCTTTCCAAAGGTTGAACGCTTCTTGATCCATGGGGATATTCTCTTCTTCATTACCTTCAAAAACGGTCACATATAAAATGCTCTTATCTATTTTATAAACCTCAGTCAACAGCTCCCAAGCCCAAGCAATTGCTTCTTTTTTAAAGTAATCACCAAAACTCCAATTCCCCAACATTTCAAACAGCGTATGGTGGTAAGTATCATAGCCCACTTCCTCCAAATCGTTATGTTTTCCTGATACTCTCAAACATTTTTGAGTATCGGCAATACGGCTGTTCTTTGGTTTTGCATTGCCCAGAAAATATTCCTTAAACGGAGCCATACCCGAATTGACGAACATAAGGGTAGGATCGTTTTTAAGCACCATAGGCGCCGATGGCACAATGCTGTGTTTTTTAGATTCGAAAAAGTTTAAAAATTGAGACCTGATGTCTTGTGATTTCATAACCGTACTGCGT
>Ga0079224_100004117_pt1 | contig 18630 bp, 15 predicted proteins | sample Stecom2015_FD_80414 | JGI IMG/M metagenome (GOLD analysis project Ga0079224, IMG submission 80414) | Agricultural soil microbial communities from Utah to study Nitrogen management - Steer compost 2015 | ecosystem: Environmental > Terrestrial > Soil > Agricultural land | place: USA: Utah... | reverse complement strand
GGCCCGGCCAGCGCCGGCGTAAATCCGATGTCACCAGCCGCTTCTTCGTCAATCTTCTGCAGGCTTCTGAATGCCGAAATTGAGTTGAGGATGTAAGACAGATCGCCCGCGATCAAACCCTGGTTATTGCTTGCCGCGTTCCAGCTAAAGACTTCATCCGTCATGGTCGCGTTATAAAGCTCTACCATGTACTCGACAGCAGCGATAGTCTCCGGTGAGTTGAGGACGACATTCTCGTTTTCATCCTGCACGGAAGCACCAAACGACCACATAATGGCGCGGGTAGCCATCTCGCTGTCCAATTCCGGCGACATACCGATACCCAGCGGCACTCCGAACTGCTCTCTGATCTTCCGGCCACCATCCAGCAGTTCCTCATAGGTTGAAGGTCCATTGGGGTAGCCGACTTCGGTCCACAGACTGATGATATAGTCGCCGGGATCAGGTACATACGTGTGCGTTAAGCCATAGTATTGATCGATGATGGGCAGATACGAGTTTGCCTTGCACGATTGCAATGGTTCGCCGTACAGCTCCTCCGCTGTGCGGTTGATGTCGCTCAAATCGTGCAGGCCGTCAATAAACGCAGCCGGCGAGAACAACATCTCGATAATAGTGTGGCCGGCACCGGCATCAATCTCAGCGGCAAGGGTTGCTGGAAGTTCCGCCAGGTTAATGTGATCTACGGTAACGGACGCGCCATTCTCCGCGCCCCATTCCTGAGCATACTGGTCAAACCACTCATCATAGCGTGGAACGAAATGGCTCCACTGAAGGATTGAGAGTTCAATATCCTGTGCAATTACAGCGGGTGCCATGATAATGCTCACGGCAAAGAGAAAAAAAAGTATTACGCGGGATACTGACCTTGACAACATAAAAACCCCTTTCTAATTAAGAACAAAAAGTGTGTAATTCGTTGTAGCGCATTGGCAATCACGTATTGCAGCAGAGTCTGCCCTACAGGAATACCGAGCGTAATAACTGACTTTCCTGTCAGGTGCAAGATGTGGCCGGACTTACCCAAAAACGCGGCTCCAGCAATAATTTGATTGCGGTTCTCGGCAAACGCAGGTCGGCGCGGCTGGTAAATATAGTTCTGGCAACACACGGATATGGGTGCAGTCAACATGCCTTAAAAAATCGAACCGCTGGCAAAATATGGCGTTCGCTCGCGTATGACAGTAAGTTACATTATAGCACCGGATGAACAGTGCCTGCAAAATTGTATGCTTTTCCCGGCCAACACCGATGATGCCACGATTGCCTGGCGCTGTTAGCGCAGCTACCCCTATGGCAGCCACCACCGTGTCCACAATAGGCCGCACTGGTCGTCCTTTGAACCAGGTTTCTGATAGTAAATCGTCAATATACTCCCATCGTCAAGTTCAACACTCGATGGGTAACCCAGATCGTGATCTGGCCCATCGCTGCGAAGGATGTAATCGTAGGTCCAGCTTGCCCCCCCATCCGTGCTGATCATCGCCCGTTCCCCGAATGGCTCCAGCCGGTAGCCATAGACACAGACCAGCGCGCCAGACGAATGTAGCAGCAGGTGCGGGGGCGAACCATGAAACGCCAGCGGCTCTACCGGTGACCAGGTGCTCCCACCATCGTCGGAAACTGTCTGGGCCATCGAAAAATGAACGAGTCCCAGGTCCTCCAGTTGGACATCGATGCCGCGCATATTCTGCACCCGAATTAGCCCGATCAGCCTGCCATCGGGCAGTTCGGCTACGTGCGGTTCGTGGTAATTGCCGGGCTGCGTGCCCTCGTACAATGGAACTGTGCCCTTGAGTACCCAGGTTTTGCCGTCGTCACGGCTGACAAGGGCGGCCACGCAGCCCGGATCAAGGTCTTCGCTGTACATCTGTTTACCAAAGTACAACAAATCGCCAGAACGGAGGCGGATCGGCCCATGTGGTGCGTTGACCGGCACGCGCACCTTCGGCTCCCAGGTTTCACCCCCGTCCGGGCTGTGCCGCACCCATGAACCTACACAACGCGCCACAGCTTCATCAGTGTAGCGGGCAAAGGCGGCACGCCAGCGTTGGACCCGCTGCTTGTCAGGCATCTGTTCGTAGGATTTGCCAGAATGAGCACGAATATCACTGGTGAACCATGAAACCAGCAGACGATCCCCGCCGAGGGGAACGACACCAGCATCCCGGTCATCCAGCGAACTGTCGTTGATAACGCGCGGGCTGGTCCATGTTTTGCCGTCGTCGTAGCTGTAACAGATGATCGTCCGCCCGAATGGACAGACATGTCCGTTGCGCAGTCCCGAAGCCACAGCAACCAATGTGCCATCCGGCATCCTTCCTACCGTGGACCAGCCACAGTAGCCAAAAAACTCTTGCGGCATAGCAAAAATCGTGCCGTGTTCGGCACGAACGTCCTGATGAGCCTGGGTCAGTTTGATCATTTTTTGCCCCAATTGGATGAGCCGGTATACTTATAGTACCATTATACCTTCGCCAGCCCGGCCCGCCAAAACTCGAGGGTTGCCCATGCCAGCACGCCATCCGAGCACGATTCTAGCAACTTGTGTCATTCCCTGGGATGAACAGGAAAACTTGCTTGAGGAGGTCTTCAGACAGGAAATCCGCTATCTGCACGCACTGGGCATTGACCATCTCTACATCTTTGGAACAGCCGGTGAAGGCTACGCCGTCGATACGGCGCGCTTTCGAGAAATCGTTACGGTGTTAAGGGAAGAAACACGGCATACTCCCGTTCAGGCGCAGGTCGGGATCATCGGCATGTCAGTCGCGCAGGTTGTCGAACGGTTACGTATAGCCTATGACGCTGGCTTTCGCGCGTTTCAGATTTCGCTGCCTGCCTGGCGCGGCTTAAATGATGTCGAACTTCTGCGCTACTTTCAGGACATTTGCGGCACGTTCTCTGACTGCACCTTTTTACATTACAATCTGGCCCTGTCCTACCGCCCGCTCACCGCGGATGATTATCAGCGGCTGGCCGCCCAGGTCCCCAATCTGGTGGCAACGAAAAATACCTTTGTAGATGGTATCCCTCTGGTTGATCTGATCCAGAATGTGCCGGAATTGCAGCATTTCCTGGGAGAAATGAATTACGCGCACGGCTGTATGGCCGGGGAATGTTCACTTCTGCCATCCATCAGCTTGGCGCTGCCGGACACGATGAAGGAACTGTATGCCGCCGGCCAGCAGCGTGATATTCAGCGTTTATTTGACCTTCAATATCACATCCGGCTGTTTACCCGGCAGGTATTGGGGCCGCTGCTTAGACAGCGGCGTATCGACGGCGCCTATGACAAACTGCTGCTTCGGCTGTCTGGTTTTGAAGCGATGCCGCTGCGCCTCTTATCCCCCTATCAGGGGTTCACCGAAGCAGATTATCTGGAATGCAAACAGCGGTTTGATGACTGGCAGCAAATACATAGGAGTTATTAGTTCATGGAACGATATATTGCAATTGACAATGTGTGTGCGTGGCCGAACCTCACGCTCATGCCGGATGGCGCAATTATCGCCACGATTTTTAATCAGCCGACACACGGGGGATGGCAAGGGGATGTCGAATGCTGGGCCAGTGAAGATGGCGGGCTGACATGGCAGCGGCGCGGCACCCCGGCCCCCCATGAGCCAAACACCAATCGCATGAATGTCGCCGCCGGGCTGGCTCAGGACAATGACCTGATTGTGCTGGCTGCCGGGTGGAGCAACCGCCCGCCGGTTACCGAGCCTGCGAAAGTCTATTTTGCTGATTCCGAAATTCTGGCGGCATGGGTATGCCGCTCAAGCGACGGGGGTCGCACGTGGGATCGAAGCGGGCGAATCGATTTTATGGCGGGCCTGAAGGTGCTGCCCATGCCGTTTGGGGACATTGTGCATCTGCCGGATGGCACATTGGGTGTATCGCTCTACGGGCGCGACGCTGTGGACCCAGCCGATGGAATTTCTGCCCATCTGTATGTCAGTCAGGATCAGGGGCGCTCGTGGCAGCACCGCAGTGTGATCGGAGCGAAAAATTATAACGAGACGAATCTGCTGGTGCTAAACAGTGGGCGACTGCTGGCGGCGGCCCGCACCTGGGATGACCATCATCTGGAAATTTTCTACAGCGATGATTCTGGCATGACGTGGACAGCCGGCGGAAATGTATCGCTGGCCGGGCAGCATCCCGCCCACCTGCTGGAGCTGAATGATGGGCGGGTGCTGCTGGTCTATGGCCTGCGCAATCCCGGTTTGTACGGGGTAGCGGCGCGTTTCAGCAACGATGGAGGCCGGACCTGGGGCCTGCCGCATGTCCTCGTTGATCTGGGCGGCAGCAAGATCGACTGTGGCTACCCGGCGAGCGTTCAGCTCAAGGATGGCACCCTTGTTACCGCATATTATGCGTCGGCAGCTTCTCAGCATCAGCGTTATCACATGGGTGTGCTGCGCTGGCAGCCACCAGAGTAAAATTTGCAGAGCTGGTATACATATAGTACCATTTAACCGGGTTGGGCAATGCGATCTGACCGCTGCCACAGACTTTGCACCACAATTGAACAAATACTATTTGGAGGAACCATGAAAAAAATCATTTATCGGGCCTGTCTTTTTCTTATCGTCAGCATTCTGCTGGTTCCCTTCACCGCTTTTGCTCAGGATGATCTCGTCATCATCCGCATGAACACGTCCACCGGCAAGGGAACGCACTTCAACCCGCTCTGGTTTGTCGGGACCGGCTCCCAGTGGCATACATTCCCCTGGTTGTTCCCCGGTTTGATGTTTTACGATTCGCAGAATGAGATGCGGTTGCATCTGGCCGAGGACATGCAAGTAAACGACGATGTCACGGTCTACACATTCACCCTGCCTGAGGAAGCCAGGTGGTCAGATGGTGAACCATTGACCTCGGCGGATGTCAAATTCACCTACGAACTGTATTCGAACCCAGCTATTCAGGACTTCGGCGCGACCTTTGGCATGGGCAACCTGATCGCCTCTGCGGGTATAGTCGGCTACGACGCCTATGCCAGCGGCGAGGCGGATCATATCGCCGGCATCGAAACGCCTGATGACCATACCGTCGTCTTCCGGTTGGAGCGGCCAAACGGGGTCTTCACGCGCAACCTGTACATTTTCATTATGCCCGAACACGTGCTGGGTGACGTGCCGATAGAGGAACTGCCAGATCATCCTTTCATGGATAACCCCAACGTATCCTCGGGGCCGCTGCTGTTCAACCAGTATGTCGTCGATGAGTTTCTGGAGTTCGATGTCTGGAAAGATGGCTGGTGGCCTGTTACCCCGCAGTTCGACAAAATCATCTTCTTCCAGAGCGATCAGGAAGCTTCGATGAACCGGCTGGAAACGGGCGATCAGGACCTGCATGTCTATGGCAATCCCGGCCAGAGCGAACGCTTCGCCGATAATCCAAACATTGAATCGATTGTGGTGCCCGGCGCGGGGGTGCAGGCGCTCCATATCAACCAGCGTCAGGAAATGATGCAGGATGTGCGTGTACGTCAGGGCATCGCCTATGCGCTCGATCAGGATGTCATCATTGACTTTATGACCGAAGGCAACAGCACCGAAATCGACAGCGGCATCTATGGCCCGGATTGGGCGGTTGCGCCTGATCTGGAGGGCTACGATTACAACCCTGAACTGGCCCGTTCGCTGTTTGAAGAAGCTGGCTGGGATTTTGAGAATAACGTCATTCGCTATGTCACCGGCAATCCTGATGGTGACCTTTTGGCGCTGTACGTGCAGGGTGCGCTGGCTGACATTGGTGTACAGGTCGAGCTGACCTCAACAGCAGGCGGAAGCATTCTTGACATCTATAATTCCGGTGACTATGAGATGGGGGCTATTGGCGGGGGTTCGCTCGGCGCTGATCCATCTGTTGCGGCCACCTATTTCACGTGCGAAAGTGTCTGGGGAGGCTGGGACGGTTATTGCAGCGAACGCTTTGACGAACTGGCGGCACTGGGCACGACCTTTGTTTCCATCGAGGATCGCGCACCAATTTATCAGGAAATGTCCGCCATACTCAACGCCGATCTGCCGTGGGTATTCCTGTACAAATCGCCGGTCACTTTCCAGAAGCACGTACGTCTGAAGGGTTTTGTGCCGTCAACCGGCCTCGACAATATCACCTGGAACTTGCCGGAGTGGTACATCGAGCAATAAACTGAACCCGATGCAGTGATGCGTGTCGTGCGCGGCGCGCATCACTGCCAGCGCACGCCTCACACATGAGAGGAATGTGACTATGGCGAAATACATTATCCGGCGGCTGCTGCTGATGGTTCCGGTCCTGCTGGGTATTTCATTCCTCAACTTCATGTTGTATCTCAATGCGCCCGGTGATCCCGTTAGCATCATGCTCAATCCACTGCTGCTGGAAGAAGCCGGCGGCGGAATCGGCCAGGGGCGGGCCACACAGGAAATGATCGAAGCCGCCAAAGAACGCCTCGGCCTGAACCGGCCCTGGCCGGTACAGTATGTTGAGTGGCTGGGGAACCTGCTTCGAGGCGAGTTTGGCAGCAGTTTTGTCAACCCGGAACCAGTCAGCGCCGTCATTGGCCGAGCGTTGTGGCCGACACTGCAAATCAATCTGATTGCCCTGCTCGCCAGCACGATCATCGGCGTGGGCATCGGCATCCTTCAGGCAGTCCACCAGTATAGCTGGTTTGATTATATTGCCTCGTTTCTCTCGTTTTTTTACATCAGTATGCCGGGTTTCTTTCTGGCGCTGCTCGCCGTCTATATTTTCGCTATCAAGCTCAACTGGCTGCCTCCGGCAGGCTATCACACCGTCGGCATTCCGCCATCATTCAGCGATCATGTACGCTACATGATCCTGCCAACGCTTGTGCTGGCGCTGGGTGGCGCGCCGGGTCTGATGCGCTATACACGCACAGCCATGCTTGAGGTCATTCACCAACCCTATATCACCACCGGTTACGCCAAGGGCCTGCGCCCCCGCGCCGTTATCTTGCGCCATGCCTTCCGCAACACCCTGATCCCCGTTCTCACCACACTCGGCTCGCGTTTGCCGGGGCTGATCAGCGGTTCGGTCATCATCGAGCAAATCTTCGATTGGCCGGGCATGGGCCAGGCTTCGCTGCGGGCGACCTTTGGCCGGGATTATCCCGTTTTGATGGGTCTCATCATGATGAGTTCACTTCTCACACTAATCGCTATTCTGATCACGGATCTTGCCTATACTCTGGTTGATCCTCGTGTGCGGCTTGATTAGGTAAACAGACATGGCGACCCAGGTACAGCAAGATCACATTATCCAACTACGAGAACGCAAACGCGTCGAATCGCTGTCGCTGACCCAGATGGCCTGGAGGCGATTTCGACGGCACAAACTCGGCCTTGTCAGCATTGCGGTACTGGCCATCATCATAGCGAGCGCAGTGCTGGCGCCCGTGATTAAACCCGAAGGTTACAGCAAGCTCGACCCGCGCGTCCGCAATCAACCGCCCAGCGCAGAATATCCGCTTGGCACCGATTCAGTTGGGCGCGATGTCTGGGCACGCCTGCTCTATGGCGGGCGAACCTCGCTCACCGTCAGCGTGGTGGCCGTGAGCATCAGTTTTGTGATCGGTGTTACGCTGGGCGCTGTTTCCGGTTACTATGGCAGTTGGGTCGATATTGCCATTCAACGACTGGTCGAGATCGTTGCCGCCATGCCTGCCCTGATAATCATTCTGAGTTTCGTCGCAGTGTATGGCGCGAACTTCACCAACACCATGATAATCCTTGGCCTGTTTGGCTGGACTGGTCTGTGCCGATTTGTGCGCGGTCAGGTGCTGCAAATCCGCGAGATGGATTATGTGCTGGCATCGCGCAGTCTCGGTGGAGCCAGCCGCCATATTATCATGAGTCACATACTGCCCAATGTTGTGCCATACCTGACCATCTCGCTGGCATTTGCCTTTTCCGCCACCATCCTGCTCGAAACCAGCCTGAGTTTTCTAGGTCTGGGCGTTCAGGCCCCTACCCCAAGCTGGGGGAATATGGTTGGTGACGCCGGGTCCATGCTCAACCTGCGTGATCGCTGGTGGTTGTGGATGCCGGCCGGCATCGCCATCACCCTGACGGTCCTGAGCATCAACTTCACTGGCGATGCGCTGCGCGACGCGCTCGACCCTCATACTATCCTTGACTAAGTCATCTTATACAGAAAGCTGCTGCGGAACATGGCAACCATTCACGGCATATTTCCAGCCCTGCCCACCCCATTCGATGCCAAAGGACAGGTCAACACAAAAGTGTTACGGGAACTGATTCGCTTTCTCCTGCAAGCGGGTGTCGATGGTTTTTACACAACCGGGGGCACAGGTGAAAGTATGCTGCTCGAACCGGATGAGCGGCGCAAGGTGCTGGAAGCGACGCTCGAAGAGGTCAATGGGCGCGTGCCGGTCATTGCCCACATCGGCGACATTGCCACCCACGTCTCGGCCGATCTCGCTGCCCACGCGGCATCTGTGGGCGCAGATGGAGTCGCGGCAGTCCCCCCCCCCTACTTCCCGATTGATCTGCCCGCGCTCAAAGCACACTATCAGGCTATCGCCGACTCGGCTGGCGATGTACCCGTGTGGATTTATTACATCCCCTCGGCAACAGGCAGCAGCATCTCGACGGAAAGCTTCCAGTCACTGCTGGAAATCGAGCAAATTGTCGGGGTCAAATACACGGCCATTAATTTCTATGAGATGCGCAACCTGATCGAAATGATGGATGGGCGCAGCTTCACGATTATGTCTGGCGCGGATGATTCCTGCCTGCTCGCCCTGACAATGGGAGCCAGCGGCGCAATCGGTACAACCTATAACTTCATGGCGGCGCATTTTGTCCAGATTTATGAAGCCTATCAGCGCGGCGATATTGCTTCAGCACGCGAACTTCAGTTCGCTGCCAATCGCGTCATCAAAGCGTTGACCTCGGTTCCCGTGATCGCCGGGACGAAAGTCATTCTGCGCCGCATGGGATTTGACTGTGGTCTTCCCCGCCGTCCGCTGCGCCCGCTCACGCCGGAAGAAGAAATGCGGTTATGGTCTGTGCTGGAATCAACCGATTTTGAGCGGATTGCCGGCATCACGCTTCAGGCAAAATCGTGATGGAGCGGCGTTTCCTGGGCAGTGCCGGCCTGCCGGTATCCGTGCTGTCGCTGGGAACGGCGGCGCTGGGTATGGCTTATGGTATTCACGCCGGGGAAGATCGCAGCGCCGGGGAACCACCCCCGGCTGAGACCGAAGCGCTTGCCCTGCTCCAGAAAGCGGTGGATGCGGGCATCAATTTTATCGATACAGCGCGCGCCTATGGCAACAGCGAAACCCTGATTGGCAGGGCGCTTCACACTCGGCGCGATGCGGTGTTTATCGCCACGAAAGTTCATTGTCTCGACCAATCCGGCACACCGCTCACAGGCCAGGCCCTGCGGACTCAGGTGCAGGAATCACTGCATCGCAGCCTGAAAGCCCTGCGGACCGATCATGTCGATCTGCTGATGGTACACAGCGCCCCGCCGGCGCTGCTCGAACGCGACGAAATCCATCGTGTGCTGGAAACCGCCAGATCACAGGGGTACTCACGCCTCATCGGTGCTTCAACTTATGGCGTGGTCGCCCCGCGATTGGCTATCGAAGGCGGGCTTGATGCTGTTCAACTGGCGTACAATGTGCTTGATCGCCGCGCAGAGGCGGAGATTCTGCCGTTAGCGCGCAGTCGAGGAACGGGTGTGGTCGTGCGCTCAGTTTATCTCAAGGGAGCACTGACCGAACGCGGTGAGAATTTGCCCGACCATCTGGAGGACCTCCGCCAGCTATCCCGCTGCTTTCGGGATATTGCCGCCAGCTATCATCTGGAGCCGGCTGAAGTCGCGCTGCGCTTTGCCCTATCGCACGACGCCATCACGACAATTTTGGTTGGTGTACGTTCGGAAGCTGAATTACAGACCGCGCTGGCTGCTGCGGCAAAAGGCCGGCTGCCGCCCGAAATACTGGCTGATCTGGAAACACTGCGAACTGAAAACCCTTTATTGATTGATCCGAGTCGCTGGGGTATTCCATGACAAACGAAGTGGGTCTACCGGTAGACGCGCTGGACACGCCCGCACTGTGGGTGGAACTCAATAGCCTTGAACAGAACATTCAGTCATTGGCAGCATACTTCCGCAGTGCCGGGGTAAACTGGCGACCACACATCAAAGGCATCAAGATACCGGCAATAGCTCATCGGGCCATTGCAGCCGGCGCTATCGGTGTCACCTGCGCCAAGCTGGGTGAAGCTGAAGTGATGGCCTATGCAGGTATCAGCGACATTCTGATCGCCAACCAGATCGTCGGCCAGAAGAAGATTGCCCGGCTGACCAGTCTGGCTCGCCATGCGGATGTAAAGGTTGCTGTCGATCACCCACAGAATGTGGCCGCAATTGGCGCAGCGGCTCAGGCGGCAGGTGCCGAAGTAGGGATGCTGATCGAGGTCAACACGGGGATGAATCGCGCCGGCGTACAGCCCGAGCTGGCTGTAGTCGAACTGGCCCAGCTTATCTGTGCTACCCCCGGCCTGCGCTTTCGCGGTCTGATGGCCTGGGAAGGCCATACGCTCACGCAGCGTGAAGCAGAAGCCAAATTGAAAGCGGTTCGCACAGCAGTCGATCAGCTTGTCCATGCCGCAGAACAATGCAGGCAGGCAGGCATTCCCGTAGAGATCGTCAGCGGGGGCGGCAGCGGAACCTACCAGATTACGTCTTCCATTGCCGGCATCACGGAAATTCAGGCCGGCGGCGCGATCTTCAACGATGTCGCCTACCAGAATTGGGATGTGCGGACCGAACCCGCCCTGTTCGTCCGCGCCACGGTTACCAGCCGCCCGGCTCCTGAACGGATCATTTTTGATGTGGGTTTTAAGAGTCTGCCCGCCTGGATTTCTAAGCCTGTCCCGCTTGGCATCGACAATGTGAACGATGTGCGGATGTCCGCCGAACATGGCATCGTCATTCTCGACCAGCCCAATGACATTATTCAGATCGGGGACACCTTCGATTTCATGGTCGGGTACACCGACGCCACACTGTTTTTGCATGACCGGCTCTACGGCATCCGTGAAGGGGTGGTAGAAGTTGTGTGGGACATTGAGGCACGCGGAAAGCTGCGCTGAGGATTACTGTGATGAAGATTGCTGTGTTGAATGGGCCGCGCGACCTGCGAATCGAAGAGCGTCCGCTGGATACAGATCATCTCCTGCCGGACGAAATCTGGGTGCAAACCCTTATCAGCGCCTTCAAGATTGGCACAGACCGGGGCAATTACGAAGGTGCAGAACGTGTCCCCGGCGCGCCGGATTATCCCCGCTGGGTCGGTGATAGCAATCTGGGCGTGGTGCGCGGTACGGGCAGCGATGTTACCCGTGTCAAAGTTGGGGATCGCATCGTGACGCGCTATCCGCATCAGAGCGAATACATTATGCGCGAATCCGAAAGTCTGGCTGTCGTCCCCGATGGAGTAGATGAAGAGGACGCCGTATTCGCCCATCTCTATGCGCTCAGCAGCCAGTGCTATCGCAAAGGACTGTTTCAGCCCGGCGAAAATGTAGCCGTTGTCGGTATCGGGTTGCTTGGTCTGGGTGCGGTGGCGCTTGGCCCCCTGTTTGGCGCGCGTGTCGCGGCTATTGCTAACAGCGAGCTGCGTCTCGACATGGCGGCACGAATGGGCGCCCATGCAGGTTTTTTGAGCGACGACCCCAACCTGAAGGCCCGTCTCGATGAGTTTAGCGGTGGTGTCGGGATTGATCTGGTCATTCTCACTGCCAATCCCTGGCCCGCCTACCGCACCGCGCTTGACATTGTGCGCTCCAATGGGCGCGTGGCGATTGTCAGCCTGCTGGGGCGCGGTGAAGCTCCGCTGAATTTTAACCCGCTGAGTATGGAGCTGTTCTATGCAAAAGGCATTTCATTGATTGCGGTATCCGGTGCGCCCGGTTATCTGTATCCGCCCCGCGCCACTCATCCGGCTCAGGTGACAAACCGCTTCTCACCCGATCAGGAAGCCACATTTATCCTGTCACTGATGGCCGATGGCAAGCTGAAGCCCAGCCAGTTGGTGACACACCGATTCCCGTATACACGGATTGCAGAGGCGTACGAGATGGCTTACCGGCGCGAGAAATCAATGCTCGGCGTGATTTTTCAATGGCACACGGAATAAGTCGGCGCTCTCATGTCGCCCCGTATTCTGTGCTAGGATAGATAGTCGTTGCGATATTCTGATTATAGCTACACGAACGATTTGGCGAGCCATGACTGTGTTAGAACCTGTTTCCCGTGATACCCTCACCCGGCAGGTGGTTGAAACCATCAAACGGTTTATCCTTCAGGAGGACCTGCCGCCAGGCGCGCAGCTTCCCAGCGAACGTGAACTGAGCGAAGCCCTAACGGTCAGCCGCAATATTGTCCGCGAGGCGCTCAGTGCGCTGGTTGCTCAGGGTATCGTCGTCAAACAGGCCGGGCGCGGTAACTTCGTTGGCGATTACGATCAAAAGCAGTTGATGACCTCTGTGCCGCTGGTTCTGGGTGAACGCAGTCAGTCACTCATCACCTTTCAGGAAGCGCGGGCGGCGCTTGAAGTCGGCGCGGTCGGGTTAATCGTTCAGCGCATTACCCCTGAGGAAATAAATCACTTGCAGGCTTTGATCGATTTGCAGAAGCAGCGTTACCGGGATAAAAAATCGGCCATCAAAGAAGATATCGATTTTCACCTCACGCTCCTCAAGGTCACTCACAATCACGTTATCGAAGAAATGTCCCCGCTGGTCATCGAAGTGTTCCGGCGTACGCTTATCGAAGAACCCTCCTCGCTGCGGGCCAATCCAGAACGCATCATCCACGAACACACCGCCATTTTGAATGCGATCCGAAAGCGCGATGTGGAAGCAACCCGTATGGCACTGATAACCCACCTGCGGGTCCCCGGTTTCCGCGCCTGATACCCGTGATTCGCCCGGAGAGTGCCGCACAGATCAACTGTGAACTTCGCAAAACTCTGGGCACTACACCTGAACACCAATCGAAGTGTTTCGTCCTAAAAACCTGGGAGTTTTTAACACCACCATCAAGAAGAGCCTGTTTCCGAAACAATGGGCATGAGGGCAGGGTCATCACCTGGATCACCCCGCCCCATATCAATTGATGGGCTGCTTCTTCCCGTTATCGTGCGGCTGGATTCATACGCAGCAAACGCATGCCGTTCAAGACGACCACCAGCACGGATAATTCATGGATCAACATGCCACCCGCCATGTGGACCTTACCCAACAGCACACCGATCAACAAACCGGTGACGGTGAGCAGCGCGATAAGCACGTTCTGCCGGATATTGCGCAAGGTCGCTTTGGACAGGCTGATTGCTTCCGGGATTTTGAGCAGATCATCCGCCATCAGCGCAATATCAGCAGTTTCAATCGCTACGTCCGTGCCAGCCGCTCCCATCGCGATCCCAATATCTGCCGTAGCCAGCGCCGGCGCGTCATTGATGCCATCGCCGACCATCGCAACGACATGGCCCTCACGCTGAATCTGGCGGATATGTTCCAGTTTGTCTTCGGGCAGCAGCCCGGCACGCACCTCAGCGATTCCCACCTCGTTTGCCACGGCCTGCGCAGTGCGGGGCGCATCCCCGGTAAGCATCACCACCCGGTCGACGCCAATCGCTTTCAAGCGGTCGAGCATCGCGGCTGCAGTTGATCGGGGCAGATCCGCAATCCCGAGAATGCCCAGTTCGATTCCATCCACAGCCACAATAACCGCCGTTTTACCATCCTTGCTCAGCCGTTCAAGGTGACCGTCTGTATCGGGATGAGCCTCTATGCCGGCGCTTCGCATCAGATCGCGCGAGCCAACTCGGATATCGTGTCCCTGATAGCTGGCCTGAATCCCCCTGCCGGTATGGTTCACAAAGTCATCAGCGATGGGCGTTTCGCGCAGGGCGCTCGCCTCCGCCATAATAGGCCGTGCCAGCGGATGACCGGAACCCGCTTCTGCGATGGCTGCCCAGTACAGCACATCCTGCTGTGCGGTGGCCCAACGGCTTGTGGCAGCGCCACCTGTGCCGGAAACTTCCGCCATTTCCACCGGACCCGCCATCGCGGGAACTAGAGCGATAATATCGGTGAGCTGGGGCTTGCCCTGGGTGATGGTTCCTGTTTTATCGAGAGCAAGCGCCGATATCTTGCCCGCATTTTCCAGGTATTCGCCCCCTTTGATCAGAATGCCGCGTTTTGCGGCCTGACCGATGCCCGCTACAATCGACACCGGTGTAGAGATGACCAGCGCTCCGGGGCAGCCAATCACCAGCAGCGTGAGGGCAAGGTGGACATCGCGCGAAAGTATCCATGCAACCGCGCTCAGCACGATAATCGCCGGTGTATACCAGGCCCCAAACCATTCGATGAATCGTTGGGTTGGCGCTTTTTCTTCCTGCGCTTCCTCTACCCGGCGGATGATCCGTGCCAGTGTCGTATCCGCACCGACGCCGAGCGCCTTGACCTGTAGCAGTCCATCCTGATTGATTGTACCGGCAAACACCTTATCACCGATGGTTTTTTCCATTGGGATCGCTTCGCCGGTAATCGCGCTTTCGTCTATAGCGCCGTATCCACCCACAACCTCGCCGTCAACCGGAACTTTCGCCCCCGGCTTGACCAGCACAAGCTCGCCCTGTTTGACTTCATGAGCCAGAACCTCAATCTGCTGTCCATCGCGCAGCACAATGGCGTTGACTGGTGCGAGATCGAGTAGGCTCTGGAGCGCCTGCCGGGTCTGATTGAGAGTGCGTGCTTCCAGATAGGCGCCCAGCATAAACAGAAAAGTTACCGCCGCCGCTTCCCAGTATTCCCCAATCAATAGCGCGCCGACTGTCGCGATAGTCACCAGCAGTTCAATGCTGACGTGGCGATTCTTCAGCGCGCGCCACGCCCGCCATGCGATGTCACTCCCGGCGATCACTGCGGCGATAAGCATCAGGATGTGGCGCAGTCCGGTTTGCCCGAACACTTCGCCAGCGATCAGGGCCAGTATAATCAGACCGCCACTCACCAGGGTGATCAGTTTTCTCCGCTGGGCGGGCTGTTCAATCCATTTTCTAAACCGCTTCATCTTCCTATCTCCATGTGCGCAGAGAGGCGGCATCTGCATAAGGGCCACCTCTCCAAATCGTGCGTTTATGGTTGAACTAAAAAGCTGATGGTTTGGCTTCGTAGCCAGCAGAACGAACCGCTTCTACCAGATCGTTGATACTGGCACGACTTTCGTCGTACTGCACTTCAATCCGCCCGGTAGTAAAATGCACCTTTGCCGCTTCGACTCCATCGACCCCTTTCAGGGACTTTTCGATCTTAGCAACACATGATGGGCATGATAGTTCGCTGCTTCTTAGGATCGTTTTTGTCATGATGTTTTCCTCACATCTGCCTGTTTGATCAACTGCTATGCACTCACCATAGCAAAAGCGCCAGAACACTTGAATGATCTGGCGCAATTTACTGCATTTGCTTGTTTTTGATGGAACAGCAGGGAGGCTAACTGCGATTCATAGTCTTACAGCGCCGCAATTTCTTCGAGGCGGTCACGATCTTTAATGGCGACCCAGCGCCGCCCGGAGTCAATGAGCTTTTGTTTTCGGAACTGGCTCATCAGGCGGCTGATGGTTTCGACGGTTGCGCCGGTCATATCGGCAAGGTCCTGCCGTGACAGGGGAAGCTGGATCAAGAGTGCATTGTCCTGTTCCTTGCCTAGTTTGTCTGCCAGTTTCAGCAAGGTGGTCGCCAGACGACTTTCGACAGGGGAGGCACTAAGCTGACGAATTGCTTCGCGTGCTTCCAGCAATCTGGCACTGACGATTTCCAGCAGCGACAGGCTGACACTGGGGTACTGCTCCAGAATTTTCTGAAATTCGTCGCCGGTGATGGTTAATACACACCCTGCTGTATATGCCTGCGCCGTGTCTGTATGTGTTTTTTCGCCCAATATAGGCAAACCGCCGAAGAAATCACCAGGGAGCAATACATCCAGAATAACTTCCTGCCCGGTGGGGGCATGGCGCAGAAGCTTCACTTTGCCTTGTGCGACCACATACAATTTTGTTGAGGGATCACCCGCGAAGTAAATGAATTCATCCGCCGTGTATCCTTCCGCCCGGAAGTGGGTATTGATCTCACTGATCGCTTCGTCCGGCAGTCCTTTGAAAAATGGAAGCTGACGAAGTATCTTTAGCCTCACGTGGATGGTGCAGATTTGAGGCTCGATAATTTCACATTCTATTGGTGTTTTCCTTCTCTTGGTCATGCAAACGTGCTTTCCAGAACGCTTGTTTGAATGCGTTGCACCATTTCTTCGACAGACTCAGACAGTGCGTCACTGTTTACAGCATATCACATCAGCAGGGTAAACCCAGAACCTATTCCGTGCTTTTCACAGAACGATGGGGGGTATGGCGTTTGAAGTGTTTGTCAGAGGCCGGTGCTGCGGGGATCAACAGGGGGCGTGATACGCCTTACTTCGTAGAGAACAGGCGGCTGTGGCCTGTTCTTCCATGTCAACCGCCGACCGAGGCATAACCGTAAAGCAGTTCCATCACCTCGCGGTCAATCGTCGCCGTCACGCCCGGCTTCAGCGATTCCAGATAATCGAGCGCCTGTTCAACACCCCACATCAGGTCGCTGTGATGAACCGGCGCGGCCCGATGTCTGACAACATCCGCATAGGCTCTGGCGTTCATCCCCTGTCCATAAGCGACGCTGCCGCCCCAATGATGATGCCACGTCAGTTCGGCCAGACGGTGCAGCGCCCGCCTGTCGGAGATATCCGCGCTGCCCAGGTCGCTGATGAAATACAACTTGTGATTGGCGGTATCGAGCAGCTTTTCCAGTGTCTGGAGATACGCATTCACAGATGTCGAATCCGGGTTCTGGCCCCAGCGCACAAAGATGAGTTCATTCGACAATCTGTAAAGCTCGAAATCCATGGAAAAGTCCCTTTTCGCGGTGATTGCATTATTTCTGTTTCTTACAAACATGATATGAACAAACCGGGGCCATGTCACGCGAGATCATCCGAAAGTTTTGTGAATTCGGCTGCCGGCAGCGGGTTATGACGTTCCTCACATGATTTGGCGAGGAAAGTCGGGTGGGTCAACCCGGCTTATCAGGTACAACAGAGATGATACGGATTAACATTTTAGGAGCCGGATAATGTCACAGCGGGTTATCTCCACGCTCGATGGCAACGAAGCGGTAGCCCATGTCGCCTACCGGACCAACGAGGTGATTGCGATCTACCCCATTACGCCATCGTCGCCGATGGGCGAATGGGCCGACGCCTGGATGGCGGAAGAAGTGCCGAATATCTGGGGCACAGTCCCCACAGTCGTCGAAATGCAGAGCGAAGGCGGCGCAGCCGGTGCAGTTCATGGCGCGCTGCAAGCCGGATCGCTGACGACGACATTTACCGCATCACAGGGTCTGCTGCTGATGCTGCCCAATATGTTCAAAATCGCTGGTGAATTGACCCCGGCAGTGATTCATGTTGCGGCGCGCTCGCTGGCGGCTCAGGCGCTTTCCATCTTCGGTGACCACAGCGATGTCATGGCCGCACGCGGCACAGGCTTTGCCCTGCTGGCATCGAATTCGGTGCAGGAAGCGCACGACTTTGCCCTGATCGCGCAGGCAGCCACACTGGAAGCCCGTGTGCCCTTCCTGCATTTCTTCGATGGCTTCCGCACATCGCACGAGATCAACAAGATTGAACTGCTTTCCGACGACGACATGCGCGCCATGATTGATGACAAACTGGTGCAGGCGCACCGGGCGCGGGCGCTGTCGCCGGAACGTCCCTTTATTCGCGGCACAGCTCAGAACCCGGATGTCTACTTCCAGGCCCGCGAAACAGTCAACCCGTTCTACGCTGCCTGCCCGGAAATCACACAGAAGGTGATGGACTCGTTCGCGGCTCTGACCGGACGGCAGTATCGCCTGTTCGATTATCACGGTGCGCCGGATGCTGAACGTGTGATCGTGCTGATGGGTTCAGGCGCGGAAGCCGCTCAGGAAACCATCGACTATCTCAACGCCAGAGGCGAAAAGGTTGGTCTGGTCAAGGTGCGGCTGTACCGGCCCTTCTCGGCCAAAGATTTTGTTGCAGCACTCCCGGCCACCACGCGAGCCGTTGCCGTACTCGACCGCACCAAAGAACCAGGCAGTGCCGGCGAACCCCTTTATCTCGATTGCGTCAACGCCATCTTCGAGAGTTACACGGCGGGTCACCTGAACCAGATGCCCAAAGTGGTCGGCGGTCGTTACGGCCTGTCCTCCAAAGAATTCAACCCTGCGATGGTCAAGGGTGTTCTGGACAACCTGGCTCTGGATAGCCCCCGGAATCACTTCACCATCGGCATTATCGACGATGTCAGCTTTACCAGCCTGGATTACGATCCCGACTTCTCGACCGAATCCGATACCGTCATCCGCGCGGTGTTTTATGGCCTCGGCTCGGACGGCACGGTCGGCGCGAACAAAAACTCGATCAAGATCATCGGCGAAAACACCGACAATTATGCTCAGGGCTATTTCGTCTACGACTCGAAAAAAT
>Ga0079224_100004116_pt1 | contig 18639 bp, 14 predicted proteins | sample Stecom2015_FD_80414 | JGI IMG/M metagenome (GOLD analysis project Ga0079224, IMG submission 80414) | Agricultural soil microbial communities from Utah to study Nitrogen management - Steer compost 2015 | ecosystem: Environmental > Terrestrial > Soil > Agricultural land | place: USA: Utah... | reverse complement strand
TCCCGCTCAAGCACTCGAGCCCGGCGAGCCCGCGCTCGACGGTGGTCGCCACGAGCGCGTCCCACGGCTCGCCCGCGCCTGCCGTGACGAGCGCCTTGCCGTCGCGCTCTTCTATAGAGACCCCGGTCAGCCCGATCGAGAGCACGAGCCCGTCGACACCGCGGTCGGGCACGACGACATTGCTGCCGCCCCCGAGCACCCGGACGTCCAACGATCGTTCCCGCGCGAACGCGAAGGCCTCGACCACGGCGCGTTCGTCCGTCACCTCGGCGAAATAGCGGGCACGCCCACCGACCCCGAGGGTCGTGCGCTCACGGAGCTCGACGTCTTCTCGAACGAGCACGCGTCACCGGTTACCGCGAACGCGGCACGCCGCAAGTCCGGGCCCTGGTCGCTTCTTCGGCAAGAGGATCCGCGAGCGTGTTCGCGCCCGTGATTGAATGAACCCACGCACGAACGGCGGCATGTCGAGCCCATCCAGGATGCGCCCCGAGAGGGAGTCGGCGAGCACCGTACATTGGTCGATGGCGCTCACCTGCGCATTGAGGATCACGACGGGCCGGCCCCGGAGCGTGCAGAGCCCGCCGGCGCTGCCCTGCGCGCCTCGGAGCGGCACGATGCGAACGTCGAGCTCGACGGCTCGTGCCACGCGCAGAAGCTCCGCCAAGAGCCCATCGGGGGCCACCCGCACATCCTAGAACGCCGAGCCGTTCGGCGGCGCGCCTTTCTGGCCCTCTCCGGGGCGGCTCGCCCCGACGCCAGGGCCCTGGCCCCGTCCCCCCGGGTCCGTGCCTGCGCTCTGAGGGGCACCCCTTGCGGCCGCGCTGTTCTTTTTCCATCAAAACGGGCGTGCTATGGGGGCACCAGCGAGAGGTGCTCTGCCGGCGGCGGGAGCGATGCGCGCTTCCCCGGAGGCACCTCGCAACGGAGAACATTTCTGCTCTCCCCCAACTGGAAGACACTGTCTGATGACGTTTACGGAAGCTGCGGCGCAGGTTCTGCGCCTCGTGGGGAAACCTCTACACTACAAGGAAATCACTGACGTCGCGATCGAGAAGAACCTGCTCAGTCACGTGGGAAAGAGCCCCGAGGTGACGATGGGGGCGCGCCTTGCGGCACTGGTCAAGAAGTCCGAAAAGGAGAACCCGCTGATCCGCGTGAAGCCCGGCGTGTTCGCGCTCCGTGAGTGGGACGAGGAAACGATCGAGCGCGGTCTCAAGGATCGCACCCCGGCGCTCGAGAAGCTGTCGGGGCAGGAGATCGAGCCCGAGCCCGAGGCCGTGCGGGCAGCGCACGTGAGCCTCGATGACTTCGCCGAGGAAGGGGAGCCGCTCCCTCCCGATCGCGAGGAGCAGGAGCGCGCGGAGCTTGCCCTGCATGCCACCGAGCTTTTCGAGACCGAGGAGGACGACGACGAGCCGATCTTCGGAGGCGAGGAGACGGAGAACGGACCGGACGAAGCGCGGCAGGAAGCGCTCGGTCGACGGCGCCGACGCCGTCGGCGGCGCGGGCGGGGGCTCGACGAGCGCGGCGGCGACGACCTGCCGTCGTACACGGTGACGGACGCTCCCGCGGAGCTCCCGGAGGTCGAGGCGCTCCGTGAGAGCCGAGAGCCGCGCGAGCCCCGAGAGCCCCGAGAGCCCCGAGAACCGCGTCCGTCGCGGGAGCCGCGAGAGGCGCGCGAATCCCGAGAACCGCGCGAGCCCCGAGAGCCCCGAGAACCGCGCGCGAGAGAGCTCGGCGAGGGCCGCGAGCGCGATCGTTCCGCGATCGCCGACCTCTCGGGCAAGCCGCTCGCGGACGCCATCGAATGGCTGCTCTCGACCTTCGATCGCAATCGGGGTCCGGTCTCGTTCCAGGCGGTGCTGGAAGCCGCCGATCGGCGGGGACGCCTCGGTGGGGACCTTTCGACGTCATTGCCGCTGATTCCGGCGGCCGTTCGCGCGGACAATCTCCGACGCCTCGCCGAAGGGAGGCGACCGCGCTTCCGCATCGTGGGCAGCAAGGTCGCTCTGAGCGATTGGCAGATCGACGGGGATTTCGCTCGTGCCGAGCGCGACTACTACCAGGCGCTCGATCGCCTGCGCGAGGTCTCGCGGCGCAGCCTGCTCCGGGCGCTGCAGGAGCTCTCGCATCGCGCGCTCGGGGAGCTCGTCGTGCTGCTGCTCGAACAGATGGGCTATAGCGAACTCGCGCCCGTGCGGCGCCCGGGCGCGCACGGCGCGGAGCTGCACCTTTGCGGCAAGGGACGGGGCCCTCAAGGCGAGCTGCGCACGGCGATCGTCGTGCGCCGCGATGGTCGCGAGATCGGCCGCGAGCGGGTGACCGAGCTGCGCGGCGGACTCCACCACTACTCGGGCGCTCACGCCGGCATGATCATCACCACGGGGCAGGTGCTCTCGGGGGCGCGCGACGAAGCGGCGGCTCCGGGCGCCGCTCCCGTGCTCGTCGTGGACGGCATGGCGCTCGCCCGCCTGTGCGAGGAGCACGGCATCGCAACGGTGCCGCGCACGGTCACGGTGTCGGTTCCGGATTGGGATCTGCTGGACGGCCTGCGCGCGAGCTCCGGATGAGCCGCGTGGATGCGCCTGCTCCGCCATGGAGGGCGGGTGCGCTGCTGCTTCCGGTGGCGCTCGCCTTCGGATGCCACCGCGCCGCGCCGCCTTCTCGGTTTCCAACGGCCGAAGCTGCGCTCGAGCGCATGCACGCCGCGCAGGCGTGCAGCCTCGGCGTGACCGGGGAGGGGAGCCTCGACTACTTCGGCCCGCGGGGACGTGTCCGGGCGAACATGCTCTTTCTCGCGATGCTCCCCGCGCGCGTGCGCTTCGACGTGTACAGTCCCTTCGGCGCGACGCTCTCGACCCTCACTGCCGACGGCGAGCGCTTCGGGCTGCTCGATCTTCGCGAGAAGGTGTTCCTGAGGGGACCCGCGAACGCGTGCAACATCCGGCGGTTCACGGGGGTACCTCTGCCGCCGCACGCGCTCGTCGACCTCCTGCGTGGGGTCTCTCCCGTGCTCGTGCACGAACCGGGCGCGGCGACGATCGACTGGGAGGGGGGCGCGTACGTCGTTCGCATTCCGAGCCGCCATCGCGCGGAGCAGGAGATCCGCTTCGTTCCGCCGGAAGCCGACTACGCGCTGCCCTGGTGGGAGCAACGCGTGCGGGTGCTCGAGACCAGCGTGACGCAGGCCGGGGTCGATCTGTACCGCGTCGAGCTGGAAGGGCATGCGGTCGCGAACACGGCGCCGCCGCGGGAGGATCCCGATCAGCTCGAGCCGCCGCTGCCGCCCAGCGGTCCGGCGTGCCGTGCCGAGCTGCCGCGGCGCTTGCGCTTCGTCGGTGAAACTGAAGGGCACGACGTCGTGCTCGTGACGCGTGAGATCGCGCACAATCCCCCGCTCCCACCCGGGGTCTTCACGCAGAGCCCGCCTTCCGGCGTGTCGGTTCGCAACGCGACCTGCCCGGAAGACGCCAGGCCGTAGCCGTCACGAGCGCGCGGGACGCACGGGCGAGCCCGAGTCGTACAGCGCAGCGCGGATGGCGCCCGGGCGATCGCTGATGATCGCGTCGACGCCGAGCTCGGCGGCGCGCAGGGCGCGCTCGGGCTCGTTCACCGTCCAGGTGGCGAGCAGCGCGCCGCGGCGCTTCCAGCGCTCGACGCGCGGGGGCTCGAGCAGTGTGTGCTCGGGATTCACGCCGACAGCGCCGAGAACCCGGAACCCAGGCGCGCTCCGGAGGACGCGCTGTCCCCCGTGCACCAGCCAGCACACCGGAAACTCCGGGAGCCTTCGGGCGAGCCAGGTTACGACCACCGGGTGGAAGCTCGAGAGCAGCACGCGTTCGGCGCACTGCTTCGCGTCGAGCAGCGTGTCGACCACGGTCCCCACGAGCAGAGGCCAGGAAAGCCGATCCGCCTTGACCTCGACGTTCAAGAGCTGGTCGTGCTGGTCTGCCCACGCGAGCACGTCGGCGAGGAGCGGAACGCGCTCGCCCTGGCCCACGTCGAGGCGACGGAGCTGCTCGGTCGAGAGCGCGTCGACACGCGCGTGGCTCGCACCGTGAGTCACGCGCGCGAGCGTCGGATCGTGCAGCACGACGACCTCGCCGCTGCCGTCGAGCCGGACGTCGAGCTCGATGCCCTCCGCTCCTTCGGCGCGGGAGCGCTCGAAGGCGAGCAAGGTGTTTTCGGGCGCTGCGTGCCGAGCGCCGCGATGACCGAGCACGATCGGCGGCTGTCCCGCGTCGCGAAAGAAACGCCTCCCAATGCGCGGACAGGGCGTCATCGACGAGCTCCCAGCCGACCAGCTTGACGGATCGGGGTTCGAAGTCAGCCCGCGAGCTCGTCCGCGATCTGGTTCGCGATCTCGCGTGCCCGCTCGATCTCGTTCTGAGCGAACGCGATGCCGCCGACCACCGGGTGGCCGCCGCCGCCGTAGCGCGCGCAGATCGCGCTGATGTCCGTATCCAGCGGGCGGCCGGACCAGGGATTGTACCCCACCGAGATCTTCGGCCCGCTCTTCAACAAACCGACGATGACCGAATACACGGAGTCGGGAAAGAGCGCATACGTCACGAATTTGCCGACGGTGTCCAGGACCGTCTCCGTCAAATCCACGAAGACCACGCGCCCGCGTCGCTCACCCTTCGCGCGGACCCGCTGCACGAAGCGCTCGTGCTTGCGGCCGAGCGGGCGATAGCGCTCTTCGGTCTCGCTGGATCGCGCGATCTCCTCGAGCGGACGAACGAGGAGCTCGGGGACCATGCGCGCGAGGAACGCGTCGTCGCCATAGTGCTCGACGACGCTCACGAGCTGCATCATCGGATCGCTACGGCTCACCGCCTGTTCGGCCGTTTCGAAGCTCGCAGAATCCACGCGGTCTGCCCAGCGCACGAGGGATTCCAGCTCGTCGAGCTGCACGCCGAAGCGGTCTCGAGCGACGTCCGCGACGAGCTTGGTGCAGGACGTGTACGCCGCATCGTAGAAGTATCGTCCGGACGTGCGGCGAGCCTCGAAGGCAGCCCGATCCTCCTCGCTTTGGAACGCGGTTCGGTGGTGGTCGAAAAACCAGCCCAGGCGCGGCGCATTCGCGAAGCGGTAGTCGAGGATGGCGTTGTCGTCGCCATCGAGGACTCGGGCGTCCGGCCTCTGTTGGCCCTGACCGTAGCCGCACGCCCGGTACTCGAACTTTGCCCCGGCCCCGTCGACGGCACGCACGAGACGGGTGAAAACAACGGCACTGGCCAGGCCGTCGAAGCAGTGCCCGTGCGTGGCGACCACGAATCGCATGTCGGCGCTCTTACCACATGGTGGGGACGAGCACGAAAGGGCGGGGCGGCGTTTCCCCCCGGGAGCGTGCTTCCAACCTTTCGGACGATCGTGCCGCAACCCGACGGCGCGTCGCACCGATGGGCCGCGGAGTCCCCATGCTGCCCTCGGTGCTTTCCGGCGACCGGCTTCCGGCGCGCCTCCGTGATCTCCCTGAGCCACCCCCCATCCTCTATGTGCGCGGCGAGCTGCCGCGCGGTCCCAGCGTGGCCATCGTGGGCACGCGGCGCCCGACCGCGGACGGGGCTCGCTTCGCACGAGCGCTCGCACGCGACCTCGCGCGGGCAGGGGTAGCCGTCTTGTCCGGGGGAGCGCTCGGGATCGACGCGGCGGCACACCGCGGGGCGCTCTCGGCAGGCGGGTGCACCGTGGTCTTCGGGCCCGCCGGGTTCCTCGAGCCGTACCCCGCGGAGCACGAGCGCCTCTTTGCGAGCATCCTCCGTCAAGGGGGCGCGTACGCGTCGTTGGTTCCCGACGAGTGTCCGGCGACCCGCGGGGCGTTCTTTGCGCGCAACGAGTGCCTCGTCGCGCTCGCGCACGTGGTGATCGTGGTCCAGGCAGGTCTCAGGAGCGGGGCCCGCAATGCGGCTGCGGCCGCGAGGCGGCTCGGGCGGCCCTTGCTCTGCGTCCCTTCGGCACCGTGGATTCCCGAGGGGCAGGGGTGCCTGGCCGAGCTCCGGAGCGGTGCGCTCCCCTGCGAGCGGGTGAAGGACGCGCTCGATGCCTTGGAAGCTGCGGGCCAGCGCCCCGTGCGGGTGCCGGCGAAGGCTCGTCGCTCGCGAAGGCGGCGTTCGTCTGCAGCTCAGGCGGCGCTGCCCTTCCACTCGGAGGCAGATCCGGAGCACGACGCCCAGCGAGTCCTCGACGCAGTGCGACGAGGCATCGGTCACGTCGACGCGCTCGTTGGGGAGCTTGGCCTGCCGGTCGCCCGAATCCAGCAGGCGATCTTGACACACCGCCTCCATGGCGTCTTAGTTGCAGACCCCGCGGGGCGGCTCGTTCCGGGCAACACCTCGGATTAGTTGAGGTTTGTCCTCGAGCGGCGCAAGGGGCCTTGCGCCCCCGCTATTTCGGGCTCATTCAGACTCCCTCGCCACTCGGTTTCATGTCCAAGACCCTCGTCGTCGTCGAATCGCCCGCGAAGGCCAAGACCATCAAGAAGTACCTGGGCTCCGGGTACGAGGTCCTGGCGAGCAAGGGGCACATCAAGGATCTGCCCAAACGGATGGGCATCGACGTCGAGAACGGATTTCAGGAGCAGTACGAGGTCATCGAAGCCAAGGCGAAGGTCCTGAGCGACCTCAAGCACGAAGCCAAGAAGGCGGACCGCCTCTTGCTAGCGACCGACCCCGATCGCGAAGGAGAAGCGATCGCCTGGCACCTCGCCGAGGAGCTCCGCCGCCCAAAGCTCGAGGTGAAGCGGGTCGAGTTCGAGGAGATCACCCAGAAGGGCGTTCAGCGGGGACTCGATCACCCCCGGGACCTCGACCAGCACCTCTATGACGCACAGCGCGCACGGCGCGTGCTCGATCGCATCGTCGGCTACGACGTCTCCGCCCTGGTTTGGCAGAAGCTCGCGTTCGGGCTGAGCGCCGGCCGGGTGCAGTCGGTCGCGCTGCGCCTGATCGTCGCGCGGGAACGAGAGATCGAGGCGTTCGTCCCCGAGGAGTACTGGAACGTCGGCGTGGCGCTCCGCGGCACGGCGCCCGAGAAGTTCTTGGCGCGCCTCGCCAAGGTCGACGGCGAGAAGATCGAGGTCAAGACGGAGGCCGAGGCCACGGCCCTCCGTGACGACCTCGCGTCGGCGACGTACCGCGTCGCCAACGTCACGCAGCGCGAGCAGAAGCGGCACGCCCCCGCGCCGTACACGACGAGCAAGCTGCAACAAGACGCGACGAGCCACCTGCGCTTCTCGACGAAGCGCACGATGACCATCGCGCAGCGCCTCTACGAAGGCATCGATCTCAAGAAAGACGGCGGTCTCGTCGGCCTCATCACCTACATGCGTACGGACTCCGTGCGCGTGAGCCAGGAAGCCGTCACCGAGGCGCGCGCCTACATCGAGCAGCGTTACGGCGCGAAGTACCTCCCGGCAAAGCCGAACGTGTACAAGTCGCGAAAGGACGCGCAGGAGGCGCACGAGGCGATCCGCCCGACCTCGATCGAGTACACCCCGGAGCGCGTTGCCAAGTACCTGACGGAAGAGCAGTTCAAGCTCTACAAGCTCATCTGGGATCGCTTCCTCGCGTCGCAGATGTCACACGCCGTCTACGATCAGACCGGCGTGGACATCGAGGCCGTCCCGCAACGAAAAGGTGCGGCCCACAAGGTCATTCAGCTTCGTGCGAGCGGCAAAGTGCTCAAGTTTGCCGGCTGGCTCGAGCAGTACGGCCGCGGCTTCGGCGACGGCCCGCGCGAGCTTGCCGGCGAGGACGAAGCAGGGGAGCGTGAGGCGGCGAAGGCGGACGCTGCCCCCGCGCGCGGCGCCGAGGACGAAGAAGGCCTCTTGCCGGAGCTCAAGGCAGGCGAGTCGCTGTCGATCGTCACACCGCCGGGGGTCGTCACCGAACAAAAGTTCACGCAGCCGCCGCCCCGCTACAACGAAGGGTCGCTCGTTCGCGAGCTCGAGAAGCGCGGCATCGGGCGGCCGAGCACCTACGCCGAGATCATCAGCAAGGTGCAGGCGCGCGAGTACGTCGAGCGCTTGCCCGGCGGGCAGATGAAGGCGACGGAGCTCGGCAAGATGGTCGTCGATGGCCTGGTCGGCACCGAGCTCGACTTCATGGACCCGAGCTTCACGGCGAAGATGGAGGAGGAGCTCGACGCCGTCGAGCACGGCAAGCTCGATCGGAAGGAGCTGCTGTCGCGGTTTTACCAGCGGTTTCGCGAGGTCCTCGACCAGGCCAAGAAACAGAAGCGCTGGACGCCCGAGCCGGAGCCCACGGAATTTACCTGCGACGAGTGCGGCTCGCAGCTCTTCAAGCGCTGGAGCAAAAACGGTTGGTTCCTCGGCTGCTCCGCCTATCCGAAGTGCAAGTTCACCAAGGATCTCGGTAAGGACGGCGCGACGCCCGCGGAGGTCCGAACGACGGACGTCCAGTGCGACAAGTGCGGCAAGCCGATGGTCATCAAGACCGGCCGGTACGGCGAGTTCTTGTCGTGCAGCGGCTATCCCGAATGCAAGAACGCGCGGCCCGTGCCGCTCGGCGTGCCGTGTCCGAAGTGCGGCGGAGACCTCGTCGAGATTCGCTCGAAGAAGCGCGGAGCCCGCTCGTTCTACGGCTGCACGCGCTACCCGGAGTGCGACTTCAAGGTGTGGCAGAAGCCCGTGAAGGAACCCTGCCCACTTTGCCAGAACCCGTTCCTCGTCGTCGGCGGCGGGAAGAACCCGAAGCTCGTCTGCCCCCGCAGCAAAGAGTGCGGGTACTCGCGCCCGCTCGATGAGCCCGCGGAACCGACGGCAGCCGCTCCGAGCGCCACGGCCGAGCCAGCGACCCCGAGTGACGGCGCCCGCGCCCGCGCGGAAGATGGAAAGCCGCGGTCGCGCGGCTCCGACGAAGCCCGCTTGCCCGCCGGATGACCGCGCGCGTCACCATCATCGGCGCGGGCCTGGCCGGGTGCGAGGCGGCCCTGACGCTCGCGGCGCACGGAGTCGAGGTCGATCTCGTCGAACAGAAGCCTGCGCATCGGACGCCCGCGCAGGTGAGCGATCAGCTGTGCGAGCTGGTCTGCTCGAACTCGCTGCGCGGCGCGGCGCTGACGAACGCCGTGGGCCTGCTCAAGGAGGAGATGCGCCGAGCCGGGTCGTTCGTGATGCGCGCGGCCGACGCCACGCGCGTCCCGGCGGGCGGTGCCCTGGCCGTCGATCGGGAGCGCTTCGCCGCCCGCATGACGGGCTGGGTTCGGGACAACCCGCGCATCCACCTCCGCGTCGAACGCGTCGAACGCGTCCCCGAGGCGCGCCCCGTCGTGATCGCGACGGGCCCGCTCACGGGGGATGCGCTCGCGAGCGACGTCGCGCGGCGGGTCGGGGAGGACGCGCTCGCCTACTACGACGCGATCGCTCCGATCGTCAGCGCCGATTCGATCGATTGGTCCAAGGTGTTCGTCGCGTCCCGCTGGGACAAGGGCGAGAGCGAGGACGACAAGTCCGCGTACGTGAACTGCCCGCTCGACGAGGCCCAGTATCGCGCCTTCGTGGAAGCCGTGCGCGCGGCGCGCAAGGTGGAGCCGAAAGCGTTCGAGGAGCCCCGCTATTTCGAGGGCTGCTTGCCGCTCGAGGTGATGGCGGAGCGCGGTGAGATGACGCTCGCCTTCGGGCCGATGAAGCCGGTCGGCCTCGTGGATCCCCGCACGGGGCGTCGCCCCTTCGCGGTCGTCCAGCTGCGAAAGGAAGACGAGGCGGGCACCGCCTACAACCTCGTGGGCTTCCAGTCGCGCATGGCGCGCCCGGAGCAGGAGCGCATCTTCCGCACGATCCCCGGCCTGGAGGCCGCCGAGTTCCTGCGCTACGGCGCGGTGCACCGGAACACGTTCCTGAACGCTCCGCGACTGCTCGACGGGACGTTTCAGCTGCGCTCCGACCCGGGGGTCTACTTCGCGGGACAGGTCGCCGGGACCGAGGGTTACGTCGAGAGCGCTGCCGGCGGGCTCCTGGTCGCGCTCATCCTGTTCGATCGGCTGAACGGTCGTACGCCGCTCTTGCCGCCTCCAACGACCGCTCTGGGCGGGATTCTCACGCACGTGTCGCGGAACCCGGAGAGCTACCAGCCCTCCAACATCACGTTTTCACACCTTTCTCCCTGGGCGGGGCCTCGCCTCACCAAGACCGCTCGCTACGAGGCGATGGCGGCCCGGGCGCTCGACGACCTCGCGGGGTGGCTCGCCGAACGGCAGCAAGCGGGTTCGGGAACATCGCTCCGCGCGAGCGCCTCGACCACCGCCGGAGACTGAGGGGCGAGCGTGCCAAGAAGCTGCCGAGAGCTTTCGTGTTTCGGGCGGGCGGCGGGCCCATGGCGGGCGCTGCGACCCGGTGTTAATTTACAGAGCGGCCGTGCTGAACGCTGAGTCGCTCATTGACGTCGTCCAAGCGTACCACCCGGCTGCCAACGGGGCGCTGATCAAGAAAGCCTACGACTTTGCAGAGTGGGCGCACCGGGAGCAGCGGCGGAAGAGCGGCGATCCCTATTTCGTGCACCCGGCGAGCGTGGCCCAGATCCTCGCCGACCTCCGGCTCGACACGGCGAGCGTGTGCGCGGGCCTCCTGCACGACGTGCTCGAGGACAGCGCGGTCAGCCGCGACGCCATCGAGGAGGAATTCGGGAGAGAGATCGCGGGGATCGTCGACGGGGTCACCAAGCTCGGCAAGTTCAACTTCACGAGCCGCGAGGACCGCCAAGCGGAGAGCTTCCGCAAGATGGTGGTCGCCATGGCGCAGGACGTCCGCGTCCTGCTCGTGAAGCTCTGCGATCGGCTCGACAACATGCGCACCCTGGACCACATGAGCCCGGAGGCGCAGGAGCGGATCTCGAGAGAAACGCGCGAAATCTACGCACCGCTCGCCGGCCGGCTCGGCATGCAGCGGATTCGGGGCGAGCTCGAGGATCTCAGCTTCAAGCACCTCGAGCCCGATGCGTACCGGGAGCTGTCGCACAAGCTCCACAAGACGCGCAAGGAGCGCGACCGCTACATCGAGAGCGTCTGTCGAACGATCACGTCGCGCTTGGCGGAGCAGGGATACGCGGCGGAGGTCACCGGGCGCGCCAAGCACCTTTATTCCATCTACCGGAAGATCCGCGAGCAGCAGTGCGATTTCGAGCAGGTGCTCGACGTGCTCGCGTTTCGCATCTGCGTCGAGACCGCGGCCGAGTGTTACGCCGCGCTCGGCGCCATGCACTCGCGATGGACGCCGATCCCGGGCCGGTTCAAGGACTACATCGCGCTGCCGAAGCCGAACATGTACCAGTCGCTCCACACGACCGTGATCGGGCCGGGGCGGCAGCGCATCGAGATCCAGATTCGAACGCACGAGATGCACCGCGTCGCGGAGTACGGCGTGGCCGCGCATTGGAAGTACAAGGAGCGCGGTTCGGGTCTGGATCCGAAGGACGCCGAGAAGTTCGAGTGGCTGCGCGAGCTCGCCGAGTTCCAGGGCAGCCTCAAGGATCCGGTCGAGTTCGTGGAGAGCGTCAAGATCGACCTCTTCCCGGACGAGGTGTACGTCTTCACTCCAAAGGGTGATGTGCGGGTGCTCCCGCGCGGCGCCACCCCGATCGATTTCGCCTACGCCATTCACTCGGAGATCGGCGCGCACTGCAACGGGGCGCGGGCGAACGGCCAGATCGTCCCGCTCCGCTACAAGCTGAAGAGCGGCGACGTGATCGAGGTCATGACCTCGCCGAGCCAGCAGCCTTCCAAGGACTGGCTCGACTTCTGCGTCACGACGCGAGCCCGCTCGCGGATTCGCGCGACCCTGCGCGCCGAGCAGCGGCACAAGAGCATCAATCTCGGACGGGAGCTCTTGGAGGCCGGCCTGCGCGACGCCGGCATGAGTTTCGCGAAGTTCTCGAAGAGCGAGAACGAGGTGCGCCGCGTGTGCGAGCGACTCGGGGAGGGCACCCTCGACGAGCTCTTGCTCCAGGTGGGCTACGGCAAGCTCACGGTCGAGGAGGTGGTCAGCGCGATCCGCGCCGACGCCGACGAGGTCGGGCCGACCTCCGAGCGATTCCGCTCGAGCCGCATCGAGAAGCTGGTCCGCAAGGTCACCGGACGGGAAACGAGCGGCATTCGCGTGAGCGGGATCGACGACGTGTTGGTGCGGTACGCGAAGTGCTGCAATCCCTTGCCCGGTGACGGCATCATCGGCTTCATCACCCGGGGGCGCGGGGTTACGGTGCACCGACGCGAGTGCCAGAGGGCCTTCGACACGGAGCCGGAGCGGCGCATCGACGTGCAGTGGGACGCCCGGGCGAAGATCAACCGCCCGGTGCAGCTCTGCGTCACCACCGCGAACAAACCCGGGATTTTGGCGGTGGTCAGCCAGACGTTCAGCGCGCAGAGCATCAACATCAGCGAAGCGAACTGTCGTGCCAGCGACGATGGGCGGGCGCGGAACATCTTCACGTTCCACTGCACCGACCTGAGCCAGCTCAAGAGCGTGATGAAGGCGCTCGCCAAGGTAAACGGGGTCGTGGAAGTCTCTCGCGTCTAGACTGGGCCCCGACCATGCTCGACCTCCCCGTCATCGACTGTTCCGGCGCGCCGCGCGAGCTCGGGCGTGCTCAGGGCGAAGCTCTGCGCGGGCTCGTCCAGAAGTTCGTGGACCAGCGCTTCCGGGCGCTCTCCGTGTACCTCGCCGAGCGCCATCAAGCCGAGCGCCTCTCCGAGTTCGAACGGGTCGGGCGCGCTTGCCTCGAAATCGCCCAGCGCTTCGACCCGGAGGGGACCGAAGAGCATTTCGGGATCGCCGAGGGCGCCGCCGTCGATCCGGTGTTGCTCTACGCCGCCGCGAACATGACGGATCTGCGCGACGTGCTCGTGCTGCCCGCCTCACCCGACGAGGAGGGGTGCACGAGCGTGCTCGTCCCGCGCGGCAAGAGCCGCGATCGCCTCGTCATCGCCGGTCAGACCTGGGACCTGAACCCCGACGACCTCGCGTTCGTCGTGGCCGTGCACCGGTTGCCGAGCTCCGGTCCAGAGACCTGGTCCATCACCTGCGCGGGGGCGCTCTCGCTCGTCGGAATGAACGCCGAGGGCATCGCGGTGGGCACCACGAACATCAAGACGCGCGCGTCGCGCCGGGGGGTCGGGTACCTGACGGTGCTGCACCGAGCGATTCGAGCGCGCACGCGTGCCGAGGCGAGCGACGTGGTGCGCCGAGCGCCCCGAGCCGCCGCGCACACGTACTGGATCGCGGACACCGCCTCCGGAGTGCAGCTCGAGTGCGACCCGAACGGTGTCTTCGAGCGCGGCCTCGAAGGGGACCCGATCGTGCAGACGAATCACTGCCAAGCGTTCCCCCTCCGGGAGCGCGAGGGGGAGGCGGTGACGGCGTCGAGCCTCAGGCGGCTCGCTCGCGCGGGCGCGTGGCTCGCTCGCGGTGACGTCGATGTCGACACCGTGCGCGCCCTGTTCGCCGATCGCTCCGACGGGATCGAGAGCATCAACCGGTATCCCGAGGACGCCCAGGGCACGACCACGAACGCCTGCATCGTGTGCATCCCCGAGCGACGCGAGCTCTTCGCGTGCCGTGGCCCGTCCGACCGGGGCGAGTGGCGGTGCTTCACGTTCTCCACGGCGCGCGAAGAGGCAGGGGGCGCCGAGAGCGCCGCTCCGGGCGCTTGACTCGGCACTCCGCTCCTGGGCAAAGCGGAATCCGCCGCCCGCATTGCGCGGTACCGGACCGACTTGTAGAGTCCGCGGCGAGGCTGGCGTGGGCACGCCGCAGCCAGTCGAACGAATCGAGGCCACGGTTTCATGGAAGCACATCGTACGGGATCCGTTCCCGCCTCCGCAGAAGAGCTGGCGCGAGCCGACAAGGCGCTGTTCGACCGGATTGCGCGCGAGTACGTGAACAAGGACCTCAAAGAATGCTGTCGGGTCGCCCGTGAGCAGCGCCTGCGGCAAACCATCAAGCCGCTGCCGGTCCCGATGGGCCGCATCCTCGAGGTCGGTTGTGGGGGCGGGTTCACCGCGGAGTATCTCGAGGGCCTCTACGAGCGGTACACGGGAGTCGATCACTCCGCCGAGCTGATCCGGTACGCGGAGGTGCACAACGGCGGACCGAATCGCGAGTTCGTGTGTGCCGACGTGCTGGAGTATCGGACGGACGCGCGCTTCGATCTCATTCTCATGGTCGGCGTGCTCCACCACATCCCGGAGCCAAAAAAAGTTCTCGAGGGACTGCGAGGACTGCTCTCGCCGCACGGCGTGGTCGCCGTGAACGAGCCGCAATCGGGCAACCCGGTGGTGAGCGCCCTGCGCTGGGTGCGAAAGCGCGTCGATCGCAACTACTCCAGCGATCAGGTCGAATACTCGGAGCCGGAGCTCCTGCGCCTCTTCGAGAGCGCTGGGTACACCTGCCAGAGCTACCCGCAGGGCGTCTTCTCGACGCCCTTCGCGGAGACGCAGCCGCTGCCACAAGCGCTCGCTCTGCCGCTCGCGCGGCTCGCCACGGCCGTGGATCCATCGCTCGAGTCGCTCATGGCGGCGCGCGGCCTCGGTCGTCTCGCGTGGAACACGGTCGTGATCGGACGCGCCGCCTGAAGGAGCGGGCACGGGGACGCACGCTCGCTGCCGTCCCGCAACGGCGGGAAGACGTCGTTCCCCGGCGGCCCGCTTCTAGCCGCTGGCGCTGCGCTTCCGCTTCGTGTCGCGGGTCTTGCGGGACGCCTTCGTAGAGCGTTTTCCGGCGCCCTCCGTCTCGGACTCGGTGCCCGACCCACGCGGGCGCCCCTGCACGGCGCTGCCGAACAGGGCCATGGCGGCCTCGGCGGCGCGGCGAGCACGCTCTGTTTCGCCCCGCATTTCCATCAGAAAGCGGCTCGGGATCGACGGCCGGGGTTTGCCCCATTTCATCCGAGCCTTCGTGAACGTGAGGGTGAGCGTCTCCTGGGCGCGCGTCACGCCGACGTAGCAGAGCCGGCGCTCCTCCTCGACCCCGCGCCCTTCGAGCACGGAGCGCTGGTGCGGAAGGATCCCTTCTTCCACCCCCACCATGTAGACGTGCGGAAACTCGAGGCCCTTGGCGCTGTGGAGGGTCATCAGAGTGACGGCGTGGCGCTCCCGTCCCGACTCTTCGTCTTTGTCGTCGCGATCGGCGAGCGCCGCCTCCTCGAGGAACCCGAGGAGCGACGGCGCTTCGGCGCGCTGTTCGTAGAGCGCCGCGGCGTTGACGAGCTCCTCGATCGCGAGCCAGCGCGACTCCGCCTCGCCCGGTCCCGTGTACACGCGATCGAGCTCCGCACGGTATTCGACGGCACCGAGGAGGGCGCGCACGATATCGGCGATGGGCAAAGTGCCGAGCTTCGCGCGAAAGCCGTCCAAGAGCTTCTGGAAGCCCTGGATACGGCTCACCACGGCTTCACTCAGCGACAGCGAGGCCGCTTCGGGAAGCACGGTCCAGAGCGGGCGTCCCTGGCTCACCGCGTGCTCGAGCAGGGTCTCCACGGTAGACGGGCCGATGCCACGCGGCGGCGTGTTGATGACCCGGAGCAGTGAGACCTCGTCGAGGGGGTTCGCGAGCACCCGGAGGTAGGCGAGCACGTCCTTGATCTCGCGTCGGTCGTAGAAGGAAAGGCCGCCGACCAGCACGTAGGGAATCTTTTCCCGGCGGAGCTCGAGCTCGAACGCGCGCGGCTGTTCGTTCGTACGGAAGAGGATCGCGATGTCGCTTGGGCTCACGCGTCGTTCAGCGTCTCCGACCAGGAGCTGCCGGATCTCGCGGACCACGTGCTCCGCCTCCATGTTCTCGTCCTCCATACGCAGAATGCGTGGAGGGACGCCGCCCTCCCGCGACGGGCGGAGCACCTTCTGGTGCCGGGCGCTGTTGTGGAGGATGAGCTTGTTCGCGAGCTCGAGGATGGGGGCGCGCGATCGATAGTTCGCCTCGAGCCGCACGACGTGGGCATCGGGCCAGTCGTTCTGGAAGCTCAGGATGTGCTCGACCTCGGCGCCCCGCCAGCCGTAAATCGACTGGTCGTCGTCGCCGACGACGCACAGGTTTCGGTGTCGGTGCGCGAGCACCTTCACGATCTCGTACTGAAGGCGATTCGTATCCTGGTATTCGTCGATCAGCAGGTGATCGAAGCGCGACGCTTCGGCGAAGCGCGCCTCGGGGTGTTCTCGGAAGAGTCGGGTCGTCTGCAGCAACAGATCGTCGAAATCCATGCTGCCCCCGGCGCGAAGCTGCGCCTCGTAGCGAGCGTACGCTTGCGCGGCGAGCTCGGCGCGGTTGCCGTCCGCCGTGAGCCGCGCCTCCTCCGGCGACACGTTTTGGTTCTTCCAGCCGCCGATGAACCCGAGGAGCTCCCCGGGGCGAAGCGTGGAATCACTCACCCGAATGTCGCGAAGGACGAGCCGCGCGAGCATCTCCTGGTCACCCCGGTCGTAAATCGAGAACTCCGCCGGGTAGCCCAAGCGGGTCGCGTGGCGGCGTAGGATACGCACGCACAGCGAGTGGAACGTGGAGATCTCTGGAGGCTTCGCGCCGCGCGGGCGCCTGCCGAGCAGCCGGAGCGCGCGTTCCCGCATCTCGCGCGCCGCCTTGTTGGTGAACGTCACCGCCAGGATGCGGTGGGGCGGCGTGCCGTGACGCACGAGCTGGGCAATGCGGTACGTGATGACGCGCGTCTTGCCCGTGCCGGCCCCCGCGAGCACGAGCAGGGGCCCCGAGAGTGTGGTCACGGCCTCGCGCTGGGCCGGGTTCAGCTCCGACACCGGGGCACCCATTACGGAGCCGACCGGCCGCGGTCAAGCCCTTGACAGGGGACGGAAGGGTCGAGGCGCACCGCGCAAGCGCCACCCTCGACGCGCGCGCCCGTCGCGGTACAAGGGCGAGCGTGTCCTCGTCACCGAAGCTCCACGTCGAACGCCATGGCTCGGGTCCGCCCCTCGTCCTCGCGCACGGGTTCGGCGGCAGCGCCCGGAACTTTCGTCCGCAGGCCCGTGCCTTCGCCGACCGACTCGGTGTGGTGCTGTACGATGCCCGAGGACACGCGCGGAGCGAAGCCCCCGAAGACCCCGCCGCGTACGACGAGCAAGAATTGGTCGGCGACTTCACGCGAATCGCGCGGGAATCGGGCGCTCGCGTGGTCGCTGGAGGGCTGAGTCTCGGCGCCTACACGGCCCTGCGCCATGCGCTCGCGCATCCGTCCACGGTGCGCGGGCTCGTGCTCGCCGCTTTGCCGAGCGGAAGCGACGCGCCGGGCCGAGTGGACTGGGCGCTCGGCTTCGCGGAGACCATCGACCGCGAGGGACTCGAGCGGGCGGGTGAACGGTACGTCTGGGGCGGGGCGGCGCGCTTCGACCCGAAGGGAGCGGCGCTGATCCGGCAGGGCTTGATGGAGCACGCGCCGCACGCGCTGTCGGCGATCCTGCGCCGGGTGCTCGCGCGAATTCCGCCCCTCGAGGCGCTCGCGCCGGAGCTTGCCCAGCTCGCGATTCCCACGCTGGTGATCGTCGGCAGCGAGGATCGGGAATCGCTCGCTCCGAGTCGGCGGCTCGCCGAGCTTCTGCCAGAGGCCGAGCTGGTCGTGGTGCCCGGCGCGGGGCACGTGGTCAATCTCGTGGCGCCCGCGGAGTTCAACGCTCGACTCACTGCGTTCCTCGAGCGCTTGCCCGAAAGCCCGGCGCCCGGAAGCTAGGAGTTCGCGGCGCGTCTCCCGATACGCGATTTCGAGGTGCTGGAAGCTTTACCTTCCTGCGCGATTGAGCGAATAGAAATGGAAAGCTTTGTCGTCGTCGTCCAGCGAACAGCGTCGGGTCGAAACGGCCCTCGAGCGGCCTGACGCCTCGCGTTGCGCGCGGCTGGCAGTCGGCTGCATCGTGCTCGGAAGCATCGCCCTTTCGTGCCGCGATGGACGGTCGGCGCCCGCGCCGCCGCGCGAGCCCTCCATCGTCCGGGGCGATCGGGTGGTCGTGGAAGCCACAGCCGCGGAGTTCTTCGAGGCGCGGGTGCTCCAGGCGACGAAGGAGTCGCTTCGGGTAGCGCCGGTCGAGGGAGACCCGCTCAGCGTGGCCCCGGGAGACGTGTATCGGTTGCCACCGGCTCAGGCGCGGTTCGACTTGGGCGCCCTCGCGATCTGCAGGGTCGAGGATGCCTGGGTCGGTTGTCGAATCGAAGAGCGCTCCGCGTCGGGGTTCACGGTCTTCACGACCTCCGGCAAGCGCGCCGAGCTCCCGCGCGAGGCGCTGCTCCAACCCTCGGCGGTGACGGAGCTCAATCTGCAGAGCCGGTTCGCGCGTGCTGCCGCTCGGGCGGCCTTTCTCGACGCCTGGAGGCGCGCAGGCACTCCCACCGCACCGCCGGGGTATCGCCCCGCGCCGCGCGCCCGCGTGGTCGCGAAGCGGGAAGGGGGGTGGTACACGGCCGTCGTCGAAAGCGTAAGCGCGGACAGCGCTTCGGTGACCTTCCCAGCGGACGCGTGGAGCGGTCAACTCGGCCCGAAAGACCTGGCCCCGGCGCCGTCGTCCGCGAACGCGCCGCCGTCCCGCGGCGACTTCGTCCTGGTCCGCCCCTAGTCCACCGCGGCGCCGTGGACGCCGGCGCGCGTGCTCGGGATCGCGTCGCACGCGAGCACGGTTCCGAACGTC
>Ga0079224_100004115_pt1 | contig 18640 bp, 19 predicted proteins | sample Stecom2015_FD_80414 | JGI IMG/M metagenome (GOLD analysis project Ga0079224, IMG submission 80414) | Agricultural soil microbial communities from Utah to study Nitrogen management - Steer compost 2015 | ecosystem: Environmental > Terrestrial > Soil > Agricultural land | place: USA: Utah... | reverse complement strand
TAGGTACGGGCTGTACTGTTGCTTAAAGAGGTACTGGTATACCTGATATACAAAAACAGACAAGCCCGCACTTAGGCAGGCCTGCACTTGTTCCCGTGTATATCTTCAAAAATTACCAGTTTTCTTTAAGCGGAAGCGTGTGCACGCAAAATTCTCTATTTATTCTCTTTTTAGTGTATTATATCATTAATAGTTCCTTATTCACTCGTCACTTAATTTATAAACAGCACCAATTCAACTTTATCATATTCGCTAAAGAGCTTATTTGAGATTCAGTTATTCTCGGTATTCAAGGCTATGGCATTGTTCTTCATCATTTTTTTCATACATTAAATACCTCCCAGAATACAAAAGTACCATTTTTTACCATTGTATAATATTTTTTTTAGCTTAAACTAACAATACATTAATATTAACTGTTGTTGTTTTTGAGAATGAATGTACTTTTAATCTGTTTACAGGTGTGAATATTTAAATTTAGGTTTAGCTAAATTTTAGTTTTATCTTCTAAACAAACTCAATTATCAATATCTTTGACATATGTATAGTATTGCCGAAGAGAATTACCTGAAGTCCCTGTTTAACCTTGCCAATGAGGATGATGTGATCCATTTAAAGGAAATTGGGAAATGGCTGGACGTCAAGATGTCGTCCGTAACCAATATGATGAAGCGATTTGCCGATAAAGGTTTGGTACATTACGAAAATTACAAGCCGGTCAGGCTAACAGAAGCTGGCAAGCGTGAAGCTGCTTTGATCATTCGCAAACACCGTTTGACAGAGATGTATCTCGTAGAGAAAATGGGCTTCGGTTGGGAAAAAGTTCATAGTATCGCAGAACAGATTGAGCATATCCATGCTCCCGATCTTTTTGACAAAATGGATGAGATTCTCGGCTTTCCGACCGTAGACCCCCATGGGTCACCTATCCCGGACAAGGAAGGAAACATTGTACAAATTCAACATAAGACATTAAGCGAGTGTAAAATCGGTGACAAAGCAAAATTAATGGCTGTGAGGCAATCCTCCTCCGACTTTTTAAGTTACCTAAATTCCCGTGAACTTCATTTGGGAGAGACTGTTGAGGTGAAAGAAATCGAGGCTTTTGATGGTACAATGAAAATTGTCTATGGTGCTGACCGAACAGAAATTCTCAGTAAAAAGGTATGTGATATGTTATTGGTGCGTTAGATTACAAGGCCCCAAATTTGTTAAACAGCACACCGCTATTTCTTTTTTATACACCTATATTTCATCATTTTACATTCCGAACAAGAAGTTTCTCACAGACGATACGGCTTAACATAACAGGAAGTCTTTGCTCATAGACTATCGACATACTTCCATCAAATAGTTCAACAGATTCTATAAAAATAATAGTTCCCAACATCAACCTCTTATTATCCAGGAATTGGAGAAAGCCCTCGGAAGAATCCGATACTGCCATCAATTCAACACTGTCTCCGGCTTTGCTATCGCTCAATTTGAAATGGTCATCTATATTTATTTCCCCACTCGTATTGGGGATCGGGGAACCATGCGGATCAACCTTTGGATAGTTAAGTAATTCGTCCATCCTATTGAAAAATAACGGGGACTTGATGTGTTCGAGTTGCTCAGCTATGGAATGTACTTGATCCCACGCAAGCCCCATCATTTCTACCAAATACATTTCAGCAAGCCGGTGTTTCCTAATAATGAGGGCAGCCTCTTTCTTGCCCATTTCAGTAAGCGTTACAGGTTTGTAATTTTCATGGTTGACGAGCCCTTTTTGAGCAAGGCGTTTCATCATGCTATTCACGGTGGGCATTTTTACGTCTAACTGTTTGCTGATTTCATTGCAATTGATTTCCCCATTGGTGTCTGCAAGCCTATACAGAACCTTGAGATAGTTTTCTTCCACTTGTGACATCATGGCACAAAAATACAAAAGTTAGTTAAGGCTAACAAAATGTTTAGATTTATATTGTTTTATGAATAAAACTTATTAGTTTTGCTAAACTAAGTTTAGAAATTAGACTAATAAAATTGAATGATGACAGATTTTAAATCACTTTTACTTACTATTTGCGTAAGCCTATTTAGTGTTCTCAGCTTTGCTCAGAACGGAAAACTAACAGGAAAAATATCCGACACGAGAGGACAATCTCTGGGGGCAGCAACTATCGCTATCCTACAACTAAACAAGAATGCAGTATCGGATAACTCGGGCAAGTACGAGATATCTGATATTCCCTATGGCACCTATCATGTGGAAGTAAGATTTGTAGGTCTTAACACATTTAAAACCGAGGTAATCTTAAATAGCCCGCAGACAGAATTGAATGTCACACTAAAAGCGGAATCCCACACCGATTTGGATGAAGTGGTTGTATCGGGCACGATGAAAGAGGTATCCAAATTGGAAAGCCCTGTTCCTGTTGAGGTGTATACATCGAAATTCTTCAGAGCCAATCCGACCCCATCCATTTTTGATGCTTTACAAAACGTAAATGGAGTACGTCCGCAGTTAAACTGCAATGTTTGTAATACCGGCGACATCCATATCAATGGTCTGGAAGGGCCGTATACCATGATATTGATCGACGGAATGCCAATTGTAAGCGGTCTTTCGACCGTCTATGGCCTGAGTGGTATACCACAATCACTTATAGACCGGGTTGAGATCGTAAAAGGCCCGGCCTCCACACTATACGGCAGTGAGGCTGTTGGCGGATTGATCAATATCATAACCAAAAGACCGGGCAATGCTCCCCTCTTATCTGTAGATGCATTTGGCACAAGTTGGGGTGAAATAAATACAGATGTTGCCGCAAAATTCAATGTCGGAAAAAAAGCACAGTCCTTATTAGGTATAAATTATTTCAATTACCAGAACCCTATCGATAATAATAACGATAACTTCACGGATGTGACGCTTCAGAACCGGATATCCATTTTCAATAAATGGAATTTTGACAGAAAGGATAATCGGATATTTTCTCTGGCCGGAAGATACGTTTATGAGGATCGTTGGGGTGGGGAAATGGATTGGGAGAAAAAATATCGGGGCGGAGATGAGGTGTATGGGGAGAGTATTTATACCAGCCGTTGGGAGTTTTTTGGTACCTATCAGCTACCGGTAAAGGAAGAAATATTGTTCCAGTTCAGCACAAATGGGCATAACCAAAATAGTGTATATGGTGATACCCCTTATCTGGCTGATCAATATATCGGCTTTGGTCAATTAACATGGTTTAAGACCTTGGGTAGACACGATTTGTTGACAGGCCTCACTTACCGATACACCTACTATGACGACAATACTCCTGCCACGGCAGATGCCGGTGACCTTGATAAGAACAGGCCCACCCATACAAATCTTCCCGGCCTATTTGTGCAGGATGAAATCACGCTTAATGACAACAACAAATTATTATTAGGGCTACGTTACGATTACAATTCGTTGCACGGCAACATTCTTACACCACGCTTGAATTACAAATGGAGTTCAAACGACAAAAACAACGTATTGCGCTTGAGTTTTGGAAATGGTTACCGGGTCGCCAATGTCTTTACTGAAGACCATGCCGCACTTACCGGTGCAAGAGAGGTGGTATTTATCAATGACCTCAATCCCGAAACCTCGTGGAACGGAAATCTTAATTTTGTGAAAAAGATATATGCAGGAAGCACATTTATTGGGCTGGATGCCACTGCATTTTACACCTATTTCAACAACAAGATCATTGCTGACTACGATACCGACGCAAACAAGATCATTTATGACAATCTTGACGGGCATGCCGTATCGCAAGGTATTTCCCTAAATATTGATGTCGCATTTGCAAATGGATTAAAAATATTAGCAGGGGCGACTGCAATGGACGTGTATAGTACGGAAGAAGGAGAGAAAACAAGGCAGTTGTTCACAGAGAAATTTACCGGAACATGGAATGTTGGTTATACTTTTAAACATATCGGACTGACTCTCGATTATACGGGGAATCTATATGGCCCAATGCGTTTGCCGTTGCTGAGCGAGACCGATCCCCGTAATGAATATTCTCCTTGGTGGAGCATTCAGAACATTCAGTTGACCAAACGCATAGGTGACAAGATCGAAATCTACGGTGGAGTCAAGAACCTGTTGAACTGGACACCAAATAAAGGAAACCCGTTCATTATAGCCAGAGCTAATGACCCATTCGATAAAAATGTACAGTTCGATTCCGACGGACAAGCAATGGTAACTCCGGACAATCCTTACGGACTGACATTCGATCCATCTTATGTATATGGCCCGAATCAAGGCATCAGGGGATTCTTAGGATTTAGGTACAACTTGTATTAGCGAAGTATTATGCGATTTGTTTTGGTATGGATAACTATTTTATTATCGGGTAATGTTTGTCTTGGCCAGATAAAGTCTATTGCCATTGAAAAAGCAGACAGCTTAATGATTGAGGAGGCAAGACCATTAGTTATACTGCTTTCGACGGAATGGTGTAAGTATTGCCAAATGCAGAAAATGCAGCTTCAGAAGAACGAAGGCTTTATAAGGAGAGCCAATAATTTCTATTATATCGAGTTCAATGCGGAAAGCAGGGGAAGAGTCCGGTTCCATAATCAAGTTTATGCTTTCCAAGCAAGAGGGACATCGACAGGGATACATGAGCTTGCTGTGGCGTTGAACGGATCGGATCGTGTTGCTTTCCCAACATGGGTACTGCTGGACAAAAACTATCAGGCACTGTTCCGTTACAATGGGGTATTGACAGAAAAACAACTGAACGAGTTAATGGAAGCCATTGACAAGATAAAATAACAGGTACAAGAAGAAAACTATGGACTACGTCATTCAATTATTGGAAAAGGAAAAGAAGGTGCTGGAAATCAGTATCCGTGATCAGGATATGTTGCGTAAAGATATGAGAAAGGCTACCCAACATCTTAAAAACATTAACGAGTTGAAAAGAGCATTAAAAGTGCTGAAAGCCAAAGTGCGACCTTTAAACTAAACTAAAAACTACTACAACAAAGAAGAGAAAATGAAAATTGATTTAACATTACCGGAGTTGCCTTACGACAGGACAGCCTTAAACCCCATCATTACCGAGGAAACATTTGACTATCATTACGGAAAGCACCACGCTACGTATGTGAACAACCTTTCCGGACTGGTCAAGGACACACCGCTGGTCGAGGCGAGCGTTGAACACATTATCCAACACGCATTTGAGGCAAACAATGCTGGCCTGTTCAACAATGCTGCGCAACATTGGAACCATAGTTTTTTTTGGCTTTGTCTTTCGCCGGACGGCGGGAAAGCACCCTCCGGAAAGATTGCAGAATTGATAAACCGTGACTTTGGCAGTTTTGCCGATTTCAAAAACAGGTTTTCAGAGACGGCCGTCAAGCTCTTTGGAGCAGGTTGGGCATGGTTGGCACAGAACGAGCAGGGCATCTTAGAAATCGTTCCGATGAAAGATGCACATACGCCATTGACCGAAAGCAAGACCCCGATACTGACATTGGATGTATGGGAGCATGCCTATTACATTGATTACCGCAATGCCCGGCCAAAATTTGTAGAGGGATTTTGGGAAATCGTGAATTGGGACTTTGCCAACAAAAATTTGATTTAAGAGAATGGCGATATGATGGACAGCATCGTTTTATATCTGGGCATTATTGACCCTGTACAGGCTGCATTGTATGCCACCCTGTTTACGTGGTTGGTCACAGCTTTGGGAGCGGCTTTTGTCTTCTTCTTCAAAGGAATGAACAAGCATGTCATGGATGGCATGTTAGGGTTTACCGGGGGTGTTATGGTGGCTGCCAGCGTATGGAGCCTGTTGATACCAGCTATCGACATGAGCGAGGGAGAGGGCTTTGTGCAGGTTATTCCGACTGTTGTCGGCTTTCTGATCGGTGCTGGCTTTCTTTTCGGCATAGACAAATTATTGCCACATCTACATGTCAACTTCAAGAAAGTTGAGGGGGTAAAGACCCCATGGCAAAAAACCACGCTGATGGTACTGGCGATTACCCTACACAATATCCCCGAGGGACTGGCAGTGGGTGTTCTTTTTGGCGGTGTGGCCGCAGGTATTCCCGAAGCGACTATAGGCGGTGCGGTGGCATTGGCTCTGGGTATCGGCCTGCAAAATTTTCCGGAGGGTATCGCTGTCGCCATGCCTTTGCGCAGAATGGGACTAAGCCGTCGGAAGAGTTTTTTCTACGGTCAATCGTCTGCCATTGTCGAGCCGATTGCAGGCGTATTAGGCGCAGTTGCCGTAGCGACTTTCACGCCCATTCTGCCTTATGCATTGGCCTTTGCAGCAGGTGCGATGATTTTCGTGGTCGTAGAGGAGGTCATCCCCGAAGCACAACAAAACAAAGGTTCGGATATCGCTACACTGGGATTCATCGGTGGGTTTATCGTCATGATGACATTGGATGTGGCTTTAGGATAGGAAAAAGAAGAAAATATGGGGGAAAGATGTATGAAACATATTGAAGATTACTGGAAAACACTGACGGTTTCGGCCAATGATTTCTTTCATACAGGAAATTTTGAACAGGCGCTGTCGGACTATCAGGAAGCTCTTTATCGGGCCGAGGTGATGAATGACCATCGTTCGGAATGTTCGGAACTCAACATTCCCTTTATGCAACTCTATATCATTTCCTGCAATAACCTCTCCAACACGTATATCGAACTCGGCAGGTTGGAGGATGCCGAAAGGATGCTTAAAAGAGTCATATACTACCTGTTGTATCTGGTGAAAGACGGTGACATCAGTAGTGATGAGGTGCAAAATGAGCTCAAGCGGGCCAGCGTGGCTTTGATGGCATTTGGCCAAGAACATAGTGACAAGCAATCTCAGGAAGCTAATTTCCAATTGCTGAAAGAAGAATTAACAGAAAATGAAATCTTAAAAAAATAGAAAAAACATGTGTGGATCAATAAAAAAATTGGTGGCCGGACAACAGGCTACTTTTGTCCAGAAAGGCCCTTTGACTATCGGTGATAAATTGCCGGAGTTTTACAAGAAAGCCGTTATAACCACAGGGAACGGCATAGAGATTACAGACCTCGACAACCATTATCTTTCAGAGCGCGAGAAATGGACAGTACTGTTTTGGTGGCCAAAGGATTTCACGTTCGTGTGTCCTACTGAAATTATCGAATTTGACAATAACAGTGCAGCATTCGCAGAACGTAACGCTCAGGTCATCGGTGCTTCGACCGACACGGAGTTCGTACATCTCGGTTGGAGACAGAGCCACCCCGGACTGGCAAAACTTACCATCCCGATGCTGGCTGACACCTCCAAAACCTTAGCCGAAGAAATGGGCATCTTGGATGCCGATGAGAAAGTGGCGTACCGTGCAACATTCATCATCGATCCCAAGGGTATTATCCAATGGGTCAGTGTATACCCGATGAACGTAGGTCGTAATGTGGATGAGGTGCTTCGGGTATTGGATGCGCTACAGACGGAAGAACTGACAGGTTGCGGTTGGACACGGGGCCAACAGACGGTAACGGCAGAATTAAAGGAGGAGAATGCAATATAATTACTCAAATGCCCTACTGAATACCTATGAGGCAGATGGGAATATGTTGCAGGATGCGGACAATGTGCTGTTGGTTTGTTCGACGAAACAGTTGAATCGTCTAAAATTGCAACCATCCCTGCTGATGGCGGCAACAAAGGCTTTGGAGGACAATAAAACACAGGTTTTCACTATCCTCGGCAATAAACGGAATTTTCTCGTGACAACACCCCGTCGGAATGCCGAGGAGTTGCGACTTGCCGGAGCGTTGGTATTCAAAAACCTAAAAAAAAGACAATCCAAATCAGCCAAATTCAAGGGTTTGAAGCAGTTTTCTGAAGCCGAGTGCTATGCGCTGTTGGAGGGATTCCTGTTGAGCAGTTATGCCTTTGTCAAATACAAAAAAGAGAAAAGCCAAGACGACAAAATCGACATTTACCTGCCCAGTACCGTCCTTTCTGCCGACAGGTTGGCTGAATTGAAAGTATTGGTCGAAGCAGTTTCGCTGACCAAAACCTTGGTCAACGAGCCGGTCAATTATATGGATGCCGTACGGTTTTCCGAAGTAGCTACCGAAGCGGGAAGACAATTCGGATTTGAAACCGAAATCCTGCACAGAGATAAAATCGAAGCGCTGAAAATGGGCGGTCTGTTGGCCGTAAATAAGGGGTCGGAAACACCACCTACGTTCAATGTCTTCCATTACCGCCCTGCCAATGCCGTCAATGCAAAACCATTGGTATTGGTGGGCAAAGGCGTGATGTTCGACACGGGCGGTTACTCACTTAAAACCGGGGGTGTCATGTCCGGCATGAAGTGCGACATGGCAGGCGGGGCGGCCGTGCTGGGTATCGTGTCGGCTATCGCAGGCAACAGGGTTCCATATCACGTTATCGGTCTTGTTCCGGCAACGGATAACAAGATTTCGTCCAATGCTTTAGTAGTAGACGATGTGATTACGATGATGGACGGCACAACGGTCGAGGTGCAGAACACCGACGCCGAGGGGCGTTTGGTCTTAGCGGATGCATTGACCTACGCCAAAAAATTCGACCCCGAACTTGTCATTGATATGGCAACCTTAACCGGAGCCTCTGCCGCAATAACAGGTTCTTTCGGCATAGCCGTATTGGGCGATGCACAAGGTGCGATTGACGAACTCAAAACCGTTGGCGAAACCGTTTACGAAAGGCTTGTACAGCTCCCCCTTTGGAAAGAATACAGGGAATTGCTGAAATCCAGCATTGCCGATCTGAAAAACATCGGGGGTTCTATCGGTGGTGTAAGTACCTCCTCGCTGTTCTTGAAACACTTTACGGATTATCCTTGGTTGCACTTGGATATTGCAGGAGCCGCATTTGTCAAGGAGGCCAAAGGCTACCGGCAGAGCGGTGCAACGGCAGTTCCTGTTCGGTTGGTTTATGAGTTTGTGAAAAGGCATATGAATAAAGGATAAGACATGAATACAAAGATAAGTTATGCCCTTGTCCTTTTGACTGGGCTTTTTCTGACAGGATGTACCAATGAGGAAAAGGAAAAATCCCCATTGAAGCCTCTTATCGCTACGGCAAACGTGGAATGGACAGCTTATAAGACCACGGGCAAACTTCCGGTCAAGGGAAAATTCGAAACGTTACGCCTGGATAATTTCGGGTCTGGAAGTACGGTGGACAGCGTGATGAACAAGGTACTGTTTAAGGTGGAAGCATTCAGTCTGATAACGGGTGATACTGACCGGGACGATAAGATTAGAAAATCGTTTTTCGGACTGATGGACGAACCTGGTGTTATTTTGGGACAGTTGATTGTCGAAAATGGCAAATGGTTCGTACAGTTGAAGATGAACGGGATCGGTGTCGAAAGACTTCCGGCCACGGTCACTTATGAGAACAATGTGCTGACCCTTTCAGCAAACATCCAATTGGCGGATTTCAAGGCATTGAAAGCATTGGAAGCGTTGCACAACGCTTGTTATGAACTGCATATGGGTGGCGATGGCGTGAGCAAGACATGGGATGTAGTGGATATTGTGGCAACAATGGAATTTAAGGATAATACGGCACAAAATGATTGAACCGATTTTACAGGAAAACAAAGACCGTTTTGTCATTTTCCCCATCCAGCACGATGACATCTGGCAGTTTTACAAAAAGGCAGAAGCGAGTTTTTGGACAGCCGAAGAAGTGGATTTGTCGCCGGACATGAACGATTGGCAAAACAAGCTGAATAAGGACGAACGTTATTTTATATCGCACGTGCTGGCTTTTTTTGCGGCGAGCGACGGTATCGTCAATGAAAACCTTGCCGTGAATTTTGTGCAGGAAGTGCAATATCCCGAAGCAAGGTGTTTCTACGGTTTCCAGATTATGATAGAGAATATCCATTCGGAAATGTACTCGTTGCTGATAGACACCTATGTAAAAGATACGACAGAAAAAGACTACCTCCTGCGTGCCATCGAAACGATACCCTGCGTGGGTAAAAAGGCAGAATGGGCATTGCGGTGGATTGAGAGCGAAAATTTTGCCGAACGGCTGATTGCTTTTGCTGCGGTGGAGGGCATTTTCTTTTCGGGCAGTTTCTGTTCCATCTTTTGGCTGAAGAAACGAGGATTGATGCCCGGCCTTACCTTTTCCAACGAACTGATAAGCCGTGACGAGGGCTTGCATTGCGATTTTGCCTGCCTGCTCTATACCAATCACCTGCAGCATAAACTCCCCGAAGCAACGGTACAGCAAATCATCATGGATGCCGTGGCCATCGAAAAGGAATTTGTGACGGATGCGTTGCCTGTCCGCCTGATCGGGATGAACGCCGAACTGATGTGCCAGTACATTGAGTTCGTGGCTGACAGGTTGCTGGTGGCATTGGGCTGTAAAAAAGTTTGGAATGCGACCAATCCATTCGATTTCATGGAGCTTATTTCGTTGCAGGGGAAAACCAATTTTTTCGAGCGGCGTGTCGGTGAATACCAAAAAACAGGGGTAGCGCAGGGTGCGAAAGAGAACAATTCGTTTTCACTGGATGAAGAGTTTTAGGAGGATGAAAAATGACATTAACGATATACGGATATGGTAGTGCTGTACTAAAAGAGCAGACTCTTCCTATTGATAGTACCTATCCTGAATTGGACAGGTTAATAGCCGATATGTGGGAGACAATGGGCGATGCTTCCGGTTGTGGTCTGGCAGCTCCACAGATTGGGCGATCAATCAGCCTGTTTGTGGTAGATAGTCGTCTTGTCTACATGGGCTTGAGCGACAAAGAGCGGGAATCCTGTTTTTCACCCGATGACGAAGGTATTCGTGAGGTATTCATCAATGCCCAAATCACGTCATATTCTGACGAGGAATGGGAAGAAGTAGAGGGTTGTTTGAGTGTGCCCACGCTGTCGGGCAGGGTAATACGCCCTTGGACTATCCGTGTGCGCTACGAAAACCAATATTTTGAAAAGAAAGAGAAGGAGTTCAGTGGCATGACGGCACGGATCATTGCCCATGAATACGACCATACGCAGGGGATGCTATATATAGAAAGATTAAAACCGCTGAGCAAACAACTGATAGCGTCCAAACTCAAACAACTGGCGAAAAACAAGGTGCAAGTGCGGTATAAAATGAAAATTGGCAATTAAAGGATAAGAAACATTATAAATCAAAAACGGATGTTCGTAATAAAAAGAAACGGGAAACAAGAGGCGGTACATTTTGATAAAATAACGGCCCGCATACACAAACTAATCTATGGGCTTTCGATCTCGGAAAAAGATGTAATCGAAATCTCCAAAAAGGTAATACAAGGTATTTATGACAACGTCAGCACAACTGAATTAGATAACCTTGCCGCTGAAACGGCGGCTGCCTACACGACGGTACACCCCGATTTTGCGGTATTGGCGGCTCGCATTGCGGTCAGCAACCTGCACAAGAATACCTTAAAGTCCTTTTCCAAGACCGCCAAATTGCTGTATGATTACATTGACCCCGTTACGAACAGTCACGCACCACTTTTGTCAAAAGAAGTGTATGACATTATCCGCAAGAATGCCGATGAGATAGACAGCAGCATTATTTACGACAGGGATTACGGGTTTGATTATTTTGGCTTCAAGACATTGGAACGCTCGTATCTTATCCGTACCGGCGGTAAAATGACCGAGCGTCCGCAGCATCTGTTTATGCGTGTGGCTTTGGGCATCCACAAGGAAGATATCAAAGCCGCCATCGAGACCTACAACCTGATGAGCGAAAAATGGTTTATCCACGCCACGCCTACACTGTTCAATGCCGGAACACCCAAACCGCAGATGTCATCGTGCTTCCTGTTAAGCATGACCGAGGACAGTATCAACGGCATCTTTGACACGCTGAAACGTTGCGCATTGATTTCGCAATCCGCAGGTGGTATTGGGTTAAGCATTCACAATGTTAGGGCGATAGGTAGCTACATCAAAGGCACGGGCGGTATTTCCAATGGCATCTTGCCGATGCTAAGGGTATTCAATGACACGGCACGTTATGTCGATCAAGGCGGGGGCAAGCGCAAAGGCGCTATTGCCGTTTATCTGGAGCCGTGGCATGCTGACATTTTTGATTTCCTCGACATCCGTAAAAACCACGGCAAGGAAGAGATGCGGGCAAGGGATCTATTCCCTGCCTTGTGGATACCCGACCTGTTCATGCAACGGGTGGAAGCCAATGCCGGCTGGTCTTTGTTCGATCCGAACGAAGCCCCCGGCTTGTACGATGTGTATGGAAGTGCCTTTGAGGAACTTTACCAACACTACGAAACCGAGGGCATATACCGTAAACAGGTCAAAGCCCGAGAACTGTGGAATGCCATACTCGAAGCGCAGATCGAAACCGGAACGCCCTATATGTGCTACAAAGATGCGATCAATGAAAAATCCAACCAAAAGAACATTGGTGTGATCCGTAGTTCCAACCTGTGTACCGAGATCATGGAGTACACCAATGCCGATGAGGTAGCAGTGTGCAATCTTGCTTCACTGGCATTGCCACGGTATGTGACGGAGCATGGTTTTGACTTTCAGAAACTATATGAAGTCACTAAAATCGTTACCCGTAACCTCAACAAAGTGATTGACTGCAACTATTATCCCGTACCCGAAACCGAAAACTCCAATTTCAAGCACCGTCCGATAGGTTTGGGTGTGCAGGGCTTGGCGGACGTGTTCATCCTGTTGCGGATGCCTTTTGAAAGTGAGCAGGCACGGCAACTGAACAAGGATATTTTTGAAACAATATACTTTGCCGCAATGGAGGCCTCGATGGAGCTGGCCAAAGCGCAAGGAGCATACGAGAGTTTCCAAGGTTCGCCGCTGTCGGAGGGAAAACTCCAGTTTGACCTTTGGGATGTTCAGCCATCGGAGCGTTGGGATTGGAATACCTTGCGCAAGTCCGTCATGGAATATGGCGTTCGCAATTCATTGCTGTTGGCTCCGATGCCTACGGCTTCCACCTCGCAGATATTGGGCAATAACGAATGTTTTGAGCCATACACCAGCAATGTGTACAACAGGCGTGTGCTGTCGGGCGAATTTGTGGTGGTCAATAAGCATTTACTAAAAGACCTGACCGAGTTAGGCTTGTGGAACCCTGTAATGAAAAACAAGCTGATAGCCGAAAATGGCTCGGTGCAGAACATCCCCGAAGTGCCTGACAACCTGAAAGAGCTGTACAAAACCGTGTGGGAAATCAAGCAGAAAACCATCATCGATATGGCCGCAGACAGAGGGGCTTTCATCTGCCAATCGCAGTCGCTGAACTTGTTCATGGCAGAACCTAATATAGCAAAACTGACCTCGATGCACTTCCACGCTTGGAAAAGTGGACTGAAAACCGGAATGTATTATTTGCGTACAAAAGCGGCGGCGGATGCCATCAAGTTTACCGTTGAGACAGTATCCTCCGCAGAAGATAAACAGGCTGAGATATCCTGTTCATTGGATAATCCCGAGGAGTGTATTGCCTGCGGCAGTTAGATTAGTTGAATGGAAAGTGGAGAGTCGAAAGTGAAGAGACGCACAGTCATAAAAAATGCCAATATCGCCAATGAGGGACGGATACGGAAAGACGATCTTCTGATCATAGGCGAGGTAATAGCCAAGATTGGACAGGTTGAGATTGGCGAGGATGATGTTGTGATTGACGCATCCGGTCTGTACCTATTACCGGGAGTAATCGACGGGCAGGTACACTTCCGTGATCCGGGACTTACGCACAAGGCAGATATGTACACCGAAAGCAGAGCAGCTGCTGCGGGCGGGGTCACATCGGTAGTCGATATGCCCAATACCAAGCCAAACGTACTTACACTCGATATCTGGGAAGAAAAACACCTTATTGCAGCAGAAAAATCTTTGATAAACTATGGCTTTTTCATGGGGATAAATGCGGATAACATGAATGATGTGCTGCAAATGGATACAAGTCAATTTTTGGCCGTGTCAGATGACGGACTGTACTTCACCGAAAAAGGGAAGTTGCTGGCAGACAATATTCCGATTCTGCAAAAGCTGTTCGCTAACTGTAAATGCATCATTGCGGTACATGCCGAAAGGGAAGATATAATCGCCCGTAACGAATCACTCTACAAAGAATACTGGGGGGAAAACATTCCTTTCCGCCTACATCCTAAGATCCGTAGTGAAAAGGCATGCTTGCTCGCTACCAAAGAGTTGATGGCCTTAGCAAAAAGGTATGGAACCCGATTGCATATTCTGCATCTGACTACTGCGGAAGAATCGAAATTGTTTAGGGGGGATATTCCGCTAAAGTATAAAAAGATTACCACCGAAGTATGTGTGCAACATCTTTGGTTTTCCGAAAAAGATTATGACAGGTTAGGCTCTCTGATCAAATGGAACCCTGCAATAAAAAGCGAGGGGGATCGGGAAGGATTGTTACAAGCATTATTGGATGACCGCATAGATATTGTGACGACCGATCATGCCCCACATACCTTAGACGAGAAAAGCGGGACTTATTTTGAGGCGGTATCCGGTGCGCCGATGGTACAGCATTCGCTAAATATCATGCTTGAATTTTACAAGCAGAAGAAAATGGCATTGGAAAAAGTCGTTGAAAAAATGTGCCACAGCCCCGCAATTCTTTATCAAATCAGGAACAGGGGGTTCATCAGGGAGGGGTATGCAGCAGATTTGGTTTTGGTAGACATGAACAGCCGATGGCAGGTTACAAAAAAGAATCTCTTGTATAAGTGTGGTTGGTCGCCGTTGGAGGGAACGGTGTTTCAGACAAACGTAACCCACACGTTTGTCAATGGCAACCTTATTTACCAAACGGGTAGCTTTTATGAGGGAATAAAAGGTCAGGCATTGAGTAAATATCAATAATTCGATACAATATGACAAAGTTATTTTTAGTCCGTCACGGACAATCGCAATGGAATTTGGAAAACCGTTTTACCGGTTGGCAGGATGTAGATATTACCGCTCTTGGACAGTTGGAAGCCGAACGGGCAGGGCAAATTCTGAAAGATGAAAGGGTAGACGTAGCCTATACCTCCAAGCTCACCAGGGCACAGCATACACTGAAAATCATGCTGGACGAAATGGGAAAAACCGACACGCCAGTCATCATCGACGGAGCATTGAATGAGCGTGCCTACGGAACACTTGAAGGGCTGAACAAGGCCGAAACAGCAAAAAAATACGGCGCGGAACAGGTGCATATCTGGCGGAGATCTTTTGATATAGCCCCTCCCGGTGGTGAAAGTCTGAAAGACACCTATGACCGGGTGATACCTTATTTTGAAAACCATATCAAACCAGTCATTGTCAAAGGTCAAAATGTACTAATCGTTGCACACGGAAACAGCCTGCGGGCATTAATCATGTATTTGGAAGAACTTTCTCCAGAACAAATATTGCAGCGGGAAATTGCGACCGGTACGCCGTTGACTTATGTGTTTGACGGACAGATGAATGTTATCAGACTGGGAAAAGTCACGAAAATTAGCATACGATGAACCAAAACATTACACACGAAGAACACCTTGAAGAATTACTGATGTCCTTAAAATTTATGGATGTCATTCCCTCGGTCAGTAGTCCAGCATTTTCCGAGATGTTGCATCTGCTGGCAAGACATATCGATGATCTAATAACTTCCAATTTCAATATGCTGTTGGCATTGCTGTACAGGGTTGATGTCGATGAGACGAAGGTAAAGAACGAGTTGAAAAATGCTAACAAGGAAGAAACGGCTGGGTACATCATTGCCCGGTTGATTATTGCCCGACAAAATGAGAAGTTGGAATGGAGAAGAAAATTCAGCAAATAACAAAATCTGACATGATGAACGCCAAAGTAGCGATAAAAGGTATTCATTATAAAACGAAAAAGCCTATTTCTTTGGTTATTCACGACGGTAAAATAACCTCAATAGTTGATGATTATGAAAATACAGAGCAAAACAGAATTATTGCCCCGGGGTTGGTAGATATACAAATCAACGGTTATAAGGGGTACGATTTTAACATATCAGGAATGGATGAAAGGGCCTGGAAGAAAGTGATCGAAGAATTGATTTCAGTGGGTGTAACCACTTTTTACCCAACATTGATCACAAATTCGTATAATCATCTTCAATCGCTTTTTAAAGCATATTCTGAAATTCTTGTAAGCAATCCTGTGATCGAAGGTTTTCATTTGGAAGGCCCTTATATCTCTCCACAAGACGGACCTCGTGGAGCTCATTCCAGAAAACATGTCCGTAGACCTGATTGGGAGGAGTTTTGTCGGTTACAGGAGGCTGCGTCTGGCATGATAAAGATAATCACCATTTCCCCGGAACACCCAGAGGCAATCCTTTTTACCCAAAAAGCCGTAGCTACCGGCGTGAAAGTGGCTATTGGACATACCGCTGCTACGTCGGAGCAGATTGATGGCGTGGTGAAAGCGGGTGCTTCTCTCTCCACCCATTTGGGAAACGGATCTCACGCTACTTTGCCTCGGCATGACAATTATATATGGGATCAACTGGCCAATGACAGGCTTTTTGCTACTGTAATCGCAGATGGACATCATCTTCCCAATAATCTGTTGAATGTCTTTCAAAGAACTAAGGGTAGAAAAATGATGATTGTAAGCGACTCGGTTATGTTGGCAGGGCTACCTGCCGGGGATTATAAGACCGAGGTCGGAGGCGAAGTAACATTGATGGACAATGGTTTTCTTCACTTAAAAGGTAATCCGAAAGTATTTGCTGGATCTGCCCAGCATATACTTCACGGTGTCAATTATTTGGTGAATCAGGGAATATGTACTCTCCCAGAGGCAATAGAAAAAGCATCCGTATTGCCCTCAACATTTATGGGTTTGGCGGAAAAAAGAGGGATCAAAGTAGGGGCTTCGGCAGATATTGTCGTGATGGAAAGTTCAGATAAAGGTCTTAATGTCTTGGAAACGTATAAACGAGGAACACAGATTTTTAAAAGAACATTATAATGCAGATGATAAACTTGGACGGCAAGGTAATTGCCGTGGATTTTGACGGCACAATAGTAGAACATGCTTACCCAAAAATTGGAAAAGAAATGATGTTTGCTTTTGCGACGTTGAGAGCTTTACAAAGCAAAGGACATAAATTGATTCTATGGACATACCGTAGAGGAGAGTTATTGGAAGAAGCTGTGGATTATTGCAAAAAAAATGGAATTGAATTTTATGCTGTCAACGAAAACTTCCCGAACGAACCTACTGATGATAGACGATACAGCCGAAAGATCAATGCCGACTTATTTATCGATGACCGAAACGTAGGCGGTTTCTTGGGATGGGAGAATATCTGGAAAATGTTGTACCCCGAAGGTAACAACTATGTCCATCAACCGAAATATCCCGATATGCACAACAACGTCAAAAAGAAGAGGTTTCTTTTTTGGTGAGGATGAGAGAATAATCTAACCAAGATGACCGGTGGTAGCCCCTTATAATTCATATTAGGTAATTCCTAACTTATCAAAAAGAATCCTATTTCTTTTTTGAGCGTCTTTAAGCACTTTTTCGAAAGGGAGAACTTCAATATAGGCTTTGTAATATTGGCTTTTTACCGTAAAATATCCTAACTTATCCGGTGTGTGAATATATTCTCGGCTTCGAAGGATACGTTCTAATGAAGGAGTAATGTCGCAAACGATATACACGTAGAATGGGGTATTCGAATCCACATTGATAAATCTTCCATTTCGATCTTTAACTTTACCCTCTAATAATGTCTCAATGTATCTCTCACATTGCTCCATCGGATTCTTATCGGCATCGTAATCTTGAAAATTATTCCTTTGAGGTTTTTTAAACTCAACTATTGTGAATGAATTATGAGGGGCTCTTTTGTCCTCTGAAAAAGCGAGAGCATCATTATAAATCAAAAGATCAGTCCTGTCCTTACTATCAACATCAAGATTGCCTATCTTTTCAAATCGTTTGTCTGATGCCAAAAAAGAATGATAGGTTAATCGTTCATCAATTAACCACAGATTTTGATTTTCAGGTAACACCTCGTCGGACGAACTTCTTATTGGAAAGAAAATATTGTGAATGATCTCCTCGTCTTGAAATCTTGATTCGGATGTAATATTTATAAACTCGTCCAATAGATCAATTACGGTTTTTCTGTGCACTATATACCGGGCTAAGTCTATTTGCCCAACTTCATTAAATTGGGTTAGAAACTTTTCATAGCGTATTTTATATTCGTCAAGGTTCTGGATATCCTTTGTTTCCTCAAGGAGTTTTTGGGCTTCTTCCTTTACTTCAACTTTCCAATTTGCCTCAATTTTATACAACTCAATATCCAACTTTTGTTTGCTTAGGCTCGGCGGTAGCTTTTTCACTTCTTCCAGTCTATGGCTAAACACAGCCCGATACTGAGGTAATTCATCGTTGATTGTCGGTCGATAACCGTTTATTTTGGCCTCCCGTACCGCAGAAAGGTAATCAGCAAGTAATTCTTCTATTTTTTCAACGGCGCTATTCCTTATTTTGGCAAGGCTTATTTCCTGAATGAGTGTCATATCCTCTTCATCTTCTTCAATAGGAAAATTGAAC
>Ga0079224_100004113_pt1 | contig 18645 bp, 14 predicted proteins | sample Stecom2015_FD_80414 | JGI IMG/M metagenome (GOLD analysis project Ga0079224, IMG submission 80414) | Agricultural soil microbial communities from Utah to study Nitrogen management - Steer compost 2015 | ecosystem: Environmental > Terrestrial > Soil > Agricultural land | place: USA: Utah... | reverse complement strand
CTGCGCGAAAGCCCGCTGGTGGAACTGGCCGAACAGCTGATCGGCAAGGGCTACGAGCTGAGCATCTTCGACAGCAACGTGGAGTACGCCCGGGTACACGGTGCCAACCGTGAGTACATCGAGTCGAAGATCCCGCATATCTCCTCGCTGCTGCGCTCCGATCTGGATGCGGTGGTGCGCGATGCCGACGTGATCGTAGTCGGCAACGGCGATGCGCGCTTCGCCGATCTGGCCAAGCTGCCACCGGCCGGCAAGAAGGTCATCGACCTGGTCGGCTTCATGCCCGGCAAGACCGCTGCCGGGGCCGAAGGGATCTGCTGGTAGGCGGGCCCACAGGCCAGGGGGACGGACATGGATGCCAGCCACCAACCGCACAGCGCAGCGAACAGCCGCGCGCACCCTCCCTGAAGCGGGGTCGGATTTCCATCCGGCCCGGTGGCTGCGCTCGCGCCGCCTCCGGCCCAGCTCCTGAAGAAAGAAGGACAACCATTCATGGTTTCACAAGGCATCGAAGTCCCGGCATGGGAACCGCAGCGCAGCTGGAGGAAGATCCTCGGCTGGGCGATGCTGTTCGCCGTCCTGGGGTTGCTGAGCGCGCTGGTCGATCCGTCGCTGCTCGATCCCGCGCACAAGAACTTCATCCTGCTGATCGGCGCAGTCGGTCTGTGGCGCTACGGCAACGCCGCCATGCACTACCTGCGCGGCATGTACTTCCTGTACTGGAAATTCCCGCGCATGCGCCGCCAGGTCGAGGCGATGGGCGAAGCCGCCCTGCCCTCGCACCTGTTCATGGTGGTGACCAGCTTCCGCATTCCGAGCCACACCACCTACAAGGTGTACCGCTCCGTATTCCAGGAAGTGCAGCGCCTGCCGGTGCCCTGCACGGTGATCGTCTCGATCGTCGAGAAGGCGGACGAACGCTTCATCAAGGAAATCATGCAGCAGGAAGTGCGTGAGCGGGACGACATCAAGCTGGTCATCGTCCGCGCCCGCGGCACCGGCAAACGTGACGGTCTGGCCCACGCCTTCCGCGCCCTGTCCCGGCAGATGCCGATGGACGATGCGGTGGTCGGTGTGGTCGACGGCGACACCATGCTGCTGCCCGGTTGCGTCGAGCGTGCGGTCGGCATGTTCGCCCTGCTGCCCACCGTCGGCGGCCTGACCACCAACGAATTCTGCGAGGTGGAAGGCGATCACCTGGTGCGCCAGTGGCACACCATGCGTTTCGTCCAGCGCCACATCAACATGTGCTCCATGGCGCTGAGCAAGCGGGTGCTGACCATGACCGGCCGGCTCTCCTTCTTCCGCGCCAGCATCATGACCGAGCCCGGCTTCATCAAGGATGTCGAGGCCGACTACCTCGAGCACTGGCGGCTCGGCCGCTTCCGCTTCCTCACCGGTGATGACAAGTCCTCCTGGTTCAGCCTGATGCGCGCCGGCTGGGACACCTTCTACGTCCCCGACAGCAACACGCTGACCGTGGAGCATCCGCCAGACAGCAACTTCTTCAAGGCCACTCGCCAGCTGATGTACCGCTGGTATGGCAACTCGCTGCGCCAGAACTTCCGTGCCACCAGCCTGCTCGGCCTTCGCCGCCTGGGACTGTTCACCATGTACGTGCTGTACGACCAACGCCTGTCGATGTGGACCTGCCTGTTCGGGCTGACCGCCTCGATCTTTGCCGGCCTGTTCTACGGCATCCAGTACTTCTGGACGTACGTACTGTGGATCGCCCTGTCGCGAACCATCGTCACGCTGCTGTTCTTCGCCACGCGCCACCCGGTCGACCCGATCTATCCGCTGGTTCTCTATTACAACCAGGTGGTCGGTTCGGTGATGAAGATCTACGCGATGTTCCACATGGACCAGCAGAGCTGGACGCGCCAGAAGACCACCCTAACCGATGGCAAGGCAGCCTTCGACCAGCTCTTCAACAAGTGGTCCTCCAAGGCCTTCCTGATCTCTTCGCTGGCGGTCTTCCTGAGCACCATCCATCTGCTGCTGCAGCTCACCCAACCCTAACCAAGGCGGAATTTTTCCATGACCAGTGCAACCGTCCTTCCCGGGAACGCCAACGTCGTCCACGAGGCCGTGGATGAGCGGCAGTTCATCCGTACCAAGATCCCCGCCCGGGTCACCCTGAGTGCCAACAACTCCTCGCTGGAGTGCGAGCTGCTGGACATCTCGCTGGGCGGCATCGGCATCCGCTGTGATCGCCAGCTGCCCATCGGCGGCCTGTTCAATGCCGCGCTGCACCTGAACCTGAACGGCGTCGATCTCACCATCGACAGCAAGATCAAGGTGCTCACCCAGCGCGGCCGCGACGTCGGCGCCGAATTCGTCGATCTGGACAGCAAGAAGCGCGACATCCTGCGCTATCTGATGGCCGCCTACATGTCCGGCGAGATCGCCGACATCAACGGTCTGATGAACGTCATGCAGCGGGAGAACTACATCAAGGCCCGCAAGAAGCCCGCCGAACTCAAGCGCGGCCCCGGCGAGCGCGTGCGTGCCCTGCTCGGCACCCTCGCGTTCCTGGTGCTCGGCCTGATCGCTCTGGCCTTCGTGGTCTACAAGACCCACCAGATGCTGTTCCGCGTGCCCGCCACCCAGGCGCTGGTTTCCGCCGACAGCTATCGGCTGAACATGCCGGCCAACGGTTACGTGAAGTACACCCTGGCTCCGGACCAGACCGAGGTGGGCGCCGGCGACCCGGTCGCCACCGTGTCCACCCAGCTGGCCTCGACCCTCAACACGCCGTCCGACGTCGGCGCCCTGGCCAACCTCTCGCAGGCCGATCTGCAGACCATCCTCGGTCGCTCGCTGATCGAGACGGTGATCGCCAGCCCCTGCGACTGCTACGTGTTCTTCCCCGAGAAGCGTCTGGACGCCTACGCGCTCAAGGACCAGCCGCTGGTGCACCTGATTCCGAAGGGTGAGCCGATGTACATCAAGGCCAGCTTCCCGTTCGGCGCCATCGAGGATCTCGACAACATCCGTTCGGTGGAACTCAGCGTCGCCGGCTCCGACGAGCGCTTCAACGGCCAGATCGTGCGTTCCTCGGTCGATGAACAGAACCACCTGCTCGTGCTGACCATCCGCCCCGACCGCGAGCTGCCGCTGAGCGCCTATAACAAGCCGGCCGCCGTCGAACTCTACCGCGGCCTGCCCTTCGGTCGTTCGTCCGGCACCAGCCTGTGAGGTCAGTGGCGATGCCCATTCGAAGCCGTCGTGCCCTGCTCGGGCTGGCCGTGCTCTGTGCGAGCCTGCAGGCATTGCCTGCAGTCGCCGGACGCAGTCTCGAGCAGATCCGCTATGAGCTGTACAAGGACCCCTCGGCCAACGTGGAAGCGGACCTGCGGCCGCTGGCCGAGCGTGGCGACCTGGAGTCCAAGCGCCTGCTCGCCGACGTCCTCAGCGGCTCGGGCGCCAACGCCCGTCTGACCGAGGCGATCAGCCTCTACAAGGAAGCCTTTGCCGACGGGCGCGGCGACGTCACCGCCCTGGCCGGCCTGGCCCGCCAGGCCGAGGTCAACCGCCGCGTGCGCGAGCAGAACCGCGACTACTTCCGCCAGGCCCTGCGCCAGTACCCGCAGGGTCAGGACGTACGCACCGTGAGCACCACCCTGGAAGTCTCGCTGGCCTACCCGGAGTTCTTCCAGGAGGCCCAGCTCGAAGAGCTGATCGCCCTCTACGAACGCAGCTGCCTGTACGAGTGCTATCCGCAGATCTATCGCGCGGCACTCGCCGAGCAGCAGGGCGACAAGGCGCGCGCCGAGGCGCTCTACATCGAGGCGATGCGCTACGACCCGCGTGCGGTGAACCGCTACTACGAGCTGCTCGGCGACGACCGCGACGCGCGCTTCACCGCCTTCGCCGAGTCGCAGATGAACAACATGAACGACTTCCACCCGGAGAGCGTCCAGCGCATCGGCTCGACCCTCAACGGCATGTGGGTGGACGAGGAGCCGGCCAGCGACGAAACCCTGGAGATCGAAGGCCAGGACATGGTCGAGGACGACGGCCGGCCGCCGGTCAACGAGGAGGTCGACGAGCTGGCGCTGATGCGGCCCAAGCGCAAGGAGAACCTCAACGCGGTGGCCTGGCTGGACAACGCGGTCGAGCGTGGCTCGGTGTCGGCCATGATCGCCAAGGTCAACTACATGAGCCTGCACGCGGACGCCTACAGTGCCTCCAGCGCCTTCGAGCTGATCGAGCGCGTCGAGCAGTCCCACCCGGCACAGGGCAAGCAGCTGCGCGCCGCCATCCTCATGAACCCGGGCTGGAGAACCCTCGACCCCGAGCAGGCGCAGCGCCTCGCCCAGGAGCTGATCGACGACGGCCACGAGCAGGCCTGGCTGACCATGGCCGACCTCTACAGCCGCGGCGCCCTGGACGAAGCCGACCAGGACAAGGCGCTGGAGATCTACTCGCGCATGGCCGAGGGCGGTTCGCCCGCCGCCTATTACCGAATGGCCAACCTCTATGCCCGCGGTCGCGCCTTCTGTCAGGACAAGACCATGGCCTACGCCTACGGCGTGGTGGCCTTCGAGCTGGGCACGCCGCGGGCACGCGGCTTCCTGCAGATGCTCGAGAAGGAACTGGACCCGGCCGAGGTTCAGCGCGGCAAGGCAACCGGTGAACAAATTCTTAAAGGAATGAATCTATGAAGCGGAACCCCTTCTGGCGGCCGGGCCTGACCCTGCTGCCCCTGAGCGCCGCCCTGGCGCTTGCCAGCACACCTGGCCTGGCGGACGAGGAAACCCCCAAGGTGGTCGAGGAAACCCCGGCACCGGTCTACGCACCGGGTCAGGAGCCGATCACCAGTGAAGTCTTCCACCGCTTCACCGCCGAGACCGGCTACGGGCCGGAAGGCTCTCGCCTGGGCGAGGACCGCACCGCCTTCTACAACCTGCGCTACGAGCCGTCCTTCGCCTGGTATTCGCCGGAGAAGCGCTGGGCCAAATGGCAGCTGTTCGGCCGTCTGATGTTCAACTACAGCTCCGACGAGAACAGCGTCACCACGCAGGACGAGAACCAGCGGCAGGTGGAGGGCTTCAGCGCCGAGGCGCGCGAGTTCTACGTACGTCGCAACCTGCTCTGGGATGACGCGCGCTTCTCCGTCTCCGTCGGCCGCCAACGCTACTTCGACCGCTTCGGCATCTGGTGGGACGACACCCTGGAGTCGGTGCGCTTCGACTACCGCGACACCTTCGCCAGCGGCTTCGTTGCCGTCGGCGAGAAGTTCAAGTACTACAACACCAAGGAAAACTCGCTGGATCCGCGCGAGGACGACATCGCCTACCTGATGGGCGAATACTCCTACCGGCTGGACGCCAACAACTGGACCGGCGTACGCGCCCAGCTGCAGCGCGACCACTCCGGCGACGACACCGAGGACGGCGAGGACTTCAGCGGCCTGCGCCTCGGCCTGTTCGTGCGCGGCGACCGCATCGACAGCCCCTTCCTCAGCGATTACCACCTGGAGCTGGCGACCCTGTTCGGCCGCATCGAGACGCCGACCACCATCGACAACTTCGGCGTGGTCCGTCAGGGCGACCGTGAGAACACCCGCGGCTGGGCGCTGCTGGGCGAAGTCGGCAAGCAGTTCCCGACCCTGCCGTGGACCCCGCGCATCTCGCTGCGCGCCGGCATCACCGACAAGCCGGACGACGAATTCGACGGCTTCCGCCTGAACACCCTGCAGTCGGATCGCGTCACCAATCCGGAAACCTACAACACCGGTGCGGCCAGCTCCTTCGTCCGCCTCAGCATGCGCAACCTGGCGTTCTACAGCCTGGGCGTGGAAACCCGTCCGCATCCCCGCGGACATCTGGATTTCCGCGTCTCCGACATCTACCAGCGCAACCGCGATCTGGGCGCTGCCAGCAACCAGGACTTCGCGCTGCGCGGCCTGGGTGCGCGAACCAATTCCTACGGTATCTATCGCGGCCCCACCGCAGACCGCTCGGTGGGACAGGTCTACGACGTCAACTACTTCTGGGAGATGTTCCCCATCGCCCACGAAGGTCGTTACCTGAACATGCACCTGCTGGTAAACGCCAGTTACTTCGACGCGGGCGACGCGATGAAGAACGTGGGCGATGACTCGCAGGTGACCGTTGGTGTGGTCGTTCGTTACTGATCCGGGTGCGCCGACATGATCTTCACGTCCAATGTGTTTCTCTTCCTCTTTCTGCCGGTCTTCCTGCTGGTGTACTACGCGGCGCGTCCCGCGTGGCGCTCGCTGGTGATCGTCATTGGCAGCTATCTGTTCTACGCCTGGTGGCGGCCGGACTTCCTGTTCCTGTTCGTCGGCATCACGGCGTGGAACTACTGGATCGGTGGACGCATCCACGCGCTCATCGAGGCGGGTGAGAAACGCCGGGCGTTTCGCTGGCTGACCGTCGGCGTGATCGGCAACCTCGCCACCCTTGGCTACTTCAAGTACGCCAACTTCGGGGCCGAGGTGTTCGTCGCCATCCTCGAACCCCTGGGCGTCAACACCTTCACGCTGGAACACATCATTCTGCCGCTGGGCATCTCGTTCTACGTGTTCCAGGCGATCAGCTACATCGTCGACATCTATCGGCGCAACGCCGAGCCGGCGCGCACCTACGTGGACTTCGCGGCCTTCATCGCGCTGTTCCCGCAGCTGATCGCCGGCCCGATCCTGCGCTACTCGCTGATCGACCAGCAGCTGAAGTCGCGCACGCACTCCTGGGACCTGTTCTCGCTGGGGGTCTGCCGCTTCATGCTCGGCTTCATCAAGAAGGTGCTGATCGCCGACTCGCTGGCGCCGATGAACGTACTGTTCATCGGTGAGTCCGACCCGCAGATGCTGGATGCCTGGTTCGGTCTGGCCATCTCGGTGGTGCAGCTGTACTTCGACTTCTCCGGCTACAGCGACATGGCCATCGGCCTCGGCATGATGATGGGCTTCCGCTTCGAGGAGAACTTCAACCAGCCGCTGATGAGCCAGAGCATGACCGAGTTCTGGCGCCGCTGGCACCTGACCCTGGCCGACTTCCTGCGCGACTACGTGTTCATGCCGCTGGTGCGTACCCGCCGTCTGGGGATGAGTTCCGGCCTGCTGGTGACCATGTTCCTGTCCGGCCTGTGGCACGGCGCGAGCTTCGCCTTCATCCTCTGGGGGCTGTTCTTCGGGATATGCATGGTGGCCGAGCGGCAGTTCAACCTCGCCACCAAGATCAACACGCCCTACAACCTGCTGCGCAACGTGCGAACGGTGTTCCTGCTCTGCCTGAGCATGCCGCTGTTCCTGACCGGCGACCTGCGCCACGCCATCGAGATCTACAAGGCGCTGTTCGGCCTGCAGGGCTTCGGTTCGATGGACATGTACCTGCTCGGCACCTCGAGCATGACCGTGGCCTTCTCGGTGGTGGCGCTGGTCTGGCTGATCATCGCCGGGCGCATCAACCTGCGCTTCTACGCCCAGAAGAATCCCCAGCAGTACTTCATGCAGCACGTCGGCTTCTACGGCTCGCTGATGCTGTGGGCCGCTTTCGCCCTGGCGATCTCGCGGCTGGCGGCCAATTCCTTCTCTCCGTTCCTTTACTTCCAGTTCTAGGGAGGCGGCCATGTTTCCAACGATGAAGTCGGCCAGTCGTGTGAACGGTTATCTGTTCTGCGTCTTGCTGGTCGGCATGCTGATCTACTCGATTCCGGCGGTGACACGCTTCGCCGGGCAGCAGACCGAGGCAGCCGCGCTGTTCCTCGACGGCAAGCTGCTGCGCAAGTTCGAGACCACCTACGACAAGGAGTTCTTCCTGCGCGAGCCCTCCATCCAGCTCTGGGCGAGCCTGCAGTACGCCCTCTTCGGCGAGGGCGCCAGCGGCGTGGTGATCGGCCGTGACGGCTGGCTCTACACCAACCAGGAATACCTGATTCCCAACAACTACCGGAAGAACCTGCGCAACCAGGTCGAGCGCATCGCCGAGATCCGCGAGCTGCTGCGCGAGCACGGCAAGACGCTGATCGTCGCGCCGCTGCCGATGAAGCTGGACATCTATCCGGAGTACGCCGAACGGCCCTGGCATCCGCAGGTGCCGCACGTCTACGAGGACTTCCTGAGCGAGCTGCAGGCGCGCGGCATCGACACCGTGCCGCTGCGCGAGGCCTTCCTGGCCGAGAAGGAAAAGACCCAGGACGCGCCGCTGTTCTTCAAGAAGGACACCCACTGGACGCCGGAAGGCGCGCGCCTGGCGGCCCAGCAGATCGCCCGGCAGCGCCCGGAACTGGTCGGCAGCGTGCCCTTCCAGAACAAGGTCGTCGATCAGAAGCCGCTGAAGAACGATCTGATGAACTTCATCCGCTTCGATCCGTCTCTGGACCCGGAGCTGTTCGCCGAACCGACCGAGGTGCCGGTCTACGAGACCCTCACCGAGGACACCACGGCGGACGACTCCGATGCCCTGTTCGGCGACCAGAACCAGTCGATCATGCTGGTCGGCACCAGCTACACCAAGATCGAGGACTGGAACTTCGCCGGCTTCCTGCGCGAGGCGCTGAAGAACGATCTGCTGACCATTGCGGTCGAAGCGCGCGGCCCTTTCCACGCCATGGATGAGTTCGTCAAGGGCGGCTACCTCGAGGACTCGAACATCAAGCAGGTGATCTGGGAATTCCCGGTACGCACCGTGCTGGCCCAGCGCCCCAACGCCAAGAGCTGGCAGGGCGCGCTGAGCAATTCGTTCTGACCACCCCAAAGAAAAGGATGAAGACTTCCATGAAAAGCATTGCCCTGAAGCTGTTCCTCTCCCTGTTCAGCCTTGCGCTGGTCGCCCAGGCCCACGCCGGTGAAGACCTTTACGACGCAGTGGCGCCGGCCAACTCGGCCTTCCTGCGCATCCTCAACCTGAGCAACAACGCAGCGGATGTGCAGATCGCCGGCAAGAGCGCGGCCCAGAAGGTCAGCGGCGGGGCTCTCGGCGGCTACATGTTCACCCCGGCCGGCAAGGTCTCGCTGACCGTCAACAACGTCTCCGCGCAGTACGACCTGGCCGCGGACTCCGCCACCACCTTCCTGTTCGACGGCAGCAAGCTGACCCAGCTGGATGACAAGTTCGTCAACGATCCGCGCAAGGCGCTGGTGTCCTTCTACAACATCAGCGACAAGCCGGTGGCCCTGAAGACCGCTGACGGCAAGCACACCCTGATCGACACCCTGGAGAAGAACAGCACCGGCAACCGCCTGATCAACGAGATCAAGATCAAGCTGGCCGCCTACGCCGGTGACACCAAGGTCGTCGACTTCGACGAGCAGTTCCTCAAGAAGGGCCGTTCCTACAGCTACGTGCTGATCGAACAGGGTGGCCGCCTGCGCACCATCGCCGTGCCGAACGCCGTCGACCCGATCCTCTGAGCCCCATTCGACCGGGCGTCGCGCGGCGGCGCCCCCTTCAGGACGAGAAGCCTTCACGTATGAAGACACTATTGCAGCAAGGCGCGGCGCTGTTGCTCGCGCTGTCGGGGCTGGCTGCCCCGGCGTACGCCGAGCAGGAAAACGCGGCAGGCGAGAAGGCTCCCTGCACGGACCTGCAATGCCTGATCTGTCCCCAGCTGAACGACCCGGCGCAGTACGCCTCGGGCCGCATGAAGCTGCTCGCCACCCTGACTCCGGGCAAGGACAACTGGCTGTTCCGCTCGATGGTCGACATGAGCAACCAGTTCGGCATTCCCAAGCACATGGAGCCTGAGTTCAAGCGCTTCATGGACACGTTCAAGGCCAAGGGCATCAACGTGGTGATCGCCGTGCAGCCGACCCGCGGGTTGATGCACCGGGACAAGTTCTACCCGGACCAGATGCACGGCTTCGACTACCTGCGCGCCAGCAACAACATGCGCAATTTCCTCGACCAGATGCGGCGCAACGGCGCGATCGTGCCGGACATCATGCCGATGATCGAGAACCCGCCGGCCGACTACTTCTTCCGCCGTGACCACCACTGGACGCCGATCGGCTCCGAGATCACCGCGCGCATCACCGCCGACGAGATCAAGCGCCAGCCCTTCTACGCCGACCTGACCAAGAAGCAGTACACCACCAGCCCGGGGATCATGCTCTACAAGGACGGCACCCTGAACATCGGTCTGGCGCGCATCTGCGGCAACAACTTCGGCATCCAGTACATCCGTGGCTACGAGACCGTGCCGGCGGATACCGACGCCGCTTCGCTGTTCGACGACGAGACCGAAACCGAGGTGATCCTGGTCGGTACCTCGAACTCCGCGGCGCGTGAGGACGAGACCAAGCAGTACAACTTCGACGGCTTCCTCAAGGAATACCTGAGCGTCGACCTGCTCAACTTCGCCCTGCCCGGCGCCGGTCAGGACGGTGCGCTGACCCAGTACCTGCTGTCCCCGGACTACGACTTCAAGAACCCGCCGAAGATGATCATCTGGGAACTGCCGGCGAGCTACGCGCTGGACACCCCGTTCACCTACCGGCAGCTGATCCCGGCCATCAACGGCGGCTGCAAGGCGCGCCCGGACATGGTCAAGACCAAGAACCAGGTCAAGCTCAACGGCGTGAAATCCCACGAGCGCATCGAGCTGCTGAGCAACGCGGGGAGCAACCTGCGCGACTTCCGCAACCTGCGTGGCGGCTTCCTGGACCTGAAGATCAGCGACAAGAACCTCAAGCACTTCTACATCATCACCTATTACGACAATGGCGAGCGGGACAAGATCTGGATCCGCCGCGAGGCCATCGTCGAGGGTGGTCAGTACTACCTGGAGTTCAGTCGTGATCCGCGCTTCGAGGGCGCCAACCTGCTCTCGGTGTTCATGGAGCCAACCCAGGACATCAAGACGCCGCTGACCGTGGATACCCAGGTATGTCTGTGAAGCCGCTGCACACCCGCCCGCTGCTGATCGGCCTGGCGCTCTGCCTGCCGGGCCTCGGCCTGGCAGCGCAGACCCAGCCGATCTGGAGCGCACCGCTGAGCGAGGCGGTCCGGCAGATGCCGGACTACCGCGAGCTGAGCTGCCCGGACCGACCGATCGCGCCCTACACCGGGCCGCTGCAGCTGGAAAGCAAGTACGTGCAGACCGACGTCACCAAGTCCACCCAGCGGCAGGTGTCGCGCACCACGACGGAAGTCCGCAAGCAGATCAACGACTACCTGCGCGAAGTGGTCCGCTATGGTGAACGCGCCGGCCGGGCCGAGACACCGGACCAGGCCGCACGCGCGCTGGCCTGTCTGGATCAGTGGCTGAGCGCCTGGGCCGAGGCCGGCGCACTGGAAACCAGTGACGTCAGCAAGACCGGCATCGCCGCGCGCAAGTGGGCACTGGCGGCGATCTCCTCGCTGCTGATGAAGACCCAGGCGCAGACCGGCAACCGCTTCGAGCTGCGCCCGGAGCAACGGCAGTGGCTGGATCGTCTGGCCCGGATCGTCATCGCCGAATACGAGCCGCGCCGGCGCAGCAACTTCCGCTACTTCAACAACCACGACTACTGGGCCGCCTGGGCGGTGACCTCCACCGGCCTGGTCCTCGACGACAGGGACAAGGTCGACTGGGGCACCCAGTACGTGCGCGAGGCGCTCGACCGCCTGACCAGGGCGCGCAACGGTGACTACGCCTACCACCGCATCGAGGTGGAGCGCGGCAAGCTCGGCGCCGAGTACACCCACTACGCGCTGGTGCCCATCTCGCTGCTGGTGGAAGCCGCCTACGCCAACGGCCGGCCGCTTTCTGCCGAGCAGGAACAGAGCTACCGCGCCCTGGCGACCTTCGCCGCACGGGCGGTGCTGGAACCCAGGGGACTGCCGGAACTCAAGGGCAGCCAGTCGAAGGTGCCACCGCACAAGATGATCTGGCTGCTGCCCTTCCTCAGTCGCTTTCCCGACCACGACTGGGCACGTCGGCTCTACGCCAGCGTGCGCGGCGAGGTCGACAACTACAGCCAGATCGGCGGCCGGCTCGGCGCCTTCTATCCCAACCTGACTCAATGAGGTTTTCCATGCGCCCCTTCCCTACCTGGCAGTTGGTCGCGGTGCTGGCCGGAGCGCTGGCCGGAACGCCAGCCGCTGCCGAAGCAGTCGCCATCCAGGGGCTCGCCCAGCCCTGGGTCGGCGCGGTGTCCGGTGAATCCCATCGCAGCGAGATCGAGCGCATGCTGGCCAGTGGCGACAGCCTGCCGGTCGCCGATCAGCTGCGCGGCCAGGGGCCGGCGGGCCGCGCCAGCGCCAGCCTGGAGTACATGTTCTCCTCGCAGGGCGGCAGCTGGCCCTTCGAGCCCTTCGTCAACAGCGGCCTGTTCCGCCTGATCGCCGGCTACCAGGCACAGCACCCGCAGGTCCTGCGTCTCTCCGGTGGCAGCATCAGCCTGGAACAGCTGGCCGGCTCGCTGAACAACTCGCGCGTCCTGCGTCGACACAAGGACGGCTACCTGCTCGCCTATCCCCTGCTGATCGGCGAGAACGCCGAGCTGCGTCTGGACGGCAGCCGCCTCTACCTCTACGCGCGCTCCGGCGCGGCCATCATCAACCGCGGCCGCCTGGTGCTGAACAACGCCCATCTGGAAAGCTGGCGCGGCGAGGACACCGCGGCCACCGGCGACGAGCAGAGCTACCGTTCCTTCGTGATCGCCTGGGCCGGCAGCACCACCGTGATCGAAGGCTCGGAGCTGGTCCGCCTGGGGCACAACAACCACCTCTCGCGCGGCCTGACCACCGCGCGCAGCAGCCAGCAGAGCGCCAGCGTGCCGGCGGCGCGCCTGCTGGTCAGCCACAGCCGCTTCAGCGAAATGGCCAGCGGCATCGAGCTGCGCCAGGCCACCGCCGTGGTCGAGCACTCGCAGTTCAGCGACATCCAGCAGTACGGCCTGGACGTACTGGACAGCACCGCACGCATCCAGGGCAACCGCATCGAAGGGGTGCGCAACAACAGCGGCGTGCGCCTGGTCGGCCAGGGTCACGGCCTGCTGCAGGGCAACCTGATCGCCGGCGCCAACCGCGCCGGTCTTGAGGCGCGCGACTTCCACGGGGTGCTGGTGGCCCATCACAACACCCTTGGCCAGGCCGGCGGCAACAACGTCCAGCTGCGCGACCTCGGCCCGGACAGCACGGTGCTGCTCGCCGACAACCTGATTTCCGGCCCCGGCCGTACCGGCATCGACGCCGATCGCTTCGGTCAGCTGCTGGTCAGCGGCAACCAGATCGGCAACACCCCGGAATACGGGCTCTACCTGCGCAATGCGGCACCCGGTGTGGGTCGCGCGGTGGTGGTTGGCAACCGCTTCGCCGGGATCGGCGCGTCGATGATCAAGAGCGAGGGCGTCAGCCGGCTAATCCTCGGCAACAACGAGTTCAAGACCCGCCCGGGTCGTCAGGAGGTGCTGGCCGGCGACCTGCTGCCGGCGCAGGGTCCGGTGATCGACGCCACCGTCGTGCACCCCTGCTTCGTCGAAGTCCGTATCGGTGCCGGCAGCGCTCCGGCCGAGGCGCAGAACGGCGTGGACTGCGCCTCCGGCAGCTGATCGAGCGGGAAGCGGCGCGCCCGTATATACTGCGCCGCTTCGCAGGAGAGCGAGCCGGGCAAGCCGGCTCCGCCGAAGGCGCAAACTCCCATAATCGCTCAGGCCCCGTACTGCGAAATCAGATCAACGCCAACTGGAGAGAGACCGTCCGCCGAGGCGGTCCACCGAAGGGGCAAGCGGCGAGCGCCGTAAACTCTCAGGTAAAGAGGACAGAGGGAGAGGCACATAACGCAGGGGACTCTGTGTGCTTCTCTACATCTATCTGATAGCCATCACCGCCGAAGCCATGTCCGGAGCGCTGGCCGCCGGACGCCGCAACATGGATCTGTTCGGAGTGGCGCTGATCGCCTTCGTCACCGCTCTGGGCGGCGGCACCGTCCGCGACATGCTGCTCGGCAACTACCCGGTGAGCTGGACCCAGCACCCCAGCTACATCTACCTCACCATCGGCGCCGGTCTGTTCACCATGATCATCGCGCGCTTCATGCACCACCTGCACAAGCTGTTCCTGCTGCTGGACGCCATGGGCCTGATCGCCTTCACGGTAATCGGCTGCGACGTGGCCCTGCGGCTCGGCTACGACACGGCGGTGGTGGTGATGGCCGGGGTCACCACCGGCATCTTCGGCGGCATCCTGCGCGACATTCTCTGCAACCGAACTCCGCTGGTGCTGGTCAAGGAGCTCTACGCCAGCGTTTCGATGGTGGTGGCGCTGTTCTACCTGGGATTGATGGAGCTGGGCGTGAACCACGACCTCAACCTGATCGCCTCCTTCGCGCTGGGCCTGGGCCTGCGCCTGGCCGCGATCCGCTGGTCGCTGTCGCTGCCGGTGTTCTCCTACGCGCCGGGCCGCTGGGACGACTGAAAGCTCAGACCAGGTAGGGGATGAACATCCAGGTACGACGGATATAGTCCCGGTAGGCGCGACCGAAGGTACGCAGGTTCTCCCACTCCTCGACCCGCGCCGCCTTCACCAGCGCCAGGCTGCCGAGCACCACCAGCAGGCTGGAGAACAGCCCCGGCACCTTCAGGTAGAAGCCCCAGAGCAGCAGGAGCAGCGAGGCATACATCGGGTGGCGGATGTAGCGATACAGCCCTTCCTCCACCAGCCGCGCGGTGTTCTCGAAGGCGAAGTTGGCCGGCTGGTCCTCGCGCACCCGCCGCCCGCCACGGCGCACCAGCAGATACAGGCCGTGCAGCACCAGGTACAGCGAGAGCAGCATCAATACGCTGGAGGCCAGGCTCCAGGGGCGCGCCAGCGGCTGCCCCCAGGCCGGATAGCTCAGCCAGCCCATGGCGGTGATCGCCAGAAAACCGAACAGTCGGTAGAAGCCATGCGTACGCGGATGGCGCAGCGAGCGCCAGGAAAGGCCGAGCAAGGTCAGGGCCGTGGTCAGGAAAACAGCGTCGGAAGCCGGCATGGGGCGCGCCTCGCGGATCGGGACTCATGCTTTAAGAGCGCTTGCATCCTTTGCGAGTTCAGCCAAACGGCTGTGCCAAAAAAAGCTCGCCAAATTTTTGATAGCTTTTTGTCAGGCGACAAAAAAAAATCATCGAAATCCGAGCAGTCATTCAATTGACGCACCGGTCACGAATACTGAGAATTGCGTCCCATAATAATCATTCCCTCCCCTAGACGCCTTCTGCCTCCGGAACCTTTTGGTTCTCGGGCTGTATGCGCGCGTTCTCGCATAGCGGCACATCAGGACGTTTTTTTTTGCAAATTGGAAGCTATATGAAGATCAGTATTTTTGGCTTGGGTTATGTCGGCGCCGTTTGCGCTGGCTGTCTTTCCAAACGCGGACACCAGATCATTGGCGTGGATGTTGCGCAGAGCAAGATCGACCTGATCAATCAGGGCAAGTCGCCGATCGTCGAACCGGGTCTCGAGGAACTGCTCCAGGACGGCATCGCCCGCGGCCAGCTGCGCGGCACCACCGATGTTGCCGAGGCCATCGCCAACAGCGACCTGTCGCTGATCTGCGTCGGCACCCCGAGCCTGCGCAACGGCAATCTCGACCTGGGTTACGTCGAAGCCGTCTGCCGCGAAATCGGCGAGCAGCTGCGCCACAAGCAGACCCGCCACACCGTCGTCATCCGCAGCACCATCCTGCCGGGCACCATTCGCGGCCTGGTCATTCCCACCCTGGAAGCCGCCTCCGGCAAGAAGGCCGGCGCCGACTTCGGCGTGGCCACCAACCCGGAATTCCTGCGCGAATCCACCGCGATCCGCGACTACGACTTCCCGGCCATGACCGTGATCGGCTCGCTGGATGACACCTCCGGCGATCTGCTGCAGGAACTCTACAGTGATCTGGATGCGCCGATCATTCGCAAGTCGGTGGAAGTCGCCGAACTGATCAAGTACACCTGCAACGTGTGGCACGCCACCAAGGTGACCTTCGCCAACGAGATCGGCAACATCGCCAAGGCCCTCGGCGTCGACGGCCGCGAAGTGATGGACGTGGTCTGCCAGGACCACAAGCTGAACCTCTCCGCCTACTACATGCGTCCGGGCTTTGCCTTCGGCGGCTCCTGCCTGCCCAAGGACGTGCGCGCGCTGACCTATCGCGCCGGCCAGCTGGACGTGGATCACCCGCTGCTCGGTTCGCTGATGTCCAGCAACCGCTATCAGGTGAGCCGCGCCTACGACATGATCGAAGCCAGCGGCTGCAAGCGCATCGGCTTGCTCGGTCTGGCCTTCAAGGCCGGTACCGACGATCTGCGCGAAAGCCCGCTGGTCGAGCTGGCCGAACAGCTGATCGGCCGTGGCTACGACCTGCGCATCTTCGACCGCAACGTCGACTACGCCCGCGTCTTCGGCGCCAACAAGCAGTACATCGAGTCGCGCATCCCGCACCTGACCTCGCTGATGGTCCAGGACCTCGGCGAGGTGCTCGAGCATGCCGACTACGTGGTTCTCGGCAACAACGACCCGCTGTTTGCCGAAGCGCTGGCCGGCCTGAACGCCGACAAGCAGGTCCTCGACCTGGTCGGCTTCACCAAGGTCCAGACCCAGGCGCGTTACACCGGTATCTGCTGGTAAGGCTGCGGCCCGCACAGGAAGGCACACATGATCGTTCCGGTAATTCTCTCAGGCGGCAGCGGATCGCGGCTCTGGCCCCTCTCCCGCAAGCTGTATCCGAAGCAGTTCCTCGCCCTGACCGGCGAGCGAAGCATGTTCCAGCAGACGCTGGCGCGCCTGGTACGCCTGGGCGCCTCGGCGCCGCTGATCCTGTGCAACGAGGAGCACCGTTTCCTGGTCAGCGAGCAGCTGGCCGGCGTGCGCGTGCAGGCCGACAGCATCCTGCTCGAGCCCTTCGGTCGCAACACCGCTCCGGCGGTGGCGATGGCGGCCCTGCATCTGCTGCGCGAGGGTCGCGACGAGCTGATGCTAGTGCTGCCGGCGGACCATCTGCTGGAGGACGAGGCCGAGTTCAAGCGTGCCCTGGAAGTCGCCACCCGCGCGGCCGAACAGGGCCAGCTGGTGCTGTTCGGCATCCGTCCGAACCGCCCGGAAACCGGCTACGGCTACATCCGCGCCGGCAGCGATGCCGCCGCGGACGGCCACCAGCCGGTCGCCGAGTTCATCGAGAAGCCGGACGCCGAGCGTGCCCAGCGTTTCCTGGACAGCGGCGAGTATTTCTGGAATAGCGGCATGTTCCTGTTCCGCGCCAGCCACTTCCTCGAGGAGCTGCAGCGCTACGAGCCGGAAATCCACGAAGCCTGCGTGCTGAGCTACGAGCGCAGCCGCGAGGATCTGGCCTTCCTGCGCATCGACCGCGACAGTTTCGCGGCCTGCCCGGACAAGTCCATCGACTACGCGGTGATGGAGCGCACCGAGCGGGCGCGCGTGGTGCCGCTGGATTCCGCCTGGAGCGACATCGGTTCCTGGCAGGCGCTCTGGGAATCCCTGGACAAGGATGCCCACGGCAACGCCCTGCGTGGCGACACCCTGGTCGAGGACAGCCGCAACTGCCTGGTGCAGAGCAACGACAAGCTGGTGGCCGTGCTCGGCATGGACGACACCGTGGTGATCGAAACTTCCGACGCCGTGCTGGTCGCCCCGCGCAGCCGCTCGCAGCAGGTCCGCCAGCTGGTCGAGAAGCTCCAGGCCGCCGGCCGCAGCGAGGCGACCCAGCACAGTCACGTGTCGCGCCCCTGGGGTTCGTACGAGTCGGTGCACGTCGGCGAGCGCTTCCAGGTCAAGCACATCACCGTGAACCCGGGCGCCAGCCTGTCGCTGCAGATGCATCACCACCGCGCCGAACACTGGATCGTGGTCTCGGGCACCGCGCAGGTGACCCGCAACGAGAAGACCTATCTGGTCACGGAAAACGAGTCGACCTTCATTCCGATGACCGCGGTGCACCGCCTGAGCAACCCCGGGAAGATCCCGCTGCAGCTCATCGAGGTGCAGTCCGGAGGCTATCTCGGCGAGGACGACATCGAGCGCCTCGAAGACGTCTACGGTCGAGTACCGGCAACCTAACAGCAATTGCAGAACAGCCGGCCGGGCCGGCAGTGGACTTCGACACTCATGGCCGAGCTGTTCAAGGAAAGAACATGACGACCCAGACTACCCATGGCTTTCTGCCTCCGTGGCTCGACAAGTGCCTCGGCTGGGCATGCCTGTTCGCCCTGCTCGCGCTGATGTCGAGCCTGGTGCACCCGAGCCTGCTCGATCCGTCGCACCAGAAGTTCATCTTCCTGATCGGCGCGCTCGGCATGTGGCGCTACAGCAACGCCGTGATCCACTACCTGCGCGGCATGTACTTCTTGCACTGGAAGTTTCCGCGCATGCGCGAGCAGGTCCGTGCCATGGGCAGCGCGGCGTTGCCCTCGCACCTGTTCATGGTGGTGACCAGCTTCCGCATCCCGACCCACACCACCTACAAGGTGTACCGCTCGGTGTTCCAGGAAGTGCAGCGCCTGCCGGTGCCCTGCACGGTGATCGCCTCGCTGGTGGAAAAGGGCGACGAGCGCTTCATCAAGGAAATCATGGAGCAGGAGGTGCGTGAGCGGGACGACATCAAGCTGATCATCGTCCGCGCCCGCGGCACCGGCAAACGTGACGGTCTGGCCCACGCCTTCCGCGCCCTGTCCCGGCAGATGCCGATGGACGATGCGGTGGTCGG
>Ga0079224_100004112_pt1 | contig 18647 bp, 12 predicted proteins | sample Stecom2015_FD_80414 | JGI IMG/M metagenome (GOLD analysis project Ga0079224, IMG submission 80414) | Agricultural soil microbial communities from Utah to study Nitrogen management - Steer compost 2015 | ecosystem: Environmental > Terrestrial > Soil > Agricultural land | place: USA: Utah... | reverse complement strand
GCCGTCGAGCAGGTCATCAAGCAGGGGCAGGAGCGGCTGGCCGAAGGCCTGTGGGTCGTGATCTTTCCGGAGGGCACGCGCGTGCCGTACGGCCAGACGGGCCGCTTCGGGCTGAGCGGTGCACTGCTCGCGGCCGCCGCCGGCAAGCCGGTCATCCCGGTCGCGCACGATGCGGGGCGGTACTGGCCGCGCCGCGGCTGGCTGAAGCGGCCGGGGACCATCCGCGTGCGGATCGGACCGCCGATCGAGACGGCGGGCCGGGATCCGCGCGAGGTGACGGCCGCCGTCCGCTCCTGGATCGAGCAGGCGGTCGCGGAGCTCGGGACCGAGGCCGCGAGCGGCGGGCGGCGCGTCACGGAAGAGGCCGGAGGCGGCCGCTCCGCGCGCGAGGCGGGCACCTGAACGGTGCGCGGTCCGCGCGTCAAATATCGAGATTCGACACGGACAGCGCGTTGCGCTCGATGAAGTCGCGGCGCGGCTCGACCTGATCGCCCATCAGCGTGCTGAAGATCTCGTCGGCAGCGACCGCGTCCTCGATGCGCACCTGCATCAGTCGGCGCGTCTTCGGATTGACGGTCGTCTCCCAGAGCTGCTCCGGATTCATCTCGCCGAGACCCTTGTAGCGCTGGATGGACTGGCCCTGCTTCGCCTGAGCCATCAGCCAGTCGACCGCCTGAGGGAACGTGGCGACCTCCTTGCGCTCCTTGCCGCGCTGCACGTACGCGCCCGGCGACAGCAGATCCCTGAAGCTCGCACCGATCGTCGCGATGCGCTGATATTCCGGAGACCGGAAGAATCCCGGCTGCAGGTTCTTGGTCACCGTCACGCCGTGATGCTGCCGAGTCACGTAAATTACCGGATCCGCGGCCGTCCCGCCCGGCTGATAATGCACGCGATAGCGGGGGCCTGCCCCGTTCAGGGCCTTCAGCCGCTCCTCGAGCCGGCCGGCCCACTCGCGCATAAACTCCGCGTTCTCGAGCTGCTCGGACGTGATCGCCGGCAGCCACATCATCGCGTGCAGCACGTTTGCGTCGTAGCGCTTGCCCCAGCGCTCGATGATCGCCTTCGCCTCCATGTATTGCCGGGCGAGCTGCTCCAGCGTCTCGCCCTGGATCACGGGACCCTCCGGCGACGCGTACAACGCCGCGTCCTCGACGGCCGTGCGCAGCAGCAGCGCGTTGAGCTCGGCGTCGTCCTTGACGTAGAACTCGTTCTTGCCGCGCTTCACCTTGTAGAGCGGCGGCTGGGCGATGTAGACGTGGCCGCGCTCGATCAGCTCCGGCATCTGCCGATAGAAGAACGTCAAGAGCAGCGTGCGGATGTGCGAGCCGTCGACGTCCGCGTCGGTCATGATGATGATCCGGTGATAGCGCAGATTGTCCGGATCGAATTCCTCGCGGCCGACGCCGCAGCCGAGCGCCGTGATCAGCGTGCCGATCTCCGGCGACTGCAACATCTTGTCGAATCTAGCTTTTTCGACGTTCAGGATCTTGCCCTTGAGCGGCAGCACGGCCTGCGTACGGCGATCGCGGCCCTGCTTCGCGGAGCCGCCGGCCGAGTCACCCTCGACGAGGAACAGCTCCGACAGCGCCGGATCCTTCTCCTGGCAGTCCGCGAGCTTGCCGGGCAGCCCGGCGACGTCGAGCGCGCTCTTCCTGCGTGTCATCTCGCGAGCCTTGCGGGCCGCCTCCCGCGCGCGGGCCGCCTCGATGATCTTGCCGACGATGATCTTGGCCTCGGCCGGATGCTCGAGCAGGAACGTGTGAAGCTGGTCCGCGACGATCGACTCGGTAACCGCCTTGACCTCGGACGACACGAGCTTGTCCTTGGTCTGAGACGAGAACTTCGGATCCGGCAGCTTGACGGACAACACGGCCGTCAGGCCCTCACGGGCGTCGTCGCCGGTGGGGCTGATCTTCTCGCGCTTGCCGATGCCCTCGCTCTCGATGTAGTGGTTCAGGGTACGGGTCATCGCGGCCCGGAACCCGGCCAGGTGCGTGCCGCCGTCCCGCTGCGGAATGTTATTCGTGTAGCAGAACATCGACTCCTGATAGCCGTCGTTCCACTGCAGCGCGGCTTCGACCTGGATCGGGCCGCGCTTGTCCTGGAAATAGATGACCGTCGGGTGCAGCGGGGTCTTGTTCCGGTTCAGGTGCTCGACGAACGCCTTGATCCCGCCGACGTACTCGAAAACGTCGCTGCGCTCGTCGCGCTCGTCGGTCAGCGTGATCCGGACGCCGGAATTCAGGAACGACAGCTCCCTGAGCCGCTTCGCCAGCGTGTCGTAGTCGAACTCGAGGTTTGAAAAGACCTTCGGGCTCGGCTGAAAGCTGATCGTCGTTCCGGTGCGGTCCGTCGTGCCGATCTCGGCGAGCGGCGCGAGCGGCTCCCCGTGCGCATATTTCTGCTGGTAGACCTTGCCGCCCCGATGGATCGTCAGGACCAGCGACTCCGACAGCGCGTTGACGACGGACACGCCGACGCCGTGCAGGCCGCCGGACACCTTGTAGGAGTTGTCGTCGAATTTGCCGCCGGCGTGCAGCACGGTCATGATGACCTCGGCGGCCGAGCGGCCCTCGTCCGGGTGAATGTCCACGGGAATACCGCGGCCGTTGTCCGAAACGGTCACGGACTCGTCCGGATGGATCGTGACGTTGACCTCGGTGCAATATCCGGCCAGAGCCTCGTCGATCGAGTTGTCGACGACCTCGAACACCATGTGATGCAGCCCCGTGCCGTCATCGGTGTCCCCGATGTACATGCCGGGCCGCTTTCGGACCGCTTCGAGGCCCTTTAAGACCTTGATATTTTTGGAAGTATACTCGCTCTGGCTCATCTGTTTGCAAAACTTGCGTTAAATCGATTCATTATAACACCGCCGCACCCTCCCCTGTTCCACGTGGAACACCGGGAAGCGCCTGTCGACCGGCAGCAGATCCTCCGCGAGCCCTGTCAGCATCAGCTGAGCGGGCAAACCCTCGACCTCCGCGAGCAGACGCCCGAGCGAGCCCCGATCGAGCTCCGCCGCCGGATCGTCGATCAGCAGCACGGAGTCCCGCCGACCATGCGCTCCGGCCTCGCGGACCTGGGCGACGACGAGCGCCGCGGCGCATAGCTTTTGTTGTCCCCGGGAGGCCTCGTCCGCGACGTCCGCGCCGTCGAGCCGCAGCACCAGATCCGCGCGATGCGGACCGAGCGTCGTGTGCCCAACCGCCCGGTCCCGCTCGAGGCTCTCCGCCAAGGCCTCCGCCAACCCGATCCCGGCCCGCCAACCGGTCCGATAGCGCACCTCGAGCTGGCGGCCCAGCAGCCGGCCGGCGACCTCCTCGGCGATGGGCGCAAACCGCTCGACGTACGCCGAGCGCGCGCGCGTAACCTCGGCGCCCGCCTCGACGAGCGCCGCGTCCCACGGCTCGAGTGCGATGCGGGACGCCCCTGCCTTCAGCGCGGCGTTGCGCTGCCCGAGCACGCGCCGGTAGCGCTTCCACGCGCCGAGGTAATCGTGTTCCACGTGGAACACTCCCCAGTCGACGAACCGGCGGCGCTCGCTCGGACCGCCTTCGATCAGTCGGTGGACGCCCGGATCGATCACGTCGACCGCGAAGCAGCGCGCGATCTCCGTCACCGAAGCGACCGGCTGGCGGTCGATTCGGTAGGCCATGCCCGCCGCATCGAACTTGAGGCCGATCCGGCGCAGCCGATCCCCGAGGCGGTGCTCGACGTGGACCGAAAGCCCGGCCTGCCCGTGCTGGACCAGTCGGCGGGTCTGCCGGGTGCGGAACGAACGGCCCCGGCCGATCAGAAAGAACGCCTCGAGCAGGCTCGTCTTGCCGGCGCCGTTCGGACCGAAGAAGTAGTTCCGCTTCGGATCCAGGCGGCAGTCGACGTCGCTGAGGATCCGCAATCCGTCGACGCGGAGTCGTTCCAACGGCACGCGCCACTCCCGGCCGCGGTTACGGCAGCCTCCAGAATTCTTCGACGGGTCGGGACCCGAGACGGCGGCCGGTCGACTTCCGGCCGGGGCGAGCGTCTTGTGCTACAGCCGCATGGGCATGACGACGAACTTCGTCGTTTCGTCGTCGCCGGTGATTAGACAACTGGAATTCGCGTCTGTTACACCGATCCGGACCCGTTCGCTCTCGACCGCGCCGAGCGCGTCGAGGAGATAGTTCACGTTGAAGCCGATCTCCATCGGCGTCCCCGTGTACTCGACCTCGACGGTCTCGACCGCCTCCTCCTGCTCCGGGTTGTTCGCCTCGACGACTACGCTGTTCTCGTCGAGCGTCAGCCGGACGCCGCGGTATTTCTCGTTCGACAAGATGGCCGCCCGCTGCAGCGCCTGCCGGAACAGCTGCCGGTCGGCCACGACGACATTCGGCGGGCTCGTCGGAATCACCCGCGTGTAATCCGGGAAACGGCCGTCGATCAGCTTCGACGTCATCCGCAGCCCGTCGATCGTGAGCCGGACGTGACTCTTGCCGAGAGTCAGATGCACGCGGCCCTCGTCGCCGAGGAGCCGGTTCAGCTCGAGCACGCCCTTCCGCGGCACGATCTGCTGCTCGTTCTGGGCGGCCCTCGACTCGAGCTCGATCTCGGCGAGCGCGAGCCGATGCCCGTCCGTCGCCACGCCGCGCAGCCGCGTCCCGTCCGTCTCGAGCAGCAGACCGTTCAGGTAGTACCGCACGTCCTGCTGGGCCATCGAGAAATGCGTCTTCTCGATCAGGTGCTTCAGCGACTTCGCGTCGACTTCGAGCGTCTGCTGGCCGGCGATATCGTCGACGGTCGGAAAATCGGCCGCCCGCAGCGTCGACAGCGTGAACCGGCTGCGCCCCGCCTTCACGGTCATTCGGTCGCCGCTCAAAGCCGCCTCGACCCGCGCCCCGTCCGGCAGCGCGCGGAAGATGTCGTGGAGCTTACGGCCGGGCACGGTGATCTCGCCGTCCACCGCGTCGTCGACGCTCGCCTCGGCGACGAGCTCGACCTCGAGATCCGTAGCCGTAACGCTCAGTACGCCGTCGCGCACCACGAGCAGCACGTTGCTCAAGATCGGCATCGTCTGCTTTCTCTCTACGACGCCGATCACGGCTTGGAGCGGCTTCAGGACGATCTCTCGCGGGGCGCTGAACTTCATCTTCGTATCTACCTGTTTATATTTCTTCGATTGTTACGGTTAGACCTGCGCTGCGTGGGGGGAAGTCTAGAAACTCGTTAGCACTCAATTACTTATCTCAGAAGTGACTGCGTGCACAACGGCCGGCCGTCCTGTGTAGGACGTGTGGATGAATTTCGCGCCGCAACTTATCCACGGGTTGTGCACGTCAAGTCGTCAAGGTTCTCAAGAGGTTGTTGTAGTCCTCCGCGACCCGCGTCTCGGTCTCCCGTAACGCCTTGATCCTCCGGCAGGCATGCAGCACGGTCGTGTGGTCCCGGCCGCCGAACGCATCGCCGATCTCGGGCAGGCTGTGCGTCGTCAGCTCCTTCGCGAGCGCCATCGCGATCTGGCGCGGCCGCGCGATCGACCGGCTCCGCCGCTTCGAGAGCAGATCGGAGACCCGGATCTTGAAGTACGCCGCCACCGCCTTCTGGATATTCTCCACCGTGACGAGCTTGTCCTGAAGCGCCAAAAGATCCCGGAGCGCCTCTTTTGCGAACTCGAGCGTGATCGGTTGGCCGGTGAAGCGCGCGTTCGCGATCACGCGGCGCAGTGCCCCCTCGAGCTCGCGAACGTTCGAGCGGATCCGCTGCGCGATGAAGAACGCGACCTCCTCCGGCAGGCATTCCTGCTCGGCCGCGGCCTTGCTCATCAGGATCGCGACGCTCGTCTCGAGCTCGGGCGGCTCGATCGCTACCGTGAGCCCCCAGCCGAACCGCGACTTGAGCCGCTCCTCGAGGCCCGAGACTTCCTTCGGGTAGCGGTCGCACGTCAGCACGATCTGCCGCTGACCTTCCAGCAGCGCGTTGAACGTGTGAAAAAACTCTTCCTGCGATCGCTCCTTGCCGGCGAAGAACTGGATGTCGTCGATCAGGAGCGTGTCGAGCGAGCGGTACGTGCGCTTGAAGTCCGCGATCGTGTTGTGCTGGAGGCCTCGTACCATGTCGCCGACGAAGCGCTCGGAGTGCACGTACGCCACCTTCGCGTTGCTGTCGCGCTGCAGGACCGCGTTTCCGATCGCGTGCATCAGGTGCGTCTTGCCGAGGCCGACACCGCCATAGATGAACAGCGGGTTATACGCGGTGCCCGGGTTCTGGCCGACTTGCACGGCCGCCGCCCGCGCGAGCTGATTGCTCTTGCCTTCGACGAAGCTGTCGAACGTGAAGGCGGCGTTCAGCCGGCTGCCGAGGACGTGCGGCGCCGCCGCGCGCGTCTCCGGGTCCGCCGACGCCGACGCGCTCGCCGAGACCGCCCTCGGCCGGCTGCCCACCTCGAGCAGCACGTTTCGCGCGCCGGCATGCTGAGCCCACCAGGAGCGGATCTCGACCAGGCAATGCGCCTGCACCCAATCGACGACGAACCGGTTCGGCGCGAGCAGCTTCACGACGCCCTCGCCGTCCTCGACGGGCTGCAGCGGCCTGATCCACATATTGAGCTGCTGCTCCGAGAGTGAGGATTCCAACGCCCCGACGCACTGTTTCCACAGGGACGAGAGCGCAGGCGATTGATCTGCCACGATTGAGCTTCTTGCCGAAACGCCAGAGAGAGGGGGCGGGTGCCGCCCGTGGAACAGCGAGTCTAATACGCCCGTCCACGGTTATCCACGGCGCCCCGGCCGCGGCCCGCTATTGACACGCCCCCGTGCCGCGCGTAAAGTTCCGCGTTCTCTAGCGGATCTCTATCCCTTTGTTTGGCTTCGTATTTCCCCCGACGATCCGGGGCACGGAACCGTCATGAAGAGAACCTATCAACCGAGCAAGCTGCGACGCAAACGCACGCACGGGTTCCGCGCCCGGATGGCGACCCGGTCCGGCCGTCAGGTGCTGAAGCGTCGCCGGGCGAAGGGCCGCGCGCGCCTGACGCCCGCCTGAGGACGGCCGTTCTCCTTTGGTTGGCTCAGGCTGGGGCTTTTCGCCGCAACGACGCCTGCGCACCTCGACGGAGTTCGGCCGAGTCTTCGCCGATCCGGTACGATCATCCGATCGCTTCTTCACGATACTCGCGAGACCCAACGACGTCGGCACGTCTCGACTCGGGCTCGCCATCTCACGTAAAGCCGCAAAGCGGGCAGTGGACAGGAACAGACTGAAACGGATCGCGCGCGAGTCCTTCCGTCAGAAGGCGCTGCCCGACTGGGATTTCGTCGTGATGGCTCGGCCCGGCGCAGCCGAGCAGCCTTCGGCCGTCCTGCGCGCCAGCCTCGACGCGGCGTTCGAGCGACTCGTTCGCAAGGTCGGATCCGGGCGCCATGGATAACACGCGTCTGTTCCTCTGGCTCGCGCTGCTCGCGATGCTCTGGTTGAACTACGACGCGTGGCTGCGCGACCGCGCGTCCGTGCAGCAGACGGCGCGGGTCCCGCCGGCCGGCGAGGTCGTCCCCGCCGACGACGATGTGCCGGAGCTCGGCGCGGCGAGCGTCGACGCGCCCGACGTCGAGCTGCCGGCGGCCGACGCGCGCGCGCCCGCCATGCCGATCCGCGTCCGCACCGACGTGCTCGACGTCGTGATCGACACCCGGGGCGGCGATCTCGTGCGCGCCGACCTCCTCGACTACCCGGTCGACAAGGATCGGCCGGACGTCCTCGTCCGGCTCCTCGACTATTCGCCCGCGAGCTGGTGGGTCTTCCAGTCGGGCCTCACGACCGCCGGACGCCGCGATGGGCCGACGCATCAGGCCGAATGGCGCGCTGAAAGCTCGAGCTACGAGCTCGCCCCAGGGGAGGACGAGCTCGTCGTGACCCTGACGTGGGTCGGCGACGGCGGGCTCGACGCGCGTAAGGTGTACACCTTCCGGCGCGGCAGCTACCGGATCGACCTCGACCTCGTGCTCGAGAACCGCGCCGAGACGCCGTGGCGCGGCGCACCGTACGTGCGCATGCAGCGGCTGCACCAGCCGGTCGACCGCTCGTTCACGTCGGTCGACAGCTACTCGTTCACGGGGCCCGTGCTCTACAACGGCGAGAAGTCGGAGAAGATCGACGTCGACGACCTGCGCAGCCGGCCGAAGAGCTTCACCGCGACGGGCGGCTGGCTCGCGGGGATCCAGCACCACTTCCTCGCCGCGGCCGTCCCGCCGGCGGACGCGCCCTTCCAGTTCGATGCGACCGTCAGCGACAGCCGCTATCTGCTGACCGCCTTGGGCGAGCCGCAGCAGGTCGGCGCCGACATGCAGCAGGTGTTCAGCTTCCGCCTCTTCGTCGGGCCGAAGGTGCAGGATCAGCTGCGTGAGACGGCGGACGGCCTCGTGCTGACGGTCGACTACGGGGTCCTCACGATCCTCGCCCAGCCGCTGTTCTGGGTCCTGTCGAAGATCCACGACGTCGTCGGCAACTGGGGCTGGTCGATCGTCATCGTCACGCTGCTGATCAAGCTCGCGTTCTACAAGCTGACGGAGACGAGCGGGCGGTCGATGGCGAAGATGCGCAAGATCGCGCCGCGCCTGAAGGCGCTGCAGGAGCGCTACAAGGACGACCGCCAGGCCCTGAGCCGCGCGATGATGGAGCTCTACCGGAAGGAGAAGATCAATCCGGCCGCCGGGTGTCTGCCGATCCTCGTGCAGATGCCGTTCTTCTTCGCGTTCTACTGGGTGCTGATCGAGACCGTCGAGATGCGGCAGGCGCCGTTCATGCTCTGGATCGACGACCTGAGCTCCCGCGATCCGTACTTCGTGCTGCCGCTGCTGATGGGCGCCGCGATGTTCCTGCAGACGAAGCTGAATCCGGCGCCGCCGGATCCCGTGCAGGCGCGCGTGATGCAGATCATGCCGATCGTGTTCACGGTCTTCTTCGCGCTGTTCCCGTCCGGGCTCGTGCTGTACTGGCTGACGAACACGCTCGTGTCGATCGCGCAGCAGTGGCGCATCAACAAGATCGTCGCGCGCGAGGCTGGTTAGCCCGCGGGCGGTTCCGGGGGAGCGGTCGGTTCCGTCGGACGGCGCGGTGCAGAGAGTAGAGACACGCTCGGACACGATTGCGGCGCTGTCGACGGCGCCGGGCGTCGCGGCGATCTCGGTCGTCCGGCTGACTGGGCCTCAAGCGCTCGCGATCGTGAGACGCCTGACCGGCCTCGATCCGGAGCCGAGGCGCGCCGCGCTCGCGGCGTTCCGCGCGCCGGACGGTTCGACGATCGACCGGGGCCTCGTCCTCTACTTTCCGGCGCCGCGCTCGTACACCGGCGAAGACGTCGTCGAGCTGCACGGCCACGGCGGCGCGATCGTCACGGACTGGCTTCTCGAGACGCTCTACGCTTACGGCGCGCGTCCGGCGGAGCCGGGCGAGTTCACGCTGCGCGCGTTCCTGAAGGACAAGCTCGATCTCGCGCAGGCCGAGGCCGTCGCCGACCTGATCGACAGCGGCTCGCGGGCGGCCGCGAGGGCCGCGCTGCGCTCGCTGGACGGCATGTTCTCCGCGCGGATCGAGGACGTGCGCGCGGCGCTGACGGCACTGCGCGTGCACGTCGAGGCCTGGCTCGATTTCCCGGACGAGGAGATCGACCGCGACACCGCGGCCTCGCTCGAGGCGCGCCTCGACGCGCTGCGCGGATCGCTCGGCACGCTGATCGCCGAGGCCGGCACGGGCCGCGTGCTCCGCGACGGCCTGACCGTGGTCATCGCGGGCCCGCCGAACGCCGGCAAGTCGAGCCTGCTGAATCGCCTGGCCGGATACGACGCGGCGATCGTCACGCAGATACCCGGCACGACGCGGGACCCGCTGCGCGAGCAGCTGTCGCTCGACGGCCTGCCGGTGACGTTGATCGACACGGCGGGGCTGCGCGAGTCGGACGACCCGATCGAGACGGAGGGCGTGCGGCGCGCGCACCGCGAGTTCGCGCGCGCGGACCTGGTGCTGTGGCTGACGGATGCGCGCGAGGGCGAGGCCCGGGCCGCCGCGGCCGCGCGCGCCGAGCTCGGCGCCGACATCGCGCCGACGCTCGTGCTGAACAAGATCGACCTGACGGGGGAGGCGCCCGGCGCGTTCGAGCACGCGGGGCTGACCGGTTTCAGGGTCTCGGTCCTGACGGGGGCCGGCGTCGAGCTGCTGACGGCGCACATGAAGTCGCACGCCGGCTGGCATGGCGAGGCCGGTGGGACGTTCAGCGCCCGCCGGCGTCACCTCGACGCGCTCGAGCGGGCGGCCGCGCATCTCGGCGCCGCCCGCGGTCAGCTCGAGTCGGCGCTCGAGCTCGGTGCGGAGGAGCTGCGCGCGGCGCAGGCGGCGCTGGCGGAGATAACCGGGGAGTTCACCAGCGACGACGTGCTGGGGGAGATCTTTTCGAGCTTTTGTATCGGGAAGTAGGAAAAGGGGTCTGATACCCGGTTCTTTTGGACGGCCGTTCCGAAGAGGTGTCAGACACCTTTTTCGGATTGGGGGCGGCGCCAGGGGTTAGCGATCTTGGCCGAAAAAGGTGTCAGACACCCGTTCTTTTGGGCGGCGTGCTGGAGAGGCGTCAGACACCCGTTCTCTTGGACGGCGTGCTGGACACCTACCCTAGCACTCGCTCGCGGTCGTAGAGGCGGGTTGCGATGAACGCGAGCAGCGCGGCGGCGGCAAGCGTCGCGAGCGCCGACTGCGCGACGTAGGCGAGCGGGATCGGATCCTGCCGCACGATGGCCGTGACGAGCAGGTGCTGGCTGAGGCTCGGGATCCACATCAGCGCGCCCGTCGGCTTGACGTTCAACATCGTCGCGAAGACGAGCGGCAGCGTCGGCACGAGCAGCACGAGCGTCAGGTACGTCTGCGCTTCCTTGTAGCTCTTCGTGAACGAGGCGACGAGCGTCATCAGCGCAGCACCGAGCGGCGCGAACGGCGCGAGCACCGCGAAGGCCGCGAGCGCCGAGCCGATGCCGAATCCGGAGCTCATGCCGAGCGGCTCGAGCGAGACGTAGCCGAGCGCGACCGTGAAGCCGGCGAGCGTCAGCGCGAGCGCGAGCAGCATGTAGAGCGTCGTCGCCGCCATCTTGCCGAGCAGCAGGCTCGAGCGCTCGACCGGCGTGGTCAGCAGCGGCTCGAGCGAGCGGCGCTCGCGCTCGCCCGCGGTGCTGTCGATCGCGAGGTAGAAGCCGCCGACGAGCGTCGCGAGCAGCAGGAAATACGTGAGCATCCCGAGCAGCACGATCGAGCGGCCGGCGGCGGTGGAGACATCGAGCTCGTCGAGCATCACGGTCGACAGCACGTCCGGATCGACCCCGCGCGCGATGAGCTTCAGCGTGCCGAGCTGCTGCGCGTAGCTCGATACCGCCGCGCGAATCCGCTGCACGCGGCTCCCGGCGCGCGTATTCGAGCGGTCGTAGACGAGCGTGACGCGCGCCGTCTCGCCTGCCGAGAACCGCTCCGCGTAATCCGGGTCGATCAGGAGGACCGCGTCGTACCGCCCGCTTTCCACGGCGTCGGCCGCATCGGCGAATTTCTCGAGGCCGTGACTCGGCGCGGCCTCGACGCCTCGCGCCCCGAGGTGAGCGACGAGGTTCGGCGCGAGCTCGCTGCCGACGATCGGCACCTCGATCGGCGCCTCGGCCGTCGACACCGTCTGCACGACGAGCACGTGGATCAGCACGGCGAACAGCACGGGGCCGAGCAGCGGCCCGAACACGAACGCCGAGAACAGCGTGCGCCGGTCCCGCGCGTTGTCGAGCAGCTCCTTCCGGCAGACGATCCGGATCGCGCCGAGCGCGCCGGGCCGTCCCGAATCGGGCCGTACGCCGCCGACGGCCGTCATCGCGCCGCGTCCTCCACCGCGCTCACGAAGATGTCCTCGAGGCTCCGCTCCGGATAACGCGCGGCAAGCTCGGCCGGCGTGCCGGCGGCCGCGATCCGGCCGTTCGCGATGATCACGAGATCGTCGACGAGGGCCTCGACTTCTTGCATCACGTGGCTCGACAACAGCACGCAGCAGCCCTCGGCGCGCAGCGCCTTCAGCCACTCGCGCAGCTCCCGGGCCGCCATCACGTCGAGCCCGCTGGTCGGCTCGTCGAGCAGCAAGTGCTTGGGCTCGTGGACAAGCGCCCGCGCGAGCGCGACCTTGGTCCGCTCGCCCTGCGAGAAGCCTTTGGCCTTGCGATCGGCGATCGCGGCGAGGCCGAGCCGCCCGAGGAGCGCGTCGACGCGGGCCGCGAGCGCGGCTTCGCCGAGACCGTGCAGTCGGCCGTAGTACTCGATGTTCTCGCGCGCGGTGAGGTGCGGGTAGAGGCCTGCGGCGTGCGGCAGCACGCCCATCAGGCGGCGCGCGCGCAGCGGCTCCGCGACGACGTCGACGCCGCCGATCCTCGCGCTGCCGCGGTCCGGCCGCAGGACCGTCGACAGGATCCTGAGGCAGGTCGATTTTCCGGCCCCGTTCGGGCCGAGGAGGCCGGTGATCCGCCCGTCGCGGGCGGTGAACGAGACGCCGTCGAGCGCGCGCACGTCGCCGAACCGCTTCGTGACGGAGAGGACCTCGATCATCGCCGGGCGTCAGGGCGCGGGGCCGGTCGCCGACAGAAAGAACGGCATCGGCGGCTCGGCCAGCAGGCAGCGGGCATCGACGGCGTCGACGCTCGCCGCCTCGATGAACCGCGCGATCAGCCGCGGCGCGCAGCCGACGCCGGCCATGCCGTGGCCCTGGCCCTCGACGACGATGTGCTTCGCGTTGCGGAGACCTGCCGCGACGACCTCGGCCGCGTAGCGCGGCGGCGTGACCGGATCGAGCTCGCCGGACAGGAGCAGCACGGGCCCGTCGAACTCGAGCGGACGCTTCACGTCCGCATCCGCGGGAGTCGCCGGCCAGACCTCGCAGATCGTCTCGAGGGCGTCGACGACGCTCGTGCCGAGATACGCGTCCTCGTGCACGCCGGCCGTCGGATAGAACGGCACGTCCTCGGTGCAGACGACCGAGTTGTGCATCGGCAGGCTGATCGCGGCCGCGAGATCGGACGTCAGGATGTCGACCTGCGCGGCGAGCAGGGTGTAGTCGCCGTGGTAGGCGTCGTCGATCGCGAGCGGCAGCAGGGACGCGGTCGGCGACGAGTAGCTCATCAGGCGGACGACGCCCGCGAGGTCGCTGCTCGAGAAGAGACGCGTCTCGAGCCGGCCGGTCGTCGGATTCGCGATCTCGATCGAGACCGGGCCGGACGCGAGCCGCAGGCGCAGCCCCTCGAACAGCTCGGGCAGGTCCGGATATCGCGCGGCGCACCCCGGCTCCGCCGCGCAGCGGGCGAAGATGCCGTCGAGCGCCGCCTGCGCATCCCTCGCGATCGCGGGTCCGAGCGGCAGCGACGCCGGCACGACGCCGTCGAGGACCATCGTGCGGACGCGCTCGGGAAAGCGGGCCGCGTAGCGTTGCGCGACCCGCGTGCCGTACGAGATGCCGTACACGTTCCAGCGCTCGACGCCGAGCGCGGCGCGCAGCGCGTCGAGATCGTCGACGGCGGGCTCGGTCGAGAAGAAGCGCGGGTCGCGCTCGAGCTCGGCGAGGCAGCCGTCGATCGCGTAGTAAAGCTCCGCGACCGCGGTCGTGTCGAACGCCGCGCCCTCGGTCAGGCTGCACTCGAAGCCGTCGGCGGAGCGGCCCGTGCCGCGCTGATCGAGCAGCACGATGTCGCGCTCGATCCGGACCGGCTCGAACGCCCGTCTCATCTGTAAATACAGGTCCACGGCGGACTGGCCGGGCCCGCCCGCGATCAGCACGAGCGGATCGGGCTTCGGGACCGCCGCGAGCGCCGGCACGCGGGCGACGAACAGCGAGAGCTCGGGGCCACCCGGCCGGGTCCGGTCCTCCGGGACGACGAGCTCCGCGCAGAACGCGAGCACGGCGGGCAGGCGCGGGGCATCGAGCCGGCAGCGCGTCTCCTCGAGCCCGCCCGGCTCGGCGCGGGTCGGCCCGTGCGCGGCGGCGGCGAGGCTCGCGGCGGCGACCGCAATCGCGGCGACGGCGCGCCGGCCGCGCGGGACGAAGGTCTGAAGCGAGGGCATCTGGCGCATTGTCGACCGGACGCCTGCGACTTGCCACCACCGGGCTCGCAAGCCGACCGGCGCGCCGAGGGCTACTGGTAGAATCCCGGGCATGACTCTCGCGAATGCAAGCGACCATCCGGACCGTTTCGGCTGCATCGTCGTCGGCGGCGGTCACGCCGGCGCCGAGGCGGCGCTCGCCGCGGCCCGCATGGGCGTCGAGACGCTCCTCGTGACGCAGAATCTCGAGACGCTCGGGCAGATGAGCTGCAACCCGTCGATCGGCGGCATCGGCAAGGCCCACCTCGCGAGGGAGATCGATGCGCTCGGCGGCGCGATGGCGCGGGCGGCGGATCTCGCCGGCATTCATTTCAAGGTCCTGAACGCCAGCAAGGGCCCCGCGGTGCGCGCGACGCGGGCGCAGGCGGACCGGGTGCTCTACAAGCGGGCGATCCGCGGGATCCTCGAGCGCCAGCCGCACCTGAAGCTGCTCCAGCAGGGCATCGACGACCTCATCGTCGAGCACGGCCGGGTCCGGGGGGTCGTCACGCAGACGGGGATCGTGCTCCGGGCGCCGACGGTCGTGCTGACGGTCGGGACCTTCCTCGCCGGCAAGATCCATGTGGGCCTCGCGACGCACCCGGGCGGCCGGGCGGGCGACCCGAGCGCGACCCGCCTCGCGAGCCGGCTCCGCGACCTCGGCCTCGCGGTCGGGCGCCTGAAGACCGGCACGCCGCCGCGGATCGACGGCCGGACCATCGATTACACGAACCTGATCGAGCAGCCGGGCGACACGCCGACGCCGGTCTTCTCGTATCGCGGCCGGCGCGCCGACCACCCGCGGCAGGTGCTGTGTCACATCACGCACACGACGGCGCGCACGCACGAGATCATCCGCGGCGGGCTCGACCGCTCGCCGCTTTACAGCGGCGCGATCGAAGGGATCGGCCCCCGTTACTGCCCGTCCATCGAGGACAAGGTCGTCCGCTTCCCGGACCGCGAGAAGCATCAGATCTTCATCGAGCCCGAGGGGCTCGACACGAGCGAGGTCTATCCGAACGGCATCTCGACGTCACTGCCGTTCGACGTGCAGTACGCGCTCGTGCGCTCGATCCCCGGCTTCGAGCGTGCGCACATCACGCGACCCGGCTACGCGATCGAGTACGACTTCTTCGACCCGCGCGACCTGTTGCCGACGCTCGAGACGAAGGCGATCAAGGGCCTGTTCTTCGCCGGCCAGATCAACGGCACGACCGGCTACGAGGAGGCGGCTGCGCAGGGCATCGTGGCCGGCATCAACGCCGCCCTCACGGTCCTCGAGCGGGAGCCGTGGTGGCCGCGCCGCGACGAGGCGTACATCGGCGTGCTGATCGACGACCTGATCACGCGCGGCGCGCCGGAGCCGTATCGGATGTTCACGAGCCGCGCGGAGTACCGGCTCACGCTGCGCGAGGACAACGCCGATCGGCGGCTGACGCCGATCGGCCGCCGGCTCGGCGTCGTCGGCGATGAACAATGGCGCGATTTCGAGATCAAACGGGACGTGCTCGCGCGGGAGACGAGCCGCCTCGGCGGGATCGTCGTGCGCCCGGCGGACGTGCCGGAAGGGCACGCGCTCGCGCCGATCGGCCGCGAGACGAAAGCGATCGAGCTTCTGCGGCGCCCGGAGATCCGCTACCGGGACGTGGTCGCGCTCGCGCGCGTCGGCGTCTCGGGCGAGGTCGAGGCGCTCGAGGCGGAGCGGCGCGAGCAGGTGGAGCAGGCGCTCGAGATCGACGCCCGCTACGCGGGCTACGTCGAGCGCCAGCGCCGCGAGATCGAGCGGCAGCGGCACGAGGCCGAGACGCCGATGCCGGCGGATTTCGACTACAAGGCCGTGCGCGGGCTTTCGAACGAGATTCGTGAGAAGCTCGAGCGGATCAGGCCGGCGGACGTCGGCCAGGCTTCCCGGATCGCCGGCATGACGCCGGCGGCGATCTCGCTGCTCCTGATCCATTTGAAGAAGCGGCAGCGACAGAGCGCGTAGGCCGCGCGGATGCCGGGCGCGGGGAGGCGGCCGGCATCGGCTTGAAACGGAGACGAGCATGATCAGACTCACGTCACTGGGCGCCTTGTGCGCGGCGCTGCTGACGCTTGCGGCATGCAGCGGCGACTACCGGCCCGCCGGCCCGATCGGCGGCGAAAGCGGCACCGAGCTCGCCGAGCGACAGGTGATCCACATCGGCAACGGCGTGGACCCGCACACGCTCGATCCGCACCGCGCGCAGGGGGTGCCCGAGTCGAACATCGGCCGCGATCTCTTCGAGGGGCTGATCGCAGAGGCCCCGAACGGCGACCTGATCCCGGGCGTCGCCGAGTCCTGGGAGATCAGCGAGGACGGCAAGACCTATACGTTCCGGCTGCGCGACAACGCGCGCTGGTCGAACGGCGACCCGGTCACGGCCGGCGACTTCGTGTTCGGCATGCGGCGCAGCGTCGACCCGGCGACGCTGTCGGTCTATTCCTTCATCCTCGCGCCGATCGAGAATGCCGAGGCGGTCATTGCCGGCGAGCTTCCGCCGGAAGCGCTCGGCGTCACGGCCGTCGACGACCGCACGCTCGAGATCCGTCTCGCGAACCCGACGCCGTATTTCCTCGGGCTGCTGACTCATTCGGCGAGCTACGCCGTGCACCAGGCGAGCGTCGAGGCGGCAGGCGGGGAAGACTACTGGCGTCCCGGCAAGCTGATCTCGAACGGCGCCTATCAGCTCGACGAGTGGGTCGTGCAGTCGCACGTGAAGCTCGTCAAGAACCCGCACTACTGGAACGCGGACGCGGTCACGATCGACGAGGTGTACTGGCACGTCACCGAGGACATCAATGCGGAGCTGAAGCGCTTCCGGGCGGGCGAGCTCGACATGACGAACGTCGTGCCGAAGGCGCAGCTGTCGTGGATCCGCGAGAACATGCCGGACCGGCTCGTGATCGCCCCCTATCTCGGCAGCTACTACTACGGGCTGAACGTGACCAAGCCGCCCTTCGAGGACAACGTCGCGCTGCGGCGCGCGCTCGCGCTCGCGATCGACCGGGACATCATCACGCAGCAGATCACCGGAGCGGGCGAGATCCCGGCCTACGGCTGGATCCCGCCGCAGACCGCGAATTACGAAGGCGCGCAGATGCCGGAGGCGGAGTGGACGCAGGAAGAGCGCGAGGCGGAGGCGAAGCGCCTGTACGCGCAGGCCGGTTACTCGACGGAGAATCCGCTTCGCGTCGAGCTCCTCTACAACACGCAGGACGATCACCGGCGGATCGCCGTCGCGGTCGCGGCGATGTGGCGTCAGGTGCTCGGCGTCGAGACGAGCATCGTGAACCAGGAGTGGAAGGTCTATCTCGACACGCGCAACCAGAAGAGGACGCAGGTCTACCGCGCGGGCTGGATCGGCGACTACAACGACGCCTATACGTTCGCCGAGATCCAGCACTCGCAGAGCGAGCTCAACAACACAGGCTACGCGAATCCCGAGTACGACAGCCTGCTCGCGCTCGCCGCGTCCGAGACGGATCTCGAGAAGCGCGCCCGCTACCTGCAGCAGGCCGAGCGCGTGCTGCTCGAGGACATGCCGCTGATTCCGATCTACTTCTACGTCACGGCGCGCATGGTGCAGCCGTGGGTCGTCGGGTACGAGGCGAACATCATGGACCACTTCCGCACTCAGGACCTGAAGATCCTGAAGCACTGACGCGGAGGCGGACGCCCTTTATCGATTCGAGCCAGTCACCGCTGACACGGATAAGACGCGTTGCTTCGCTACTCGCTGCGCCGCCTGCTCGGTGCCATTCCGACGCTCCTCGTCCTGATCGCGCTCGCGTTCTTCATGATGCGGCTCGCCCCCGGGGGCCCGTTCGACCAGGAACGCTCGCTGCCGGCAGAGATCGAGGCGAACCTGCGTGAGGCGTATCACCTCGACGAGCCGCTGTACATGCAGTTCGGCCGCTATCTCGGCGGGCTGCTGCGCGGGGACTTCGGTCCATCTTTCCAATATCGGGACTACACCGTCACCGAGCTGATCGCGGTCGGCTTTCCGGTCTCGCTGCGTCTCGGGGCGTCCGCGATCGTGCTCGCGCTCGTCGTCGGCGTCACCGCGGGCTCGATCGCCGCGCTGCGGCAGAACCGCGCGACCGACCACGCGGTGATGACGGTCTCGATGACCGGCATCTCGATCCCGAACTTCGTGATGGCGCCGATCCTGATCCTCGTCTTCGCGATCTATCTCGGCTGGCTGCCGGCCGGCGGGTGGGGCGGCGGGGCGGTGCGCAACATGGTGCTGCCCGTGGTCGCGCTCGCGCTGCCGCAGATCGCATACATCGCGCGCCTGACGCGGGGCAGCATGATCGAGGTGCTGCGCAGCAACTTCATCCGCACGGCGAAGGCGCAGGGCCTGTCGACGCGGACGATCGTCCTGCGGCATGCGCTGAAGCCGGCGCTGCTGCCGGTCGTGTCGTATCTCGGTCCCGCGACGGCCGCCGTGATCACGGGCTCCGTCGTGATCGAGCAGATCTTCGGCGTGCCGGGCATCGGCCGCTTCTTCGTG
>Ga0079224_100004111_pt1 | contig 18649 bp, 14 predicted proteins | sample Stecom2015_FD_80414 | JGI IMG/M metagenome (GOLD analysis project Ga0079224, IMG submission 80414) | Agricultural soil microbial communities from Utah to study Nitrogen management - Steer compost 2015 | ecosystem: Environmental > Terrestrial > Soil > Agricultural land | place: USA: Utah... | reverse complement strand
GCCCTTTAACAGGAGAATAATCTTCCTGCAATTCCCCGTCTACAAGAATGTTCTCAAAGTACACCTTAGCACCTGTCGCTTTATACATTTCTTCGACATTCTGAAGATGGAAGTGAAGGTGCGGCTCTGAAGAATTTCCGGAATTACCGCAAAGCCCAACCACTTGTCCCTGTTTGACTTTGTCCCCTTGCCTAACGGTCACGGAGTTTTGTTGGAGATGGGCAAATACAAGATGCTCACCTGCTGCTGATTTCAAAACGACGGTATTTCCTGGAATGTACACCGGATTCATCTCACCTGGCACATTATCCTTAATGCCATCGACAACCATCACCACTTCGGCGTCACAAGGAGCCGTGATTTCCTGCCCAAATGCGTAGTAGTCTTCATTGGTACGGCCGTCTGACCGATACGTTTACCATTTTTTCCGACGATCAAAAAATCAAAAGCGCCCTTTTGCGCCTGGTTATCAATGTGGTAATTCTGTTCTGGGGTATCTCCACCCCATACCACCGTCCAAGAACCGCTGAACGGAACTTCCAAAGCGGTAATGTTTCTATCGAGTTTCGGAAGACTGTCGGAGAAGTAAGGCTTGATCGCAAATCCGTTGATTTTGCTGTTATCGTCAAGCGATATATTGAAAGCAAATACCCCCTTTTGGAAAGTGGTCTTGTAAGTCACTTCACGCGGCTGGATTTCGACTGCTTCACGCTTCATCATCTTCCCGGCGTCGGCTTTTAGCCCTGAAAAAAAACTATGGTTTTCGCGTGGAGGTAAATGCTGTTGCATGGAGGGGGAAAGCAATGAAAAAATGCTGTCATGGGCTCCCTGGTTGTAGTACTGCTGAAACTTGCCCACTACAGATTCAAACCGCGGATCAACACTCTGGCCATTTATGTGATGGCTAGCTATAATCAATAGAAGTAGCAATAGCTTTCTCATAGGCAAATGGCAGATTGCTAGGGCGCATATATTTCGTCTAAATCATAATCTGGCCCCGTTCCCCACCGCAACAATTCTTCAATTTCGTAGATCTCCAAAGTAGCCAGATCCTTCACCTTAAAATTCCTGCCGCTCAAGCGCGCAAGTACAATAAACCTCCTTTCCTCCCCGTAATTCACCATTATGTAACTTCTCCCTACCCGAAGATTGTCTAAAGCTAAAGGCATAAATTCAAATCTAATTTCTACTTGGTCAAAAGTATAAATTTCTTGATAAAAGCACCCCCTAAAATTGCGAAAGCTTCCTCTTTCCCGAATAAAGATCAATTCGCAAGATCCCCATCAAAAAGGTATCGCAACAGACGGCATTACCCATACATCATTTGGAGCTTTCCATTGATAGATCGATGTATTTTTCCATCCTTATCTTCATATTATTTAATAAAAGACTAGATTTGCATCCGAATCGTAAATCCTAAGTAATAATGACTGCCACCAAGAAATTTATCATTGATTTCGACAGCACCTTTACTCAAGTAGAGGCCTTGGACATCCTGGGAGAAATCAGCCTGGAAAATGATCCTGAAAAAGACACCAAAATCCAAGCCATAAAGGACATCACTGATAAAGGAATGGAAGGTAAATTGTCCTTCCGGGAGAGCCTAGAGCAGCGCATGGATTTACTTAAGGCAAACAAAAACCATATCGATAGGTTGGTAGATGCCCTCCAAAGCAAAGTTTCACTTTCTTTTCAGCGTAACAAGGAGTTTTTGAGAGAAAATGCAGCGCATATCTTCATTATATCCAATGGTTTTAAAGACTTTATCCGCCCTATCGTCACTCCTTACGGCATCAAGGAAGAAAACGTTTTTGCCAATGAGTTCATTTATGATGAAAATGACAATATCATAGACTTCAACCGGGACAACCTTTTGTCGCAAAACAACGGCAAACCTGCTACCATCAAAAGTCTAAATCTGGAAGGAGACATCTATGTGATAGGTGACGGCTATACCGATTACGAAATTAAGGCATCAGGAGTGGCTAATAAATTTTACGCCTTCACCGAAAACGTTTCCCGGCCAAAAGTCACCTCGATCGCTGACCATATTGCTCCAAGCTTAGATGAAATACTTTATGTAAATAAAATGAACAAAAAATTCTCTTACCCCAAAAGCCGCATCAATGTACTTCTGCTGGAAAATATCCATCCTTTAGCATTGGACCTGATGAAACAGGAAGGTTACAATGTGGAAGTAATGTCCTCCGCGCTGTCCGAGGAAGAACTGTGTGAGAAGATCAAAAACGTGTCAGTCATCGGGATCAGGTCCAAAACCAATATTACCCGCAAGGTCTTGGAAAATGCCAACCGGCTAATTGCCATTGGTGCGTTCTGTATCGGCACCAACCAGATTGATCTTGAAGCGGCACAGGAAAAGGGAGTGGTAGTTTTCAACGCCCCCTTTAGCAACACCCGCTCTGTGGTAGAGCTGGCCATTGCGGAGATAATTTTGTTAATGAGAAATATCCATGACAAGAGTCACAAGATGCACCAAGGGATTTGGGACAAGTCCGCTGCGGGCAGCTTTGAGATTCGAGGCAAGAAACTCGGAATCATCGGCTACGGCAACATCGGTGCACAGCTTTCTGTATTGGCAGAAAACATGGGACTTCAGGTTTACTATTATGATGTGATTGAAAGGCTGGCCCTCGGCAATGCGACCAAACTTAACTCCCTAGACGAGCTATTAAGCACCTGTGATGTGATCTCTCTTCACGTAGATGGTAGGAAAGAGAACAAAAATATCATCAGCAAGGAAAAATTCGCCCTGATGAAAAAAGGAGCGATTCTAGTGAACCTCAGCCGAGGACATGTAGTGGATATCGCCGCTTTGAAGGATGCAATAGAAAGTGGCCATCTAGCTGGATGCGCTGTGGACGTCTTCCCGTCAGAACCTAAAAACAATGCTGAACCCTTTGAATCCGAGTTGAAGGGTCTTCGCAATACCATCCTCAGCCCCCACATTGGAGGCAGTACCTTGGAAGCCCAAGAGAATATTGCACGCTTTGTCCCAGGCAAAATCATTGAGTACATCAACACAGGCAACACTTACAACAGCGTAAACTTCCCCAATATCCAGTTGCCCTTCCTACAGGACGCACATCGGCTAATCCATATCCACCACAACGAGCCCGGCATCTTGGCCAAGATCAATCAAGTGCTGGCAAATTACAATATCAACATCGTGGGGCAATACTTGAAGACCAACGAAAAAATCGGTTATGTGATTACCGATATCGATATTGCTTATTCACCTGAAGTGATTGAGGCACTGAAGCGCATAGAGGGAACGATTCGATTTAGGATGCTGTACTGATTAATAAGGGATTATAGGAGATAGGTGGGTTTGTAATCAATCCACCTATTTTTTATAGAGCTATCCTTGAAGTGCAGGAATAGAAAAATGGAGTCCGGGCCCTGGAGTGTTACAAACCTCCGAATAAACAAGATTTGAGCTGCTCGCATCTCGCAACCTTCCACTGTTAACCTGCTCTAGGAGCAGGGCCGGATCCGAAGATCGGCTGAGGCCTGATTTTGAAACAAAGCTTCACTCGGAATTTTAATTAATTTGTGAAGTTTGAACATGTCTTAGACCCGAACTCTTCGACAAAGATACAAACGCAGATTTAAACTGCCAAATGTACCGACAGACTGGTACCTGCCCCGTTGGACATCGAAAAGGCCCGTTGACGACAAAATCGGCGATAAGGCTAAGAATAAGTGGATTTTATTTTTTATTTTTAAATTCGGTATTTCTTTTGATCAGCCAAAATAGACAAACAAGGAAACCATAACCCAAAATCCTTTTCTACAGTATTCAATTAACCATCGAGATGTATCAGATTAAAAAACTAATTGTTTGCCTGGACCAAACCCCTTTAGACGAAACATTGATCAAGTTTGCGGTGTTCATCGCCAGGATCAACCAAACGAAGAAGGTTTACTTCACCAACATCATCCGGAACCTGCAGATTCCCAAAGATGTGTTGAAAGAGTTTCCTAACCTGATTGAGAACATGGTCGATGAGAGGAAATCGCAGATGAAGGAAGTGGTGGAAAAATTCTGGGACAAAGAAAGCACGAGTGATATCTCCTACATCGTAAAAGAAGGTCAGTTGGCTAAGAAAGTTTTAAAGCTGGCTCATGATAAATCTGCGGATATGATCGTAGTAGGCAGAAAAGTCACCCTGCCTGGGTCAGGGGTAGGCGCCCAACGCCTCGCCCGTAGAGCAAGCTGCACCTTGATGATCATCCCCGAAAACAGCGTCCCCAAGGTTGAGAAAATACTTGTACCCAGCGACTTTTCGGAGTATTCGAAAGACGCTTTAGAAGAAGCCATTCTTATCTCTGAGAGAAATAATAAATCAATCGAAATCATTTGCCAAAACGTATATACTGTGCCCGCAGGCTACCACTATACCGGAAAAAGCTATGAGGAGTTTGCCGCGATCATGCACACCCACGCTGAAATAAAATACAAAAAGTTTATCCGGAAGATCGACACCAAAGGAGTCCCCATCACCCCGGTCTATACGCGTGATGAGGATGATGATCCGGTAGAAGACATTGTAAACAAAGCCTTAGAAATTGAGGCAGATGGCATTATCATCGGCGCAAAAGGCAGGACCGCTGCAACTGCCTTGTTCTTGGGCAGTATTGCCGAGCGACTGATCCGGATGAACGACAAAATCCCCATGTTGGTCACCCGTCCCAAGGGAAAAAACGCCGGTATTCTAGACTACATTTTAGAAATATAGCAGCTATTACCACACCATACAGCGTCCTAGCCTCGGTAAATGAAATCCATGACATTTACCGAGGCTTTTTTAATGGAGCCTTCTGACGCGAATGCCGTTTTAGGCACCAGAAACAAATTGTAAAGTGCATTTTTATCTATATATTCGTACTGTTTATGTCTTACTAACCAAATCTTTTAGAGCGATGAAACCACAGATTAGCTTTTATTTGACCATCGTCTTCCTCTTGTCTCCCATACTTGCGGATGCCCAGATCCTCAACCGCATCCGGCGGGCTGCCGAACAAGGGGTAAGTAACGCCGTCGAACGGCGGGTGGAAAAGGAAATGGAAAATGCCACCCAGCGGCAACTGGAAAAAGCCTTCGGGGAACTATATGGATCAGAAGCCAATATAGAAGGGACCGGACTGGATTTAAGCAAGCTCATGAAAGGCGTTAACCTCAATGTTCCCACCGAGGATGCCTATCGTTTTAGCGGTAAAGCAGTGATGGAGATGAACGGCACCGATGAGAAAGGGAAAGCTATCGATCCAGTGTTAATGATCACTTATCTAAGTGAAATCGCGGACTATTCTGGCATGGAGTTCAGCACCGTCGATCAAAAGCAACAAAAAGACGGCATGGAAAAGACCATCATGATATTTGATATGAAGAACAAGGCATCGGTCATTTTAGTCGAAAATGAAGGCGAAAGAACAAGTATGGCGCTTGGTTTTGATGCCGACATAGAGGAAAGAATCCTTGATACCGATACGTTAAACCTGGACGATATTAAATTTGAAAAGACCGGCAACACCAAAACCATCGCGGGGCATCTGTGCGAAGAATACAAAGCGGAAAACGAAGAAGGCATGGCGTCTTACTGGGTCAGCAGAGAACCGGTAAAGGAATTTACTTCCTTCTGGGGTAAAAACAGTCCTTTTTTGACGAAGAGAGTAAAGAGTGCAAATAAGGAATATTTCGACAAGCTCCCGGACGGAGATGTCTTGGAAATCAACTCAAAAAGTAAAACGGACAAGTCTACTTGGATCATGACCACGAAGAGCCTCGATACTTCTAGCAACACCACCTTTGTCATGGCGGACTACCCCAATATGATGGCAGGCAACACCGCCGGGAAGTAAATACCTACAAAACGCTTCCAATAAAGCGCTTGAATCCATCCACGCGCACTATTGGAAGTGTTTTCGATTGTCATTGGTTCCACTTTAATTCCTTGTTTCTATTACCAACTCCTAACAAAGCGGAGATTTTTATTTAAAAATAACCAAACGGCAAGCCAAGAAAAACACTCTTCCAAAAGTGATCGTCAAAGGCGTTGGAGCTAGCTCTTTTTAAAGCTTATCCCATCATCAATCCGCAAAACCCCTTTATTTCCTCAATGCAATACCCTTGCACTGTTTTTAACCGTATTTTTGACAAGCAACAAAAAGCCCTGATTTTTTGTTAGTCGATATAAAGCATAAGGAAATGAGGGAAAACGAAATAATCAAGGACGTAGGTCCCCCTATGGCCTCCAGTACTTCTACAGCAACCACTTCATGTGCGCCCCCTTCAAGTGGAGGGTGCTGCTGCTCCGACCCCTCCCCCCTCAGTTCCTCCCATGAACACCAACACGATCACGGTATCGAATACCTCCCGACCGTCGCTAGTTCGGTGCTACTGCTCTCAGGCATCCTCCTCTCCTATTTTGAGGTGCCTTGGTTCGAAGGATGGATTAAATTCATCTGGTTTGTTGCCGCGTATCTGCCTGTTGGGGGAAAAGTACTGCTCCAGGCTGCTAGAAATATTGCCCGAGGTGATGTTTTCAATGAGTTTTTTCTTATGGGTATTGCTACCCTCGGTGCTTTTTATATCGGTGAATATGCAGAAGGAGTTGCAGTAATGCTCTTTTACGTGATCGGCGAGCATTTTCAGGATTCTGCCGTGCGCAAATCCCGAAAATCTATTAAGGATCTTATTGACAACCGCCCCGATACGGCAACCGTCCTAAGAAATGAAGCTTTTCATGAGACACACCCTTCCCAAGTAACCATTGGCGAGACCATCCGGCTAAGAGCAGGGGACAAAGTCCCTTTGGACGGCATCCTAGTCAGTCAAGATGCTTTGCTTAAGACAGATACCCTAACCGGTGAGGCTGTACCGCGATCCATAAGAAAGGGGGAAAGCGTTCTTGCTGGAATGGTAAATCAAGACAAAGTAGTAGAAATACAAACGACTGCGCTCTACGAAGACAGTACCCTCTCCAAAATCCTCCGCCTGGTAGAGGAGGCAGGGACAAGGAAAGCCAAGACCCAGCGGTTCATTACAAAATTTGCCAAGGTCTACACCCCAGTGGTTGTCTTTCTTGCCGTGGGGCTCACCTTTATTCCCTATTTGTTTGTTCACAATTATTTATTTGAAGACTGGCTCTACAGGGCTTTAGTCTTCTTGGTGATCTCCTGTCCATGCGCGCTGGTGGTTTCTATACCACTCGGCTATTTCGGTGGCATAGGTGCCGCTTCGAAAAATGGCATCTTGTTTAAAGGCTCAAATTTCTTGGATTTGATCACCCAAGTGGACGTACTGGTAATGGACAAAACCGGTACCTTGACCGAAGGTGTCTTTACTGTAAAGGAAGTAAAAGTCGCTCCAAATGTGTCCATTAGCAAAGACGAATTACTGCATCTGATGGTCGCCATTGAAAGCCATTCCAACCACCCCATCGCCAAAGCGATCCAAGAAGTTCCGACTATTAATGCTGGTATACATACCTTTCTCGAAGTAGAAGAGTTGCCCGGCTTGGGTCTCAAAGGGACAATGGGGGAAAAGGAAGTTCTGGCCGGAAATCTCCGTTTGATGGAAGAACATGGGGTTGCCGTCCCCTCGCAGCTGATTAATGTAGTGGACACCCTCGTAGTGGCTGCGGTCAACGGGGAATACATCGGTCATCTGACCATAGCTGACCGCATTAAGAAAGGCACGCGAGAGAGCCTCGAAAAACTGCGGCGGTCAAACATCAAGAAGACAGTAATGCTTTCAGGCGACCGCAAGCCAGTAGTGGATGCAGTGGCAAGAGAACTTGGGATAAACGACGCCTATGGAGAACTGCTTCCCCAAGACAAAGTAAGCATAGTGGAAGGCCTCAAAAAACAAGGCCATACGGTGGCCTTTGTAGGGGACGGAATTAATGATGCACCAGTGATCAGTTTGGCAGATGTAGGCATTGCCATGGGTGGATTAGGGTCTGATGCTGCCATTGAAACAGCCGACGTGGTAATCCAAAACGATCAACCGGCCAAGCTACTGACTGCCATCCGGATCGGTAGGAAAACCAAGCAGGGCGTGTGGCAAAACATTGGAATGGCTTTCGGAGTGAAGGCGCTGGTATTGATTTTTGGCGCTTTCGGCGTAGCTTCGCTATGGGAAGCTGTCTTTGCCGATGTAGGAGTGGCCTTATTGGCTATCTTCAATGCCATGAGAATTCAAAATATGAAGTTCGAATAGGTAATTGGTAGAAGGTATGAAGCACCATGACTACAAAAGCAATACGTCGAATCCTGTACTGTGGACAGCCGCCCAATTTTTAATTAAAAGAACGTGAAAATATCCCTTATCGTAGCTAAAGCGCGGAACAATGTCATCGGAAAAGACAACCAGCTGGTATGGAAATTATCCGGCGACCTCCAACATTTCAAAAGAACCACCCTTGGGCACCACGTGATTATGGGGCGCAAGACTTTTGAATCTATGGGAAGACCTCTCCCCGGACGTACTTCCATCGTGATTACTAGAAATAAAGAATATCAGGTTCCTTCACCCCATCAGGTGGTACACTCTCTGGATGAGGCACTGAAGATCGTAGAGGAGAAGGGATTGGAGCAAGCCTTCATTCTCGGAGGTGCCGAAATCTTCAAACAAGCACTGCCGCTAACCGATGAAATGATCATCACCGAAGTGGATGCCACACCCGACGGGGATACCTTGTTTCCTTCTGTGGATTATTCAGCTTGGGAAAAAATTTCTGAAGAAGGCCATCCCAAAGATGAAAAAAATGAGTACAATTATACTTTTGTAATTTATCACAGAAAATCTTTATAAGATGGGAGCAACGGAAAAAATCAACCTGGCCAATGACCATATCAAAGCTACATTTAACTTTCAAGGAGCAGAACTGAGTAGCGTTGAATACAACGGAAAAGAATATATGTGGCAGGCTAATCCGGCCTTTTGGAACAGGCATTCGCCTATACTTTTCCCGACCGTCGGAAGCTTGATCGACAACACCTATTTCGTAGACGGCAAACCTTACCAGCTTCCCCAGCATGGTTTTGGAAGAAACAGTACATTTACGCTCGTGGAGCAAACGGAAAAGTCCGCGAAATTTCTGCTGGAATCGAATGAGGAAACGTTAAAAGTCTATCCATTTTTCTTTAAGTTATACATCTCCTACATCCTCGAGGGGCGGTCGATTCAGGTGGTTTATGAGGTAGAAAATCCTTCCCAAGAAGATCTATTATTCGGCATAGGCGGCCATCCAGGGTTTAATTGTCCTTTAGATCCCTCTAATGAAACTTTTGAAGACTATTTTATTGACTTTCATGACGGCAGTTCAGTAAAGGAATTATATCAATTAGAGGATGTCTACCTAGCGGAAGGCAAATACAACATCGCACTGAACGAAGGTAAGCTAGACTTAGACTATTCGTTGTTTGCCAATGACGCCTTAATTGTGGACACGCAAGCACCAGCCAAAGTGACCGTCAAAAGCAAAAAATCCGGAGCTGGCTTCGCTATGGAGTTCCATGAATTCAGATGGCTAGGTATTTGGACCAAAGGAAAAGGTGCCGGCTTTCTGTGCTTAGAGCCTTGGAATGGCATTGCCGACCAATTGTCGCATACGCAAAATTTTGAAGAGAAATTAGGAATTAACCGGCTGGCACCGGGCGCAACATATAGTGCGCGCTACACCATTGAGTTTTTCTAAACAGTTAGGTCCGCAGTTTACCCCTCCATTTCCACTGGATCTAGTTCGGGCTTTGCGTTAGAAAATTCGATTTCGAGTTGCTCTGGGAGCAAACGGAAGGACATCCTGTGATGTATCGTTGTTCCGAGCATTTTGATCCCTTCCCGATGTTGGCGGGTAGGATAGCCAAAGTTCGTTTCCCAGCCATAGCCGGGGTGTTCCTTGGCATAAGCCTGCATCAACTCGTCCCGATGAACCTTGGCAAGAATAGAAGCCGCAGCGATGCTGGCGTACTTGGCGTCTCCCCCCACAATACAATTGAAGGGAAATTTCAGATGACTTTTAAAACGATTCCCGTCAATCAGCAAATGCTGGGGTTGCATATGTAGCGCCTCCACGGCACGGCTCATGGCTAGGAAGGAGGCGTTGAGGATATTGATCTGGTCGATTTCTTGGGGGCTCGCAGAAGCAATAGCCCAAGCACTGGCTTTTATTTTAATTTCCTGAGCCAGCTCTTTTCTGACATTTCCGGTCAGTTGTTTGGAATCATTGATGAGTTCATTAGCATAATCAGAGGGCAGAATGACTGCAGCGGCCACAACCGGCCCACAAAGGCAGCCTCTTCCGGCTTCATCACACCCTGCCTCGATCCGGTTAGCTTCTAAATAAGGTAGTAGCATAAGCGATTTCTTCAGTCTTCTTATAAAACTTATGGATCAATTCTGCTACCAGCCCGGTCCATCCGGTCTGGTGGGAGGCTCCAAGCCCACGTCCGTTGTCGCCATGAAAGTACTCATAAAAAAGGATATAATCCTTAAAATGAGGATCGCTTTGCATCTTCTCATTGTCTCCATAGATCGGTCGTCTACCGTCTTTGTCTTTCATAAATAGGCTGATATTCCTCAGAGAGAGCTCCCGGGCGATCAGGTCCAAGGTGACATATTTACCGGATCCTGTGGGACATTCTATGGGAAATTCGCCCCCGTAGTAGAAGTCAAATTTTTTGAGTGACTCGATGATCAGGTAGTTGATAGGGAACCATATTGGGCCTCTCCAGTTCGAGTTCCCGCCAAACATGTTCGAGTCTGACTCCCCGGGCACGTACGAGACAGAAAGCTCGGTGCCGTTAATCCTCAAGCTATAAGGGTTTTCCTTGTGGTCTTTGGAAAGAGAGCGAATGCCGTAAGGAGAAAAGAATTCCTTTTCATCCAGCATCTTGTTTAGAATGCTCTTCATCCGATGTCCTCTCAGCAAGGAAAACAACCTCCTCTTGCCATGGCCCGGCTGAATCCAACTGGACACCAGCGCGGCCAACTTGGGCTTTTCCTTCATAAGGAAACCCATCCTTTTCCTGAAATCCGGAAGATTTTCAAACAACCGCTCCGGAATAGGCTCAACAGCAAACATTGGAATAATCCCCACCACAGACTTTACCTTCATCACCTTCGGATCCTTGCCTTTTAGATGCAGCACATCATAGAAAAACCCGTCCTCCTGATCCCAAAGATTGATGTTTTCGTTGGCAATATTGTTCATGGCACCAGCAATATTCAGAAAATGCTCCAAGAACTTCATGGCCATGTGTTGGTACACCTTGTTAAACTCGCAAAGGTCCAGGGAAATGCGCAACATGTTCAAGCAGAACATGGCCATCCAGGAAGTGGCGTCGGCCTGCTCCAGCTTACCAGCGAAGTGGCTGGCATTGCTCCGGTCAATCACACTGATATTGTCCAGCCCCAAAAAGCCGCCTTCGAAGATGTTGTTTCCCTCCGTATCCTTCCTGTTGATCCACCAAGTAAAATTCAACAACAAGCGGTGAAAACAGCGCTCCAGAAATTCCTGATCCCCTTTGCCACCATTCATTTTTCTATCTATCTGATATACACGCTGCACCGCATAGGCATGCACGGGGGGGTTGACATCGCTGAAATTCCACTCATAGGCGGGTATCTGCCCGTTCGGATGCATATACCAGTCGTTCAAAAGAACTGTGAGCTGTGATTTGGCGAAGTCGGGATCAAGCCTTACCAGAGGGATACAGTGGAAAGCTAAGTCCCAAGCCGCGTACCACGGGTATTCCCATTTATCGGGCATGGAGATGATATCGTAATTCTGCAAATGCCTCCAATGGCTGTTCCTTCCCTTCTTTCTTTCCTGCGGGGGCGAATAGCGACCCGGATCCCCTTCCAGCCATCGTTCCACATTGTAGTAATAAAACTGCTTGCTCCATAGCATGCCTGCATAAGCTTGTCTCTGAATATTGCGAAGATCAGGATCTGTGACCTGTGCTTGCATCTCTCCATAGAACTCATCGGCTTCCCCCCTTTTCTGTTCAATGATTTCATCGAAGGTTTGATCTACCCCGTTAGAGGAAGGATGCTTCATCCGGAAACTTACTTCTGCTGAACCTCCAGCCGGAATGCTGATCTTATACATCGCGGCGGCCTTAGTACCTTTCCCTTGGGGGTTGACATAGGACTTGTCCCCCGTGATGACATAGTCATTGATACTGTCTTTGAGGTATTTCTTTAGATTGTCGATTTGGTAAAGCCTTTGCCTATTGGTCTCATTTTCACAGAAGAGGAGTTCGGGAGCGCCTGAAAAACTAAAATGCAAATTCCCTGTTTTAGGGGAAAAAGCATGGATCTCGTCACCGGCTTTCCACAATTGTGGCATGAAGGGTTCATTTCCTGTAAACCAAGTTTTGCGAAACCAGATGGTAGGCATCACCCAGATATCAGCTGCTTCTTTACCTCTGTTGTGAATAGTGGCACGGCCAACAATGTCCTCCACATCGTTTTTGGCATATTCAATAAAAATATCAAAATAGGCATCGGCATCGAAAACGCCAGTGTCCATCAATTCATACTCCAGCTCCTTTTTGCTCCTTTTGGCATTTACCTTACGCAGCTTTTCATAGGGAAATTCTGATTGAGGATATTTATAGAGCATCTTCATGTAGCTGTGCGTCGGCGTGGAGTCCAGGTAATAGTACATTTCCTTGACATCTTCACCGTGATTACCTTCGGCTCCGGTCAAGCCAAATAGCCGTTCCTTTATCATGGGGTCCCGGCCATTCCAAAAGGCCCAAGCAATACACAGTTTTTGTTTGTGGTCGCTGATACCTGCTATCCCCTCTTCGCCCCAACGGTAGGCCTTGCTTCTTGCATCATCATGGGTAACATTATGCCAAGCCGAACCGTCCGCGCTATAGTCCTCCCTGACGGTGCCCCACTGTCTCTCGGTCAGGTACGGCCCCCATTTCTTCCAATGCTTCTTTCTCTCCCGATCCTCCTGCAGCTTTATCCTTTCTGTATTCATTGCTCTTTATCGCTTTGAAAGCCGGCAATTTACGTATTTTTGCTATACCACCGAATAGGCTTGCAAGTGGGGAATTAGCTTCTTCGTGATGAATATAACTTTTAAGCGGCTATTTTGTATTTTGCAAAAACCATTCTGCACTTCATAGGATTAAATTATATTCGTTTTTTTTTATTTTTTTTTTAGTTGTTGGATCAGACCGTCTTAGGTCCTGGATTTATGGCAACTTGTTCCCAGAACCCAATGAGGCAACTCGTGCTCCGTTACGGTCACAGCCCGCTTTTTTTAGGTCCGTCCTGACAACTGCCCCCTGCCTTTAACAAACGGTTAACTTTGGTCATTTTCACTCGTCACTGTTCCTAATTCTCAGGGAATGGCCTATTTTTGGAAATGTATAAAATCTTTTCACTTGCTCTATTCTTGTTGTTGACTGGGTTGGAGCTACAGGCTCAACAAACCAACAAATTTCAACTTCACTCCCATAACGATTACTTGCAGACGGTGCCTTTTTGGACGGCCTTCAGTGCCGGGGCGTCTTCTATTGAGGTAGACCTCATCTTCAAAGACGAAAAATTGATGGTGGCGCATGAGCCTGAAACCATTGACCCCAAGCGTACCATGGAGAGCCTGTATCTGGATCCTATTTCCGAAGGAATAAAAGCCGGTTTGATCCCTTCTTTTAATTTTCATCTACTGGTCGACCTGAAAACACCAGCCCACCCCACGTTAGATGCCTTGTTGGAAGCCATGAAACCTTACGAAGATATCTTGTATGGTAAAGAAAATCCTGAAGGCTTAAAGTTGATTATTTCCGGCAACAGACCCCAACCGGAGGAATATCACAATTATCCGGATTGGATGTTTTTTGATTATCAAAGCAAGGTATTGACAGCAGACTTACCCTGGGAGAAGATCGGGATGGTTAGCCTGAGCTTCCGGCAGTTTTCCGTTTGGAATGGCAAAGGACGAATGGTAGAGAGCGAGCGTCATGCCGTTCAAGATTTTATTGACATAGTCCATAGCTTTAATAAACCGGCCCGTCTGTGGGCTACGCCGGACAGTAAGTCCGCTTGGAAAGCATTCTATGAAATGGGAATGGACTACATCAATACAGACCTTCCCATAGAAGCGAAAAACTATCTCCAAACGTTGCAGGAGAACGTCTATCAAAACAGGGCCCTACATGAAGTTTATAAACCAGAATTTGAAGTAGACGGGGCCAAGGTTCCTGTCCAAAATATCATTTTGATGATTGGTGACGGCAATGGCTTGGCCCAGATATCCTCAGCTTTAATGGTTAATAACAACGATCTCAACCTTACCCAACTAAAAAACATAGGGTTGATCAAAACCCATGCGGCCGATGACTTTACTACTGATTCTGCGGCCGGAGCCACGGCTTATGCTACCGGGGAAAAAGCAAACAATCGCGCTTTGGGAGTGGATCCGGAAGGAAATCCACTACAAAACCTTCCAGATCGCCTCAAAGCATTGGGATTTTCCAGCGGCATCGTCACCACCGACAGACTAACTGGGGCAACGCCAGCGGCTTTCTATGCCCATCATCCGGAAAGGGATGATTCGAAGGATATTGCTACCTACTTATCCAAGAGTCAACTGGACCTCTTCATTGGAGGGGGCGGTGACAATTTTGCTGACGAGCGGCAGAACCTGATCCAAGCTGGCTTTACTTTAGCCGAAAGCCTAGACAAGCTGTATGGAGACCGGGTCGGCCACTTTGCCGCCAACGGTTCGCTGCCCAAAAAGTTAAAGGGGCGGGGACACTATCTCCTTAGGAGTACGCTTTCTGCTTTGGATTTTTTCAAACGCAAAAGCAGTCCATTTTTCCTGATGGTGGAAGCTGCTGATATTGATTCGGGAGGACATTCTAATAATACTTCCATGATTGTGTCGGAGATGCTCGATTTTGATGAGGTAATTGGCGAGGTGGTCCGCTTCGCGGATGAAAACCCGGGAACACTCGTATTGATCACTGCAGATCATGAAACCGGCGGGGTGTCCATTCCACAAGGGGACATGGCTACCAATACGGTGGAACTTGCCTATCATAGCGATGATCATACGGGCATTATGGTTCCCATTTTTGCTTATGGTGCCGAGGCAGACAAGTTTAGAGGCGTGTATGAGAATACCGAGGTATTCCACAAAATCATGCAATTGCTGAACAGATGATGTTTGGGCACGTGCTGGAGTTTGGCAATTGTAGGCAAAGCACGGGCTGATTTGGCAGCTTTACCCGTCTTTCCTCGTTGTTGCAATTCTGAGCAGCATTCACCCTTAGTAAGGATTGGCACGGCCTAAAAAATAAGAAAAGTGTGGATACGATCTCGGCTCAGCGACAACAATGTCATGCTCCTTTAAGCTTCTCCACATCAAAAATCAACGGAAAAAACTGCCCGTTCATTTTCTCGCCCTTAGGAATGGCAGGCACACCTTCCAGCAAAGGTTTGTCGGAATCCGAGACCGTGCCATCGGCAAAAACATTTAAAACAAAAGCCCGTCTGGAAATTTCGGAGGAATTACCATAGCTGCCGTGCACCATCAGCGGATGATGGAAAGTAGCATAACCTTTCGGAAGCTCAATGGGAACAGGCTTAAACTGCTCCTTTTGTTCTTCGTTCATAAACTGCATCAACCCGTTCATGTCTCCCGCTAGTTCGGGCTTTTCCAGTAGCCCCCATTGATGACTTTTGGGGATGTAATGGAGGCAACCATTGGCAGTAGTCGTATCATCGAGCGCGGTCCAGCAAGTAAGGTGCTGCATTTTTATCGTCCTTGTCCAGTAGGAATAATCCTGGTGCCAGGCTACCACCCCGCCATGTTTGGCAGGCTTACAAAATAACTGGTCATGCCAAAACCTCACCGATTGGTCTCCAAGCAATTGACTGGCCGCCATCACAAAAGCCGGATTCCAGATCACATCATGAAAACCCTTTTCAATGCGCCAGTGACCCAAAGAATGAAATAATACTGCATTGGGATCCGCGGACTCATTGCTATGGAATTCATAGAAGAGGTGGTGAAGAGGGTGAGCCGGATCCATCAACCTATCAAGCTCTTCCCTAAGTGCCAAGACTTGATCCTCATCGAGCAGCTTAATCCCTGAGAGGTAGCCCTCTTCATGGAAAAAATCCACCTGATCCTGCGTCAGGCGGTAAGGCTCCCACTCCTCTAGGGATTGGGGCCAGTGGAACATTTCGCTAAGCGGTCGGTGGTAGTTTGAAAGGTCTTCCATAACGGGCAAAATATAGCGAGAATTTAAGATATGCCAAAGAAATACCAGATAGGATGTGATGGAAATTAAGTATTACAGGCTAAAAAACCCAAAATGTGAATACAATCCTCGAAGCCCCCGAATTTAAACCTCCGCTTTCGCATGTTGTGGGGACAGGAGTGACAAGGCGTTCTATTTATTGTTTATCTCTTCGAGCCATAGTGCCTCACATCCACCTTCTCCGTCACCCATTAAATATCAACTTGAACGTCGTGCCTTTTCCAAGTTCCGACCGAACCTGAATATTGCCCTTGTGCCGGCGCATGATCTGTTTGGACAGGCTCAACCCAATGCCTGACCCTTTTTTCTTAGTGGTAAAGAAGGGAATAAAGATTTTGGACAAAGCATCTTCCTCTATGCCCTTTCCGGAATCTGAAACCTCCAGGATAATCTTTCCATTGTCGTCGATAAAAGCATTGAACCGAATCAGTTTCTCTTCCTTGTTCTCCACGGAATGCACGGCGTTTTGGGTAAGGTTGATCATTACCTGCTCTATCAATGTACAGTCTGCAAAAAGCAGGAGGTCCCCCGGTGCTATCTTCTTGGTAAGGGAAATGTTGTCGGTCTTCATCTGGCTTTCGAAAAGCTTTTCGACCTGATCAAAAAGATCCCGGATCCTGATGGCCGTAAATTTAGGCATAGGGATATGGGCCAGACTTCGAAAATCACTCACAAAAGTCGTCAGACCTTCGCTCCTCTTTTCTATGGTGCTTATACCCATCAAGTAGTCTTCCATGTCCTCGGCCGGTATATCTGACTTCTTATCTACATAACCCTGTATATCACCCCGGATCGTCGCTGCCAAGGAAGAAATAGGCGCAATGGAATTCATGATTTCATGGGTCAACACCTTCACCAGATTTTGCCACGCCTCCATTTCTTTCTCCTCCAACTCACTCTGTATATTCTGGAGAGAAACCAACTTGAATTTGACGTCCCGGAGTACCAGCTCGATCACATAGACCGACAGCTGCATGATGCCGTCCGGGTGGGCGATCTTAATCAACTCGCTGCCCCCTGTTCGTAAGCTGTTGATCGCCAAAAAAAGCTCCTTGTTGACCTTTTCAATCTCCGCTATATTGCCCAATTGTTGAATATCCAACATGCGCTTGGCAGCCGTATTAAGAATCTGTATCTGACCGTCTTCCTCAAAAGTGATAAGGCCGATGCTCAGGTGCTGAAATACTGACCGGAAGTATTGATAGTTCGCTTCCTTCTCTGCCTGGTCCTCTCTCAGCTTAGCGAGGATGGCGTTGAATTCAATATGCAGGTCGTCCGTTTCAGTGCCGTCGAACTTTACGGGATACACGGTTGCAAAATTATTTTGCTTGATATTGTTCAAAAACTGCCTTACTTTTTTGAAACTACTTTCCGCATACCTCAACAGGAAAACGATCTGCGCCGTCACCAGGATAATAAATAGGGAAATAGGGAATACCCCCGAATCATTAAGTATGGTATAAGACAGTATAAATAAGGTCGCGGCGAGTAGCACCACGCGACCGAGCAGCCCAATCTTATAGTCCATACTTTTCCAGCCGTCTGTAGAGAGAAGCCCTGGTCAGCCCCAGTTCTTTTGCCGCTTTTGAAATGTTGCCGCCGTTCTTGTCTATGGCTTTCTGTATGACATTCTTTTCTACTTCATCCAAATTGTAAGAAGCGTTGGCATTGATCTTCTCATTGGTGGGCTTGGCGGATAAGAAAAAGAAATCGCGGCTATCCAGTTCCTTACCTTCCGCCATGATAATGGCCCGTTCGATGGCATGCTGTAACTCCCGGATATTACCTGGCCAGCTGTACCGCTGCAGCAGTTGCATGGCAGAGGGTTTAAAGCCGTTGAAGTCCTTACGGTACTTTTGGGAATAAATCTGGAGAAAATGTTCCGCTAACTCAGGGATATCATCCTGTCGCTCTCTTAGCGGAGGAAGGAAAATCTCTACCGTATTGATCCTGTACAATAAGTCTTGTCTAAAAGTATTTTCCATCACCATATCGTGCACCGACATGTTGGTGGCGCAGATCAGCCGGATATCCACGGGGATAGGCTTATTGGTACCTATTCTCGTAACCTCTCGTTTTTGCAGCACCGTCAAAAGCTTGGATTGGAGTGGCATGCTCAAGTTGCCGATTTCATCCAGGAACAAAGTACCTCCATCCGCTACTTCAAATCGTCCGGCGCGGTCCTCTTTTGCATCAGTGTAGGCGCCTCTTTTATGCCCAAACAACTCGCTTTCAAAAAGGCTCTCCGAGATGGCGCCCATATCCTCCTCTACAAAAATCTCCTCCGCCCGCAACGACCTGTCATGAATCGCCCGGGCTATCAACTCCT
>Ga0079224_100004110_pt1 | contig 18651 bp, 12 predicted proteins | sample Stecom2015_FD_80414 | JGI IMG/M metagenome (GOLD analysis project Ga0079224, IMG submission 80414) | Agricultural soil microbial communities from Utah to study Nitrogen management - Steer compost 2015 | ecosystem: Environmental > Terrestrial > Soil > Agricultural land | place: USA: Utah... | reverse complement strand
CGCTTATCGGTGATGGGCAGGCTTTTGCCTTCGGCGTGCAACTTGCGGAAGAACGGCACGACCGAACCGCGACTGCCCATCACGTTTCCGTACCGGACGACGGCGAACCGGGTCTCGTGGTGCGCCGCGTAGTGGTTCGCGGAGATGAAAATTTTGTCGGCGGTCAATTTCGTCGCGCCGTAAAGGTTGATAGGGCTTGATGCTTTGTCGGTGGAGAGCGCGACCACCTTCTTCACACCGCAGTCGATCGCGGCGTCCACCACGTTCTGCGAGCCATAGACATTTGTCCGCACGTACTCGAACGGGTTGTACTCCGCGGTGTCGACTTGCTTGAGCGCGGCGGCGTGCACGACGTAATCGACGCCGTGCATGGCGCGGCGCAGCCGGTCGATGTCCCGGACGTCGCCGATAAACCAGCGCAGCCGGGGGTCGTCGCCGAAGAGCTGCCGGGTTTCGTACTGCTTAAGTTCGTCCCTAGAGAAGATCACGAGGCGTTCCGGGTCCAGGTGCTCCAGGGCATACCTGATGAAGGCCTTTCCCAGAGAGCCGGTTCCGCCCGTGATGAGGATTGACGATCCGCTCAGAATGTGTGCCAATTCACTGCTCCCTCGATTCCTCGGAGGCGGCCCACGAGGTCTTTCCATCTTTTGCCACAGTCCTAACGACCGAATCATCGGATCGTTCGTTACACATGACGGAAATCCCCTCGTCGCGCGTGGGGAACGGAGCAAGTCCGTAACCCTTTGGCGCGACCGTCGTTAAGGAGTAGCTGTGCCCGACCTCGACCAACTGCGTCGTGTCTTTCGCGAGACGCTGGACCTGCCACCCGAGGTCGCCGTCGACACGTTGCAGTACCGCTCCATCGATAAATGGGATTCGCTCGCACACATGGCACTCGTCGCCGCACTAGAGCAGGAATTCGATGTGATGATCGACACGGAAGATGTGCTCGCCATTAGCTCGTTCCAGGCGGCCCGGGACGTGTTGGAGCGGCAGGGTGTCACTTTCACCAACTGAGCCTCGCGTAGCCCTCGTCACCGGAAGCTCGCGCGGAATCGGCCGGGCGGTGGCCGAACGATTGGCGGCCTCCGGACACGCCGTGGTCGTGCACGCCACCACCCCGTCGGCCGCGTCGGACGCCGCGAAGGCGATCTCCGAGCGGTATGGGGGCGAGACGTTGGCGGTCGCTGGAGACGTGTCGGACGCGGCCGCTGTGAAGAATTTCACCAGGGAGATTTTCCAGCGGTTCCGGCGGCTGGACGCGCTCGTGATCAATGCCGGCGTCCACGAGGCCGCGATGCTGGGCATGATGCGGCCCGAGTCCGTCGACCGGATCTTCGCGGTGAACGCCGCGGGCGCCGCGCACACCCTGCAGAGCTGCCTCAGCCTGCTGCGTCGCTCCTCCGCCCCGGCGGTGGTGCTCGTGTCCTCGGTGATGGGCACGCACGGCGCGTCCGGTCAGGCCATCTACGCCGCGAGCAAGGCCGCCGTCGCCGGGCTCACCCGCTCCGCCGCCAAGGAGCTGGGGCCGGCGGGCATCCGGGTCAACGCGGTGGCCCCCGGCTTCATCGAGACCGACATGTTGGCCACGCTTGGGCCTGAGCAGCGCGCCGAGCGTGTGGCGGCGACGCCGCTCGGCCGGCTTGGCCAGCCGGAAGATGTCGCGGCGGCGGTTGCCTTCCTGCTCAGCGAGGAGGCGGCGTTCATCACCGGTCAAGTGCTGGGTGTGGACGGAGGCATCGTCGTATGACGCGCGAGGCGGTGCTGCCCCACCCGGATGCCCGATTGGTGGACGCCGCGACCGGGACCGTGCTGGAAGGGTCGCTGCTCGCCGGCGCGGTGGCGGCCGCCGCCGAACGCTACGCCGCACTGCCCCCAGGGCCGGTGCTGGCGCTCATGCCGACCCGTTTGCCGGCCGTCGTCGCGTACCTGGGGGCGTTCACCGCACGACGGCCGGTCGCGTTGCTCGACCCCACACTGCCGGCGGACACCCTGGCCGACCTGGTCGCTCGCTACCGACCGACGGTGGTGACCGGGGTCGAGGCGCGCGCGGACGCCGCGCCGCCGCCCGGGTACTCCCGTGTGGAGCTACCCGGGCTCGGCGCGGCGTGGCAGGGCGACGGCTTTCCGGACGTCCACCCCGACCTTGGGCTGTTGTTGGCCACCTCCGGCTCCACGGGAAGCCCGCGCATGGTCCGGCTGCCCCGGCGGGGTGTGCTGCACAACGTCGCGGTGGTCGCCGAGACGCTCGGCATCGACGGCGACGAGGTGACGGTCACCAGCCTGCCGCTCTACTACACCTACGGCTTGACCGTGCTCAACACGCATCTCAGCCAGGGCGCGACCGTGGTGTTGGACGACCGCGGGCTGCTGGACCGCGGCTTCTGGGAGACGGTCGCCGAGCACAAGGTCACGTCGCTCGCCGCCGTGCCGTACCAGTACGAGATGCTGCGCCGGCTCGGTTTCGACCCGTGGAAATATCCCGCGCTGCGCACGTTGACCCAGGCCGGCGGCCGGCTGCGCGACGCGTTGGTGCTCGACTTCCACCGGCGGATGAGCGACGCCGGTGGGCAGCTCATCGTCATGTACGGCCAGACCGAGGCGGGGCGGATGGCGATCCTGCCCCCGCAGCGGCTGCCGGAGAAGCTCGGGTCGGCCGGGGTGGCGATCCCCGACGGCCGGTTCACCGTCGCGCCCGGGCCGGAGGGCGCGGCGGACGGGATCGGGGAGATTCACTATCACGGCCCGAACGTGATGCTGGGGTACGCCCGCGCCGCGGAGGATTTGGCGCGTGGCGACGAACTCGGCGGCACGCTCGCCACCGGGGATATCGGCCGGGTCGATAGCGAAGGTTTTCTCTTCCTCAGTGGACGGACCCGGCGTTTCGGCAAGGTTTTCGGTGTTCGGGTCAGCCTCTCGGATATCGAGCGGATGCTGGAGCACCGGGGCGCGGTGGCCGCGGTCGCCGGCGACGACCGAATCGTCGTCTGGGTGGAGGGTGCGGCGGCGGACGCCCGCGCGGAGATACGCCGGGAATTGAGCGAGCGGATCGGCGTGCACGCTTCGGGTTTTGACGTCCGTGACATTCCCGAGTTGCCGCTCCTTCCCAACGGGAAGGTGGATTACCAGACGTTGACGGAGCTGGCTCGCTGAGACGCACGTGTGACGGCGGGGCCACAGAGTTGTCAGGGGGGTCACCGTGGGCTCGGTACTGAGCGTCGTAGTGCCGATCTATAACGTCGCTCCGTACCTCGGTGAGTGTTTGTCGTCGATTGCGAACCAGTACTACCGCGATCTCGAAGTGATCATGGTGGATGACGGTTCGTCCGACGACAGCGCGGCCATCGCTGAGAAGTTCGCCGACGCCGACCCCCGTTTCCGTCTCATCCGGCAACCCAATCGAGGCTTGGGCGCGGCCCGCAACACGGGGGTCTCGCACGCCACCGGCGACTATCTCATGTTCGTCGACAGTGACGACGTCATTCCGCCGTACGCCGCTGAACTGCTGATCACCGCGATTGAACAGTCCGGATCGGACTTCGCGTGCGGCAACGTGTTCCGGTTGACGTGGCGGGGATTGCATCAGTCCGGCATGCACAAGCAGGTCTTCGCCACGACGCGGTTGCGGACGCACGTCAGCGAGTTTCCCGACCTGCTCGCGGATCGAACCGCGTGGAATAAGGTGTTCCGCCGCCAGTTCTGGGACGAGCATGAGCTGCGCTTCCCAGAGGGTGTGCTCTATGAGGACGGGCCGGTGATGCTGCCAGCGCACGTGCTCGCCACCTCAGTGGACGTCCTCAATATCCCGATCTACTACTGGCGGGAGCGGCAAGGCGGCGACAAGTCCATTACGCAGCGGCGTGACGAGGTGACCAACTTCCTCGACCGACTGGCCGGTGTGGTGAGCGTGAGCCGCTTCCTCGGCGAGCAGCGCCAGACCCGGCTCAAACGGCTTTACGAGGCCTCCGCGCTCCGCAACGACCTCATGATCTTCATGCGGATGTTGCCGCAGGTCGACGACGCCTACCGCCAGGTGTTCCTGGACCGGTGCAACGAGTTCCTCGCGGGTGTGGACGAGCGGGTGGTGCGGAGCTTGCCGGCGGCGTACCGCGTGCTGTGGACGCTCACCCGGCACCGCATGCTGCCCGAGATGCTGGAAGTGATCCCGGTCGCGTACCCGCGGACCCCGATCGTGCGGCGGGGCTTGCGGCGCTACCACGACCTGCCGTACCTCGACGCCAAGTTGCCGCAGTTGCCACGGTCGCTGTACGTCGCGGGCACCCCGCGTCCCCGCACCCGGTTGCACGAGGTCGAGTGGCGGGGCGACCGGCTGCGCATCCGCGGACACGCCTACATTCCGGGGCAGTCGGCGTCCTATCCGTGGAGCACCAGCCGGTTGGTGATGCTGCGGGAGGCCGGGGGACGCCGGACCCGGCGCATGCCGGTGGTCAACCGGCGCTGCGCGGACGCGACCGCTGAGGCCAGCCGCCCGGATGTCACCTACGACTGGTCGGGTTTTGAGCTGCTGCTCGACCCGCGGAGCCTGCGCGGCGCGGACGGGACGTGGCAGGAAGGCACGTGGACGTTGCTGGTCGGGGTGGTCGGCCTCGGGCAGAAGAGCGAAGGCCCGGTCGAAGTGGGCGATGAGGGGCACCCGTTGCGCGTCCCCAGCAGGTACGTCGCCGACAACATCCGCATCGCGCCGGTCATCTCGGAGGGGAGTTTCACCATCCGCGTCGAGCGGGTGCGGGCGGAGGTGACGCGGGGCCGGGTGACCGACACCCACCTGGAGCTGGCGGGCCGGCTGCGGCTGTCGGAGAACGAGGGGCGGATCCGGCCAGTCACCGCTGTCCTTTCCCGGATCCCAGGGCTGCCGTGGCGTAGCTATCCGGTGGAGGTGACCGGCGACCAGTTCCTGGTCAGCATTCCGGTAGCGCACCTGTGGAGCGACACCGCCGTTGATCCACTGTGGATTGGCGAGCCGGGGGACCGGTTGACCATCGGGCTTGTGTGCGGGGACAGCTCGGCTCCACCGGCGCCGGTCGTGGTCCATCCCGATTTCCAGTGGATCCCCACGTCGCTGGGGGCGCGCGTCGCGCACCTGCATCCCGACGCGGCGGGGCACCTGGTGCTGGCCTTGCTGCCGCCCGGGCCGATGATCACCGAGGTTGCGGCCTCCGATGAGGGCTTCCACCTGTCCGGGGAGATGCCCGCCGGCTCCGGCGATTGGTCCGCGATGGAGCTTGTGCTGCGGCTGCCCACGGGGGAGGAGAGCGCGACGTTCCGCCCGGAGGTCCGGGGCAACACGTGGCGGGTCAGTTTCGACCCGCTCGCCGTGCCGCTCGGCGACCTGGATGAGCGCGGCGAAGGCTTGTGGGACGTGCTCTGCCGCAACGGCGACGGACCGGTGCACCAGCTACCGCTCGCCGCTGGGGCGCTCGTCAGTCTGCCTATCCCGTTGCCCGCCGATCCGCAGCGGGTGACGTTCGAGTGGCTGCGTGACCAGCGGGCGGTGGTCCGAGTGCGTCCGGCGGTCGGCGGCACGCGAGCGACCGCTCGGGCGAGGCGAGCGCAAAAGCAGCGGCGCACCGCAGTCCGCTAGGCCGCGAAGCGACGCTGACCTCAGCGGTAGAGCAGGGCGAAGAGCTCCTCCCACCGGTCGATGATCACTTCCGGTGCGTAGCGGCGCACCGCCTCGCGGCCGTGCCGCCCCAGCCGGATCCGAAGGTCGCGGTCCTTCATCAACCTCTCCAACGCGGTGGCGAAGCCCACCACGTTGCCGGGGTTGACGAGCAGGCCGTTGACCTCGTCGTCGATGAGTTCACGGATACCCGGTGCGCAGTCAAACGCCACCGTCGGCAGCCCGTACGCCATCGCCTCCATCACGGCGATCGGAAAGCCTTCCTCGCGGGAAGGGAGGGCGTACACCGAGGCGCTGCTCAGCGCGTGATCGATATCGGTGGTGAGCCCACGGAAAATCGCCGTGTCGTCGAGGCCGAGGTCTTGGGCCTGCTGCCGCAGCGCGGCCTCGTCCGGCCCGGAGCCGTAGACATGCAGCCGCCACTCTGGATAGTGCGGAGCAACCTGGGCCCACGCCTCCAGCAGCATGTCGATGCCCTTGTCGTGCGCGAGCCGCCGGAGGGTGACCACCACAGGTTCGTCCAACGTGGGCAGCGTCTTCGGTGTGACCAGCAAAGGGTTCGGCATCGCACCCACATTGGACATGCCGTCGCGGGCCCACGAGTCAGCGTCCTCCTCGGTGAGCACGAGAAACCGATCCACGTCGGCGTAAAAGCGCTTGACGCGGGCGTAGCGGCTGCTGCGGCGAGACGCGTCGTAAGACTCATGGCCCATGCCGATGACTTTGAGACCCGCGGTGTCGGCGTGCGCCACCCACTCCATCGCCCAAATCTGCGCGACGATGATCACCCCGCCGGGGCGCGCCGCGCGGAAGATCTCGGTGAGCTGCTGGCCAACCCGCCGCATCAACCGCTCGTACCACCGGGCGCGTAGCTCGGCCGCCAGGTTGAGCCGCCGCAAACCGGTGGGCCGCTTGATGATCGACAGGTGGAAGTCGAGCATGCGGCTGGTCCGGTACGGCAGGTCCGTGCCGTAGTCGCGGAACGCGGCGGGCGCCGTGATGCCGATGAGGTGGACGTGGTGGCCGCGCGCGGTGAAGAGGCGGGCGATGTCGTGCGCCCACTGCGCCAAGCCGCCCAGCTCCTCGATGCTGTTGCACACGATGAAGATGTCCCGGGACTCAGCCACGCCGGCCTCCGGGAAGGAAGAAGCGGTCGACGACCGCGGTCGCGGCGTTGCCGGTGTCGTACTCGCCGAACTGGGAGACGAACTCCTTCCGGTGGTCGGCGTAGCGCTCGGTCACGCCCGGAAGGTCAGCGAGCGCGTCGAACAGGTCGTCGTCGGTGTGGGTGATCGGCCCAGGCGCGTGCGCGAGGAGGTCGAAGTACGCCCCACGGCTGCGGTTGACGTAGTCGTCGTAGTCGGGCACGTGGAAGACCATCGGCCGGTCCAGCAGGGCATAGTCGAACATCACCGAGGAGTAGTCGGTGATCAGCGCGTCGGAGATCAGCATCAGCGGCGTGATGTCGTGGATGTGGGCGACGTTGCGCACGGCGCGACGCAGCCCTGGCGGGAGCGCGCACGTGGCCAAGTAGTGCGGGCGGACCAGGAGGAAGAGCTCGTCGCCGAACCGCTCCACGAACCGATCGAGATCGAACGGCACGACGAGCGGCTGGGCACCACGCCCGTTCTCTTTAGGACGGAAGGTCGGCGCGTAGAGGAGCACCCGCCGGCCGTCGGCGATGCCGAGCTGCCGCCGCAGCCGGGCGAGCTCGGCGGGGTCTCCGCCGCGGACGAGGGCGTCGTTGCGGGGGTAGCCCACCCGAAGCAGCTCAGCGCGGAGCCGAAGCGCCCGCGCCAGGGTCCGCACGTCGTGCTCGGAGCGGACGAGGAAGACATCGAAGCGGTCGACGGCGCGCTGGAGCCGTTGCTGCTCGCCCCGCGTGGCCTGCTTCACCGCGGCCTCGTCGAAGCCCATCCGTTTGAACGCCGACCCATGCCAGGTCTGGATGTAGGTGGTCCCAGGCCGTTTCCGCAGGTCGTGCGGGAAGCCTTGGTTGTCCACCCAGAAGCGGGCTGTGGCGAGCGCCCAGTAGTACGCCCACGATCCCCGCTTGACGAGTTTCACGTCCTTCGGGAACCCGGCCGGGCTGGCGGCGTACACCCAGATGGGCTTGATGGCGACGCCACGGCGGCGTAGCTCTTCGTAGATCGCCCGTGGGCTGTCGGAGTACTGCTTACCCATGTGGCTTTCGAAGACCACCGCCCGCTTCTGAATCGGCAGCCGAGTGAGGAATCGGTGGTAGACGGCGACCTTCGTGGACCGCCGGGTGAGGCGGTCCCGAGTGGACTGAAACAGGTCCCGGGATCGGTTCCACATCGTCGCGCCGAGCCGGGTGGAGCGCAGCCGATGGAGCGCGCCGTTGGCGGTGCGCGCCAGCTTCCCTTGGGCGACCAGCCGGAACGCGATGTCGCCGCGGTCGGTCTCGTAGGCCTCCAGCACGTCGCCGGCCAGTGCGCCCAGCTTCGGCCGGACAGGCAGCTTCGCGCGCTCGCGGAGCGCGGCGTCGGCGAAGATCCGCAGGTCGGCGGTTTCGTCGCCGACCTTGAGCCGCAGCCGCCCGACCCAGACGGCGTCCACCAGGCCGATCGGGTGGATGGCTTTCCGGGGATCGAACTGCGCCTGCCAGCGGATCCGCCGCGGATCGTGCGTGACGGTGACCGGCACTCGATACCGCCGATGCCCGGTTTGCCGGTCATGGAATTCGAGTTCGGCGCGCAGGGACGCGGGGATGCGCCCCAGCGGATTGACGACCTCGCCGCGGATCGTGGTCTGCCCGTCGGCGATCTCGACCTCGGTGAGCCGGGTGCCGAGTTCGAGCTGCCCGAGCGGCTGGTCGTGCAGGCCGAGGGAGGTCACGTCGAACACCCGTCGGGCGAGCGGAGCGTCGAGGTGCCGGTCACCCCAGTAGACGCGGCCGTCCCGTTCGACGAGGTGGGTGGTGAGGTGCCGGGCCCGCCCGCGCTGAACCATGTAGTCGTGGGCCGCGATCACCCCCTCGTAGTCGCGCTGCCGCACCATCACGGCGGCGATCGCCGGGAGGCGGTTCGCCAATTCGAACGCCTCAGGGTCGAGATCGTCGACGTATTCGGCGGCGGTGTCGACCAGCGCCTTGACCTGCTCTTCGGGCAGCGAGCGGAGATTGGCCAGGTGAATGCGCAGGTCGTTTTCGATAAAACGGATGTCTTTCCGGAGTTGAAGCTCAGGTGTGCCGAATTTTCGGAGCAGCTCGTCGGTGTCCCGACTAGTCGCTATGCGGTCGACGAGATTACGCAGATCCCGCGCGCGGTTGGTGACGGATAATCGCGCGGCCTTTTCTTCGACATGCCACGTGTAGACGCGGTGCGGGATGACCGCGATTTTTTTGGCGACGAGGTAGACGTGCGCGGTGAAGAGATTGTCTTCGTAAAATCGGTGCTCGGGAAAGAGAATTCGCTCGTCGATGAGAAATTGGCGACGGTAGAGCTTGTTGGTGGAGATGACGTCGTAGAGCAGGCGCGGCTCTTCGGAGAGGGAGGTGTACACCGCCTGGCGAGTGAAGAGCCACGGCAGCCAGGGTTGTTCGATGCCGCGCTCGACGTAGTGCCGTACGCACCGCCCGGCGACCACGTCGGCGCCGGTCCGCTCGGCGGCGTAGACCAAGCTGACGCAGGCGTGCCGGTCCAAGACGTCGTCACTGTCCAGAAACATCACGTACCGGCCGCGGGCGGCGGTTATGCCGATATTGCGAGGACGGCCACCGGCGCCGGAATTCTCCGCTAAACGGATAGACCGGACGCGGTCCGGTGCCTCGTTGACGAGCCGTTCCACCACCTGTGGTGTGTCGTCCGTGCTCGCGTCGTCAACGATCACGATTTCACAACTGCGCAGAGTTTGGTTAAGGACAGATCGGACAGCTCGTTCCACCCTGCGCGAGTCGTTATAAACAATGACGACGACGGTGACGTCGGGCTCGCTGCTATTCGAGATCAGCAAGGAGCCACCTCTCGTGGTCAGAACGGACGCGAAAGACACCGTAACCCGGCGAAAGGGGGTACGGCACAATTTTCGATTCTTGCAGTTTCTTGTGTTGATGGCAACCAATCAGCGCATTACGAGATTAATTCGCATCTGTTGCGATTAAAATTCATATCTGTCGCGCTATTGTCGTCGCCGATCGACGCCCGCGCGGCCACGCTGCCCAGCCGCACGTGACCCTCAACCAAGCCGCTATCCGGCGCGCTCACACGTCCCTACCACACGCCCAGCACCGCCACCGTCTCCGTGCGGAGCGCCATCAACGACGCGGCCGCGCGCTCCCGCGCCTCCGCCACCGCGTCGTCGACCACCGGCTCGACGATCTCCAAGTACGCCTTGAGCTTCGGCTCGGTCCCCGAAGGCCGCACCACCAGCCGCGCTGTGTCGGTTCGCAAGATCATGACGTCGGCGTCCGGGCTGAGATCCTCCAGCGAGGTGACCGGCTCGTCGAGCAGCGTGCGGGGAGGCTTCGCCCGCAGGCGCCGCATGATCGTCGCGATCTCCGCGAGGTCGTCGACGCGGACGGCGAGCTGGTCGGTCGCGTACACGCCGAACTCGCGGGCCAGCTCGTCGAGGCGGTCGGTGAGCGTGCGGCGGTCGGCCTTGAGCTCCGCGGCGAGCTCCGCGACGAGCAGCGCGGCGGAGACGCCGTCCTTGTCCCGCACGAGATCCGGCGCCACGCAGTAGCCCAGCGCCTCCTCATACCCGAAGGCGAGCGGCGCCTGGCCCGCGCCGGCGCGCACGATCCACTTGAACCCCGTGAGCGTCTCGGCGTACGGCCGGCCCCGCGCCGCGCACAGCGCCTTGAGCATCGCCGACGAGACGATCGTGGTGGCGAAGAGGCCGGTGGCGCCGCGGCGCATCAGGTGATCAGCCAGCAGCACGCCGAGCTCGTCCCCGCGCAGCACCCGCCACCCGTGGCCCGGCGCCGGCACGGCGATCGCACAGCGGTCCGCGTCGGGGTCGTTGGCGATCGCCAGATCCGCGTCGATCGCCTCGGCCAGCAGGAGCACCCGATCCATGGCCCCCGGCTCTTCCGGGTTGGGGAAGTCCACGGTCGGGAAATCGGGGTCGGGCTCCGCCTGCTCGGGAACCACCACCGGAGCGGGAAAGCCCGCCTGCGTGAACGCCGCGGTCAGCACGGCGCCGCCGACCCCGTGCAGCGGCGTGTACGCGACGGTGAGCTCACGAGGGCCGTCGCGTCGCACCACGTCAGCCACGCCGCGCACGTACGCGGCGACGACCTCCTCGTCGAGCGTCGCGGCGGCATCCCCGAGCGGCACCTCGGCCAGCGGCCCGACCGCGCGAATCGCCGCCTCGATTTCGGCGTCCACCGGCGGGGCGATCTGCGCGCCGTCGCCGAGCTCGCCGCCGAGCTGCGCGCCGAGGTAGACCTTGTAGCCGTTGTCCCGCGGCGGGTTGTGGCTGGCCGTCACCATCACCCCGGCCGCCGCCCGCTGGTGTCGCACCGCGTGAGCCAGCACCGGGGTCGGCAGGGGGCGGGGCAGCAGCAGCGCCGGGCGGCCCGCGCCGGTCGCCACCCGCGCCGCGCGTTCGGCGAAGGCGCGGGAGCCGTGCCGGGCGTCGTACCCGATCACCAGCGGCCCGTCGACGCCGCGCCGCGCCAGCCAGTGGACGAGGCCGGCCGTGGCTTGGGTGACCACCGCGAGGTTTATCCCGTTGGGGCCGGCCCGCAACGGGCCGCGCAGCCCTGCGGTGCCGAAGGTCAGCGGACCGGAGAACCGATCGGCGAGTTCGGCCGCGCTCCCCGGCAATTGGTCGAGGAGCGCGGCGAGCTCCTCGCGGGCGGCCGGATCTGGATCGTCATCGATCCATTGCTGAACGCGTCGCCGGAGCGCATCGATGCCCGTGTCCGCTGCCATGGTGTGTTGATAGCACGGCACGGCGACGCGCTGGTGCCCGCCGCGTTAGCTGCTGCCGGTGAGTTGGAATGAGCGCACCATTTCCTCGAAGATCGGCTTGCTCTCTTCGAAAGCCTCCTCCGGGGTCGTGAGATAAAACGAGTACGCCTTGCCGCCCTCGACCACGGCGCACCAGATGCCGTGCCGCTTGGCATCGCCTTCGCCGCAGGTGTATTCCAACTCCGCCGCAGGCTTGCCGCCGGCTTCGGCGTCATTCAGCGCGATCCGCTGGTACGGCCGGGCACAAGAATTCGGGTTCTTTTTCAGCTGCTCCTCAGCGATTTGCAGAAAACGTTTCGGCTCCGCGGAGGCGGGCTCGACGAGGACACGCACGCGGCGCCCGTTGCCGGCCGGGTCGACGTAATCGACGAACACCCCGCCGGAACTGCGTCGCTCCCAGTCTTGGGGCACGTTGACGGAGATGCCCTTCTCGTTGTGCGTCTTCACCGCGAAGGCGGGCGTGGCGTCTGGGCTCTCGCTCGGCTGCACCACGGTGAGGCCGCTGGTCTCCGGCTCCGGGTCGCCGCCGGTGAACAGCACCGCGCCGAGCACCACCGCCAGCGCGACACCACCGGTGGCGGCGAGCTGCACGTGCCGGGGCCACTGCTTGACGGTGGTGACGGCCCGGGTGGCGGCCCCGCGGGCGGCGGCCAGAGCCCGATCGATCTTGGCGCCGAGGGTGTCCCCGCCCGCGGCGCTGGGCGCGGTGCGGCTCGCTGCGTCACGGCCAGCCGCCGCCGGCGTGCCCCACGCGGAGGGCGTCGACGGATTCCGCGCTGCGGACAGGGAGCCGGACAGAGCGGTGGACAGGGAGGCGGTCGGGGACGCCGTCGATGAGGCGGTGGGCAGCCGGCCGGTCGGCGCGTCGGCGAGGCCGGGCTGGGGCATCGCGCCGGTGGGGACGTCGAACTGGCTGGTCGGGGTCTCTCCGTTGGCGGACCGCGTCTCCACCGACGGCATCGCGCCGGTCGGCGTCTCCGCGCTCGCCGTGCCGCTCGTGGAGGCGGCCGCCTTGTCCTGCGTCCCCTTGCCCTTGGCCCGCAGCTCCGCGAGGTGGTCGGTCAAAGACTGGCCGGGAGGGATCATCGCCCGACCGCCGACCTGCCCGGTCGGACGCGGCGCCACCGGCGGCGGGGAGATGGGGCGCGGGGACACCACCGCGTACGGGTCGGTCATGAGGGCCGCCGGGGCGGTGCTGGCCAGCGGGCCGGCGAGCAGCTCCCGCAGCATCGTGCGGGCGGTGGGGATGTCGTAGCGGCGAGCGGGGTCTTTCTCCAGCAGGCCCATGAGGACCCCGGTCAACGGGCCGGAGCGGACCGGCGGCACCGGCGGGTCCTCCACCACCGCGTGCATGGTCTCGATCGGGTCGCCGCGGTCGAACGGCGGGTGTCCTTCGACCGCTGTGTAGAGGGTGACCCCGAGGGAGAAGAGGTCGCTGGGGGGACCGAATTCCCGGCCCATGGCGCGTTCTGGAGAGATGAAGTGCGGTGAGCCGAGGACCATGCCCGGGGTGGTGAGCTGCGCCTCGGTCGGCAGGCGCGCCACGCCGAAGTCGGTGAGGACGCAGCGGCCGTCCGAGCAGATGAGCACATTCGCCGGTTTGACGTCGCGGTGCAGCACTCCGTTGGCGTGCGCGACCTCCAGCGCCCCGAGCAACGCGATGCCGATTTTCGCGACGGCGCGCGGCGCGAGCGGACCGTCTTCAATGATCATGTCCGCGAGGCTGCGCGCGTCGAGCAACTCCATGACGATCCACGGTCGACCGTCCTCAGTGACTACGTCGTAGACCTGAATGACGGCCGGGTGTTGCAGCGAGGCAGCGGCGCGGGCCTCGCGCAGGGTGCGCTCATAGAGGGCGTCCCGGTCGCTGGGCGCCAAGCCCGCCGGCAGGATGACTTCCTTGACGGCCACATCGCGGCGGAGCAACAAATCGTTCGCGCGCCATACCGTGCCCATGCCGCCGTGTCCGACGGCTGCTCGCAGGGCGTATCGACCGCCAATGACGGTGCCGGGTGCCGCGCGTCCGCTGGTGGGGTTGACCGCTCCGCTGCTCCACGTCGGGATTTGAGTCACAGGAAACGCCACCGAGGAGGGATTGAGGGGCCGGAAAACGACCCTCTTATCTTGCGTGCTCCGCCGGCCGAACAAAAGCCGCGGGTGGGTAGGTGGCCGAGGGCTCGCGAACGGTGATCGGAGGATGGCGGTCTGTGAGCGTTTCGTCGATCACTGTGTCGAATCCCTCACCTGCGGTTGACGTCGGCGGGGCCTACCATCCGGGCTATGACTGAGCGGCGGTTAAGTGAGTCCGGTTTTCCGATCAAGCCCGTGTACGGGGCGGAGGATCTCCCCGAGGAGCTGGACACGAGGCTTGGCCGTCCGGGCGAGTATCCGTACACCCGGGGCGTGTACCCCACGATGTACACCACCCGCCCGTGGACGATGCGCCAGTACGCCGGCTTCGGCACCGCCGCGGAGTCCAACGCCCGCTACCACCAGCTCCTGGAGGCGGGCACCACCGGGCTGTCGGTGGCGTTCGACCTGCCGACCCAGATGGGGTACGACTCCGACCACCCGATCGCGCACGGCGAGGTGGGCAAGGTCGGGGTGGCGATCGACTCGATCGACGACATGAAGGTCTTGTTCAACGGGATCCCGCTGGACAAGGTCTCCACCTCGATGACCATCAACGCGCCCGCGTCCGTGCTGCTCCTGCTCTACCAGCTCGTGGCGGAGTCGGCGGGGATCCCCGGGACGGCGCTTAACGGGACGATTCAGAACGACATTCTCAAGGAGTACATCGCGCGCGGGACGTATATTTTCCCGCCCAAGCCCTCGCTGCGGCTCGTCGCGGACACGTTCGCGTACTGCCGCAAAGAGATCCCGAAGTGGAACACGATCTCCATTTCCGGCTACCACATGGCGGAGGCAGGAGCGACCCCGGTGCAGGAGGTCGCCTTCACCCTCGCCAACGGCATGGAGTACGTCCGCACCGCGGTTGAGGCCGGGCTCGCGGTCGACGACTTCGCGCCCCGGCTGTCCTTCTTCTTCGTCGCGCGTACCACGCTGCTGGAGGAGGTCGCCAAGTTCCGCGCCGCGCGGCGGGTCTGGGCCCGCATCATGCGGGAGAAGTTCGGGGCGCAAAACCCCAAGTCGATGATGCTGCGCTTCCATACCCAGACCGCCGGGGTGCAGCTCACCGCCCAGCAGCCCGAGGTCAACCTGATCCGGGTCACCGTCCAGGCGCTCGCCGCGGTGCTCGGCGGCACCCAGTCGCTGCACACCAACAGCTTCGACGAGGCGATCGCGCTGCCCACGGAGAAGGCCGCCCGCCTGGCGCTGCGCACCCAGCAGGTGCTCGCGTACGAGACCGACCTCACCTCCACTGTGGACCCGTTCGCCGGCTCGTACGTCGTCGAGGCGATGACCGCCGAGATCGAGGAGGCGGTGCAGGAGCTCATCGACAAGGTCTTCGAGCACGGCTCGGTGGTCGACGCGATCGAGGCTGGCTTCCAGAAGCGGGAGATCGAGGCCTCGGCATACAAGATCGCGCAGCAGATCGACAACGGCGAGCGCGTGGTGGTGGGGGTCAACCGGTTCACCCTCGACGAGGAGGAGCCGTACGAGCCGCTGCGGGTGGACCCGGCGATCGAGGCCGCCCAGGCGGAGCGGCTGGAGCGGCTGCGCCGCGAGCGGGACGCGCAGGCCGTGCAGCGGGCCCTGGACGAGCTGAGGAGAGCGGCTGAGGGCACGGAGAACGTGCTGTACCCGATGAAGGAGGCCCTGCGGGCGCGGGCCACCGTCGGGGAGGTCTGCGGGGCGCTGCGCGAGGTGTGGGGGACCTACCGCCCCGTCGAGCGCTTCTAGCCGCCGACCCGCCGACCGCCCCGGCGTTCGCGCCCAGGGCGGTCGGCGGTCGTTATCGAGTCGTGACTTCCAGGGCCGTGCCGCGTTAGAGAAGGCGTTAGCGGCCGAGCCAACGCACGATCGAGATGCCAACGTGACGACTGCCTTGACGGCGCCAAGCGGGGAAGGGCTGGGGTTGCCCTGGCCAGCGGTTCCGCCGGGGGCGCACCCGTTGCCCGGTCAACTCGACCGTTGGCTCGCGGCGCGCGGCGCGGAGCTGGTGGCCGTACGCCGGCACATCCACGCCCACCCTGAGCTGTCCCATCAGGAGTTCGAGACCGCCGCGCTCATCGCCCGGGAGTTGGCGCTGGCCGGGTTGACGCCGCGGTTCCTGCCCCGGGGCAATGGGGTGATCTGCGACGTCGGCGAAGGGGACCGTGTGATCGCCCTCCGCGCCGACCTCGACGCGCTGCCCGTGCCCGACCTTAAAGACGTCCCCTACCGCTCCACGGTGGCCAACGTGGCGCACGCGTGCGGGCACGACGTGCACGCCACCGTGCTGCTCGGCACCGGGCTCGCGCTGGCGCACCTCGCCGAGCTGGGCGAGCTCCCCGGGCGCGTGCGGCTGCTGTTCCAGCCGGCCGAGGAGACCGTTCCCTCTGGCGCGCCCCAGGTGATCGCGGCCGGCGGGCTCACCGACGTGTCGGCGATCTTCGCGCTGCACTGTTACCCGCAGCTGCCCGCCGGTGTGGTGGGCGTGCGCTCCGGCCCGCTCACCGCGGCGGCGGACACCGTGGAGGTGACCCTCACCGGCCCGGGTGGGCACACCGCCCGCCCGCACCTGACCGTAGACCTCGTGCACGCCCTCGGCCGGGTGATCGTCGACGTGCCGGCGTTGCTCGACCGGCGGGTCGATCCCCGCGCCGGCGTGTCGCTCGTGTGGGGGCGGGTACGCGCCGGCGAGGCGTGCAACGCGATCCCGACGCGCGGCAGCGTCAAGGGGACGTTGCGGGCGCTCAACCGGGACGCGTGGCGTGAGGCGCCCGAGCTGGTCACCCGCCTTGTCCAGGACGTCGTCGCCGGCACCGGCGCGACCGCTGAAGTGTCCTACACCCGCGGGGTGCCGCCGGTGGTCAACGACCGGGCGGCCGCGGCGGTGGCCGCTAGCGGGGCCATCGCGGCGCTGGGCGCCGATCGGGTGGTCGAAGCCGACATCAGCATGGGGGGCGAGGACTTCGCGTTCTATCTGGAGCACGTGCCCGGGGCGATGATCCGGCTCGGCACCGGCGTCCCCGGCGCGAAGACCAGGGTGGACATCCACCAGGGCAGCTTCGACGTGGATGAACGGGCGATCGGGTATGGCATCCGTGTGATGGTGCACACCGCCCTCGCCGCGCTCGCCGCGGGGACGTTCTGAATCCCCTCGGCGCAAGCCTCACGAATCGGTCGGGGGCACGCGGCGTCGTATCCGCCGTCCGGCAGACTGGCCGGGGTAGCGTCAAGGTTCAGCGGAGGACCTGGTCTCCGCCTCAGTCGGCAGCGAGGAGGTTTAGGCCACATGCGTCTCACCAAGTTTGGCCACGCCTGCGTCCGCATCGAGGCGGACGGGGGAGTGTTGGTCATCGATCCGGGGATGTTCACCGAGCCGGAGGCCCTGGACGGTGTCGACGCGGTGCTGATCACCCATGAGCACGCCGACCACCTGAACGTTGACGCGCTCGCCGACGCGCTCAGCAAGCGGCTGAGCGTCACCATCTACACCCACCCGGTGGTCGCCGCGAAGCTGAACTCGCTGGCCGGCGTGGTGACCTCCGTCGAGGCGGGGCAGACGTTCGAGGCAGCCGGGATGACCGTCAAGGCGTACGGCGGGTGGCACGCGGAGATCCACCCGGACATCCCGCGGGTGCCCAACCTGGGTTTCCTGATCAACGGCAGCGTCTACCACCCCGGTGACTCCTTCGACGTGCCGACCGACGCGGAGGTGGAGACGCTCTTCGTCCCGGTCTCCGCGCCGTGGCTCAAGCTCGCTGACTCTGTCGACTTTGTCCGCAAGGTCGCCCCGCGTCGGGCGTTCCCGCTGCACGACGCGCTGCTCAGCGAGGCGGGCCACCGCGTCACCGACAACATGATGAGCCAGCTCGCCGGCTGCGAATACCGGCACATCGCCCCGGGCACCACGATCAGCTAGCGGCCCGGCACGGCGTGGCGCGCGTGCCTCGGGATGTCGTGGCGCGGCTCTACGCGGGCCCGCTTGCGGAGTTCGTGGCGCGGCGCAACAAGGCGGTCGCGGCGGCTCGCCGCGCTGGCGACGCGGCGACGGCCCGGGCGATCGCCGCGCTGCGCAAGCCGACGCGGGCGGCGTGGATGGTGAACCTGCTCGCCCTGCGGCGGCCGGAGCGCGTCGCCGAGCTCACCGCCCTGTCGGCGGCGCTGCGGACGGCCCAGCGGCGATTGCATGGCGGGCAGCTGCGTGAGCTGTCGGCGCGACGACGGGCCGTGATCAGCGCTCTGGTCGCGGAGGCCCAGGCCCTGGCCCGCGCCACGGATCCCGCGCTGGCGGCCCGCTCCCTGCCGCTCGCCGAGGTGGAGGCGACCCTGACCGCGGCGCTCGCCGACGAGGAGGTCGCCGCTCAGGTTCGCTCGGGACGGCTGGTGCGGGCCGTGGCGTACTCGGGTTTCGGGGAGGTGCCGCGGCCTCGGCTCCGGCTGATCGTCGGCGGTGCCGCAGACGAGCCCGCGGCGGATGCGCCGACCCGACGGCGAAGCGCGCGGAAGGCGGCGGATGTCCGGGATCGGGGCCGGCGGGCACAATCACAGGAATGACTCCCGAGCAGACCGCCCGCGTGGCCAAGCCCGGTCTGGAGCTCGGCAGCGCGTACGCCGAATGCCCGCAGACGCTGCGGCGCGCGCGGCGGATGGGGCTGTCCAGTTGGGCGTTCTATGTGGCGGGCCGGGCCGGGGTGCTTGGCGACGTGCCCGCGGAGACCGCGGCCGCCGCGCTCGGCTTCATCGCCCCGGACGCGGTCGCCGACGGGTGGGACACCGCCTGCCAAATCACCACCCCGTCTGAGGTCGCCGCGGCCGCGTTGGAGGAGTGTTGCCGCTGGGGCGCGGCGTGTCTCAATGACCTTCCCCGGGTGACACGGCTCGTGGAGCTGGCGGAGCGGGTCGTCGTCGCCGCCGACCCGGCGGGGTTGCCGCTGTTCGCCGCGTGGCGCGGGATGCCGG
>Ga0079224_100004109_pt1 | contig 18651 bp, 14 predicted proteins | sample Stecom2015_FD_80414 | JGI IMG/M metagenome (GOLD analysis project Ga0079224, IMG submission 80414) | Agricultural soil microbial communities from Utah to study Nitrogen management - Steer compost 2015 | ecosystem: Environmental > Terrestrial > Soil > Agricultural land | place: USA: Utah... | reverse complement strand
TCGGCGTTGTGAGTCCCGTCGACGGCGAGGTTGCAGACCTGTCGGGTGACGAAGATGGTAACGAAGGCGCGATCCGGAAAATCGTCATTCGCGTCTCCAGCCTCGGCACCTACACAGCTCGCTCGCCCGTCGAGGGCAAGATTACCGATTTCGGTGTTTCGCCGGAGCCTCCGGATGGGGCTCCGGGGCTGTGGCTGCTGACCGATGAAGGGAAGAACGTCGTGTTGCGGTTCCACGGCAACCGGCTCGGCATCGCGCCCCGCGCATCCGTTTCTTACGGGGAGCGGGTAGGGCAGGGCCAGCGCTGCGCATACCTGCGGCTGACGAAGTTTGCAGAGGTTGAGTTGCCCCCTGGTTCGCGGTTCTTGGTGACTGAAGGCCAGCGCGTATCCGCCGCAACAGACCTGCTGGCGAAGCTGCCGCAGGACTAGCCCGCGCCCGGGAGCCTCTGCACGAGTCATGGACGGCCCGATTGTTAACCCGTCTCGGGGCATGGCAGTATTAACGGCTCTCGAGTACTTTCTTAAGTAACCTGCGCAGCAATGGAACCGGAAAGCGTCAGACGACGCGGCATCTATCTTTTGCCCAACCTGCTCACCACGGCAGCGTTGTTCGCGGGCTTTTATTCCATCGTTGCGGCCGTTGACGGCAGCTTCGAAAGAGCTGGAGCGGCGATTTTCGTTGCGATGATCCTGGATTCGCTCGATGGCAGAGTGGCTCGCCTTACGAAAACGTCATCACAGTTCGGCAAGGAATATGACAGCCTGTCGGATATGGTGTCGTTCGGACTTGCGCCTGCGATTGTCGTCTACCAGTGGGGTGTCGCGCGACTGGCCGAATGGAATGTCACCTGGGGCAGGGTAGGCTGGCTGGTGGCGTTCCTGTTCGCGGTCGCTGCCGCACTCAGGCTGGCGCGTTTCAATTCCCAGATAGCGACGGCGGACAAGCGCTGGTTTGTTGGGCTGCCGAGTCCCTCGGCAGCTGGCGTAGTGGCGGCGTTTGTCTGGTTGAGCAGTAAGCTGGACATCACCGGACTCACCGGCCTTGCGGGCGCCTTCGTAGTGACAGCCGCCGCGGGCGCGCTGATGGTTTCGGATTTCCGTTACTACAGCTTCAAGGAAATCAACTTCGGCCGTCGCATCCCCTTCACCTGGATGCTCGCGATACCCTTGATTTTCATGATTATCTCCATCGACCCGCCGCTCGTTTTCCTACTCATGTTCGGCACTTACGCGTTATCTGGCCCTGTGCTCTGGTACTGGTTGCGGCGCAGGCGGACCGCGGATAACGTGAGCGATCATGCGGCCGAGGAAGCAGACGATGACCGCTGAGTCGACACGACTCGCGTACCTGGAGGCTATCGGCATCGATGTCTTTTCACTACGCGCGAGCGAACCAGCGACTGGTGAAACGCGGCTTGACGACCAGCCGGTTGAAGAATCCGCTTTCGAGCAGGTTTCCCTGGGCTGGTCGGAACTGCGGCGGGCCGTTGCGGCCTGCACGCGCTGTTCCCTGCACGCAGGACGTATGCAAACGGTTTTTGGTGTCGGTAACCCGGCTGCCGACTGGATGATCGTTGGCGAAGCGCCGGGTGTTGAAGAAGACCGCCGTGGTGAACCCTTCGTCGGCCGCGCGGGTCAATTGCTGGATGAGATGCTGCGCGCCGTCGGATTGAGCCGCGAAGGCGTATTCATTGCCAACATCCTGAAGTGCCGGCCGCCGAATAATCGCGACCCCGCTGCCTCCGAGGCAGAAGCCTGCAGGAGCTATCTCGAGCGACAGATAGAACTCGTGCATCCGAAAATCATTCTCGCCGTCGGCCGCATTGCCGCGCAGCAGTTGCTGCGCAGCGACCAGACCGTGGGCAGGTTGCGAGGCCGTGTGCATGCACTTGCAAATCCGGAGATACCCGTTGTTGTGACTTACCACCCTGCTTACCTGTTGCGTACACCGACCCAAAAGCGCGAAGCCTGGAAAGACCTTTGCCTCGCGCGGAGGATCATCGGAGCTAACGCCGCATGATCTCCCCGATTCCGCAAGTGCCGGTCGCTACCCGGACCATGGTCCATGACGATCTCTCGCATGTGTCTGACATAGAGCGGCGCAGTTACGATTTTCCCTGGAGCCACGGCGTGTTCCGCGATTGCCTGCTTGCCGGCTACACCTGCATCGTTCTCGAGCGCGGCGACGCAGTTGCAGGCTATGGCATCCTTTCCATAGCCGCCGGCGAGGCGCATGTGCTGAATATTTGCGTCGATCCCGACTACCGGCGGCTGGGTTATGGTGATCTCCTGCTCGATGAGCTGCTGACGCGGGCCCGGGCTGCATCGGTCAAGGAAGTGTTCCTCGAGGTCAGGCCTTCCAATGGCAATGCGCTGTCCCTTTACCGCAAGAAGGGATTCCGCCAAATCGCCCAGCGCCGCGCGTACTACCAGTCTCGTTCCGGGCGCGAGGACGCGGCGGTCTTGTCGCTCGTCGTAAGGTAACGCCGGTGGCTCGCGGGCGTCCGGCCCGCTGTCATGGCCATGGTCGTTAAGCTGGAATAGCGGTAAACTTGCGCGCTTTTTTGCCGTCGCCCGAACGGCGCGATCCTGGCTCTGAACATGAATTCCCTGGAAAAACACGTTAAACAACGCCGCACGTTCGCGATCATTTCACATCCTGATGCCGGTAAGACCACGCTCACCGAAAAGCTTCTGCTTTACGGCGGCGCGATCCAGCTTGCGGGCACCGTGAAAGGCCGGAAGGCGAGTCGCCATGCCACGTCCGACTGGATGGCACTCGAACAGCAGCGTGGCATCTCTGTCACCTCTTCGGTGATGCAGTTCCCGTATCGCGACCGGCTGGTGAACTTGCTGGACACGCCGGGCCACGAGGATTTCTCCGAGGATACCTATCGGACCTTGACCGCTGTCGATTCGGCATTGATGGTCATCGATTGCGCGAAAGGCGTCGAACAGCGAACCATCAAGCTAATGGACGTCTGCCGGCTGCGCGACACTCCGATCATGACGTTCGTCAACAAGCTTGATCGTGACGGCCGACCGCCCATCGAACTACTGGACGAGATCGAGTCGGTGCTCAAGATTCAGTGTTCGCCCGTAACCTGGCCGATCGGCATGGGGCGCTCCCTGAAAGGCGTCTATCACCTGTTGGCCGATCGCATCTATCTCTATTCACGCGCAGGTCGCGAAAAGGCTTCGTCGATCGAGACGATCGAGGGCCTGGAATCCCCGCGCGCGGCCGACGTGCTCGGCGATGACGCCGGGCGCTTCCGCGAAGAGATTGAACTGGTCAAAGGTGCCTGCCCGGCACTCGACATCGATGCTTACCTGGCGGCGAAGCAGACACCGGTGTTCTTCGGATCCGCGATCAACAATTTCGGCGTGAAAGAGCTGCTTGATGCCTTTGTCGAACATGCGCCGTCACCGCGACCGCGGGAAACGGAAACGCGGGTGGTCGAGCCTGACGAAGAAAAGCTAAGCGGCTTCGTTTTCAAGATACAGGCGAACATGGACCCCGGCCACCGCGATCGCATCGCCTTCATGAGAATTTGCTCGGGAAAGTTCGAGAAGGGCATGAAGCTCATGCACGTGCGTTCCGGCAAGGAGATGAAGATCGCCGCTGCGATCACGTTCATGGCCGCAGACCGGTTGCAGACCGAGACTGCATACGCAGGTGACATAATCGGCTTGCACAATCACGGCACGATCAACATCGGTGACAGTTTTTCCGAGGGCGAAGACATCCGCTTCCGCGGCATTCCCAACTTCGCTCCGGAGATCTTTCGGCGTGCGATACTCAAAGATCCTTTGAAGCTCAAGGCTCTACAGAAGGGTCTTTCACAACTTTGCGAAGAGGGCGCGACGCAGCTCTTCAAGCCACTGCGCAACAACGACCTGATCCTCGGAGCGGTGGGTCCGCTGCAGTTCGACGTAGTTGCGCACCGTTTAAGGGATGAGTATAAAGTTGAGTGCCAGTTCGAGCAGATCAGCGTCGCGACCGCGAGATGGATCGAGGCGAGAGACGAACAAAAGCTGTCCGAGTTCCGGAAGAAAGCGCACGATTACCTGGCACTGGATCATAGCGAACGGCTCGTTTACATAGCGCCGACCCGCATCAATCTCAATCTTGCCGAGGAGCGCTGGCCGGATATCAGCTTTAGCGAGACTCGCGAGCACTAATCATGTCGGAATTTCAGGTGGCGGACGAGATAAAGCCAGCGAAGGTCGACAAGAGTTCGAAGAATGCTGACAGCATTCTTCGGGCGGAGTATTTCCGTCTCCTCGATACACTGCCGGCTGCCGCCTACGCCTGTGATGCAGCAGGCTTGATCACGCATTTCAACCAACGGGCCGCCGACCTGTGGGGGCGTGAGCCAAAGCTGAATGAGCCGACCGACCGCTTTTGCGGCTCGGTTCGCCTCCTCTCGCCGGATGGTGCCCCGATTGAACATCACAATTCCTGGATGGCCCTCGCCATCAAGGAAGACCGCTGGTACGACGGCTTCGACGTGGTCATCGAGCGTCCGGATGGCAGCCGCGTTTTCGGGGTGGCGCACGTGCATCCCCTGCATGATGAGAGCGGCAGGCTGATTGGCGCGGTCAATGTGGTTGTTGACGTCAGCGAACGCAAGCGGGGGGAGGAAGCGCAGGGAAGGCTTGTCGCCATTGTCGAGTCGGCAGACGATGCGATCATCGGCAAGGACTTGAACGGCATCATCACTGACTGGAACGCCGGTGCGGAAAGGCTATTCGGCTACAGTGCCCGGGAAGCCATTGGCCAACCGGTCAGCATGCTTATTCCAGCCGACCGACTAAATGAAGAGCCTGATATTCTGGGCCGTATCCGAAACGGAGACACGATCAGTCACTACGAAACGATACGTCGCGGGAAGGATGGAACGCTCCTGAACATTTCGCTCAGCGTTTCCCCCATTCATGACGCGAACAGAAAGATCATCGGCGCGTCGAAAATAGCGCGCAATATCGCCGCCCAGAAGAAGATGGAAGAGGCGCTACTCGAGGCTGACCGGCGAAAGGATGAATTTCTCGCCATGCTCTCTCATGAGTTGCGAAATCCGCTTGCGACCATTCGTAATTCGGTGCAACTCCTTCGGATGGATCCCGGTCACGCAATGCAGCGAAAGGTCCTCGCTCCACTTGAGAGGCAGGTCTCGACGCTTACCCGGCTGGTTGACGACCTGATGGACGTGTCCAGGGTAACCATGGGTCGGGTCGAGCTGCAACGCTCCGACGTGCATATCAATCGCATCTTGCGGGACGCTGCCGAGTCCGTGCGTCGCGATATGCGGGATCGAGGGCACTCGTTCAAGTGCTCGATACCCGCTGTCGACATCGTCGTGCATGCGGATGCCGTCAGGCTGGAACAGGTCGTCGTCAATCTGCTGACGAATGCAGCAAAGTACACCCCCGACGGCGGACTGATAGAACTCACGGCGGAGTACGACGGCGAGGATGCAGTCGTGCGCGTTCGCGATTCCGGCATGGGAATACGGCCTGAACATCTCGAGCAGGTTTTCGCTCTGTTCTCCCAGGGCGCAACGACCCTGGACCGCTCGAAGGGCGGTCTTGGCATCGGGTTGGCTCTTGTAAAGCACGTCGTTGAAATGCACGGCGGCAGCGTACGGGCAATGAGCGATGGGCCGGGCACGGGCAGCGAGTTCATCGTGCGGTTGCCGGCGGCCGCTTCCAGTGCGCCGTCAAAGGAAGCTCCCCAGGATGCTGCTGACAAGAGCGATGGCACGCATGAGGATGCATTGCGTGTTCTGGTCGTAGACGACAATCGCGACTCGGCCGACCTCCAGGCGACGCTGTTAAAGCACAATGGGCACAGCGTGCGGACGGCCTACGACGGTACGGATGCGCTCGAAGTTGCCGCGAAGTTTCGACCGGACGTGATCCTGCTCGACATCGGGCTTCCCGAGATCGACGGCTACGAGGTTGCATACCGGGTGCGGCAGCAACCGGACCTCGATGGCGTAGTGCTGGTTGCCATGACAGGTTATGGACAGCCTGAAGACAGGCAGCGCTCGCAAGCGGTCGGCTTCGACCATCACCTGGTAAAGCCGGCCGAATTTGCCGACCTGCAAAGTATCCTGGCCTCAGTGCAGGAAACGAAGGTACAGCGGGTGTAGGAGCTCACGCCGGGGAATCGCGCTGTGCTCTGTCTGCTACCAGCTCATGGACGGCTACGCGAGCGAGCTCGCCGATACCCATCGCACTCGCCCTCATGGCAGGCCCTGCAGCGTTCTTTTCCTGAAGTTACGGACCGCACTGCGCAATGCCGGCAGCGCGCTCGCATCAGGAGCGCCATACCGTGCCGCCAGGTAGCGTTTGGTGATCGCATCGACGTCGCCTGGGTACGCCGCACCGGCCGAGGCGATCCGTGACGCGTACTGGTGTGGTGTCTCACCCGGCCGTGGAACAATTGCCAGCTTGCGGATGAACTGCCGGTACAGAAGCGCCGCCTCGTCCTTCTTCGGCGGCCGGTAGCGGCGGAAGAGCAGGAGGCTCAGGCCGCCGATCAACAGGAGGAGGATGGCCAGCAACGTCAGCACCATCTTGCGCCAGTCCGGTTCGTCCATACCGAGCCACCGCATGAAGCGATTCTGGTTGTCCGGACCGTACCCCAGCACCCAGCCGTTCCACCTGGCATTCAGGGCGTCCCACGTCAGTCCGAGGTTGTACAGCCAGCGCGTTGGGGCCGTGAGACCCCAGCGGGCGCCTGCATCACCGAAGCGCGCGGCAGACATCCCCGCTTCGATACGTTCCGGCGCGACGGCAGCAGTGGGATCGATCCGCACCCAGCCCCGGCCTTCCAGCCAGACTTCATTCCATGCGTGCGCATCCGACTGGCGAACGATCAGGTAGTCGCCGAGCGGATTCATCTCGCCACCCTGGTAACCCAGCACAATTCGCGAGGGAATCCCCGCGGCGCGCATCAGGACAGCGAAGGCCGACGCGTAGTGTTCGCAAAATCCTTCCCGGGTTTCGAAAAGGAAGCGATCGACGGGGTTACTGCCGAGAAGTGCCGGCTGCAGGGTGTAGTAAAACTCTTCCCGGCGGAACATCCCGAGCACGTCATTGACGTAATCTGCATCGTCCGCCGCAGCGCTCCGCAACTGCGTTGCCAGCTCGATGCTTCGCGGGTTGCGGCTTTCCGGGAGGCGAAGGTACCAGGACCGGGCCATGCGCGAGAGATCCACGTTCGTCCGGTAGTCGAGGTATGAGACCGCGTCGTAGGCGACGCGGCGATCGATCGGTTGCACGCTCATCAGCTGTTGTTGCGGACCCATGAACGTTCGCTCCAAAGACCACTGTAGAGGCATGTCCAGGGCGAACACCCATTGTTGCTGTGATGGCTCCATGGTGACTTCGTAGGCGACCGGTTCGCCGCTCACCCGGATTTCTTCGCGAGCGCGAAGGTCGATGGAAGGCTCGTTACCGGACCATGTGCGGCCGTTGAAGCGGTGCAGCACGAGCGCGCGCCAGTAACGCTGGCTGGGCGGCGGCGCCTGGGTAGCGAATTTGACACGGAAAGCCACTGCGTCGGACTGCGACAGCGAGCTTATGTCGCCGGGACTCATCTCCTCGCTCAAGCCTGTCGTTGCACCGCCATTGTCGATTGGCACCGACCAGAATGGCGTGGCGATGCGTGGAAAGAAAATCCACATCGCCAGGGCGAGCGGCGTTGCGTAGAGGAGCAGTCTTCCGGCGGTGCCGAAACTGTCACGGATCCGCACATCCTCGGAGATCGACATTCGCAACCATGCCGTCGTCGTAAGTATGACGCCTGCCACGAGGAACGGCAGCGACCATATGTGCTGTTCGCGAAGCAGCGATGCCATGATCAGGAAGATGGAGATGAACAGCAGCACGAACTGGTCGCGCCGCTGTCGTGTTTCCAGGAGTTTCAGTGCTGCCATTACTGCAAGCAGCGCGGATCCCGGGCCCACGCCGCTGACGGAATCGTAAGACGCGAATACGCCGAGGAAGCCCGACAGCGCGAGTAGCACCCTGAACCATGCGGGGGGGAGATGCCTGCGCTGTCGTTCGATATGCCAGCGTACGGCGGCGCAGCCGAGGAAAGAAACGGTGATCCACACCGGAAGGTACTGGATGTGCGGCGTGAGCGAGAACGTCAGCGCGGCCAGTGTCCAGGGCAGGCTTGCGAGGAGCGAACCGTCTGTGGCGCGTTGCTTTTTCATGCCTCGGCCATTGCACTCTTATCACTAAACGTGGCGAGAGCTTCGAGGCAGCGGTGACGATGCGCCTCTCCGTGAGAGGGCGATATCTCCCGTCCCGGGAGACGCAGGCCAAAGTTGCGGCGCGCTTGCTCGGCATCGAGGATCCAGCGGGCCAGGATGGACAGGCGGGCTTCGGTGTCCCTGGCCTCTATCTCGTCAAAGTCGAACCACTGGCTGCTGACGTCTCCGCCGGAAAACTGCTTGGACAGCAATTCGCCGCTCCTGGCATATGCTTTCCAGGCCACGTGTCGCGGTGAGTCACCGTCATGGAATTGCCGGAAGCCGGCGAAATCTTCCTCGCCGCGAGCATCGTATTGCCTTTGGCCGGCCGCACCCTGCGTCGGCCGTGGTAGCGGCGTGTGCTCGGCCGGGCGCGGATATACCGTCGCGGCAAGGTCCATGTGCAGCCACGCCCACGCGCGGAACAGTTCGAACGGGAACAGCGTGTGGACGCCATACCGTTCCAGGTTTCTGCGGCCGCGTCTTTCTGTCGGTATCCGGAGTGTCAGGACACGGCCTTCACCGGGCTTCAGGTCGTGAACGCCGCTCTGCACGAGGCCTGCGAACAGCCGGATGTTGTGCCGCCGGTGTATCGAATGATTCGTTATCGCGATTCGGAACTCCGCTGCCTGTCCCGCGAACACCGGATCGACTCCGGCGAAGCTCACTTCCAGGCCCACCAGGTTACGCTGGCACTGGTGCATGGCGACAAAGCCCAAGCCTGCGAGCAGGAATGTCAGGAGGAACGAGAGGTTGTTGTTGTAGTTCATCGAGCCGAGCAGCATCGCGAACGTGGTCAATCCGAACACCGCCCCGACACCGGTGGGCAAGATGTAGATGCGCCTTGATCGCAGGCGTACGGATGACGGATCTGCGCCCTGGCGCCTGCGGGCCCAGCTTTCGACGCGCCGGCTGACAGCCGATCCAAGGGTTGGCAAGCGAAGGCGGCGTGACACGAGGCCACCCGGGCGAACTCCTGCATCGCCTGTCATGTCGGTCAGGGAATCGCCACCGTCTCCAGCACGTGGCGCGTCAGCTCCGCGGGAGTGCGATACATCGACCCATTCGGCGGCTTCAGCCGGTGACCCGCAATGGCTGGGAAGACAGCCTGCACATCATCCGGAAACACCCCCGGATGATTTTCGATAAAGGCATGGGCTTTCGCGGCCGCGACCAGCGCGAGCGCGCCGCGCGGCGACAGACCCGTTTCCCCTTCCGGCGATTCCCGCGTGTAACGCACGAGCGCCTGGATATAGTCGAGCAGCGGTTCGCTTAAGTGCACTTTCTGCACTTCGGCCTGAAGGTGCCCGAGCAGTTGTGGCGACAGGGCCGGCTGCACCGTCTTCAGCAACTGGCGCCGATCGGTGCCCGTGAGAAGCGCACGCTCGTTCTCCTCGTTGGGATATCCCAGTTCGAGGCGCATCAGGAAACGGTCGAGCTGTGACTCCGGCAGGGGAAAGGTACCGATCTGGTCGGAAGGGTTCTGCGTCGCAACGACGAAGAACGGTTGCGGCAGCCGGTGTGTCTGGCCGTCCACGGACACCTGCTGTTCCTCCATCGCTTCGAGCAGGGCGCTCTGCGCCTTGGGTGTGGCGCGATTGACTTCGTCGGCGAGCACGAGTTGCGCGAACACCGGGCCGGGCTGGAACACGAATTCGCCTTGTTGCTGGCGGAAAATGGATACCCCCACGATGTCGGCGGGAAGCAGATCGCTGGTGAACTGGATACGCTGGTAGCTCAGGCCCAGCACCCTTGCCAGCGCCTGCGCCAGCATGGTCTTCCCGAGGCCCGGCAGGTCCTCTATCAGGAGATGTCCGCGCGCCAGCAGACATGCAAGCGCCATCGAAATCTCGGTGTCCTTCCCCAGGATAATGCTCCCGAGCGTTTCACGAGCCTTGACGACCATGGCCATGGCCGCTTTCTGTCCTTCCGCATTCAGCGGCAGCTGCTCAAGCGTATTTCCCCGCTGCATCGGATACTCCCGTTAACCTTGTGAAACAGCATCCATGGTCGCGGATGAAAAACGCCAATGCACACGAGGTGAGTGCAGATTGTGACCCAATGCGCAGATTGAATCTAACTCAACCTGTGCAACATGTGGGAGCCCGCCATGCGGGCGTCGCACCGTATCGTCTGGACCTGCTCCAGTTAATGCCGCTCGCCGCCTCCACCGGCACCTACAGGTGCCAATAGCCGCTCCGCGCGAGGCATCGCCGTAATGCGTTCGCTACCCGACAGCGTCGAGCCTCGCAATTTGCTCCTTCAGCTGGCCGAGCTGGCGTGAAAATTCCTCGGCACGCTCGGTTTCCATTGTGACCACCGCGGCCGGGGCATTGTTCACGAAAGCAGCGTTGTTCAGCTTTTGCCGGGACTTCTTGAGCTCCGCATCCAGTTTTTGCCGCTGGCGAGCGAGCCGTGACTTCTCGGCGGCCACGTCGATATTTCCCTTCATCGGCACCAGCAATTTCATATTTCCCAGGAGCGCCGTTGCGGACATGGGCGGCACTTCTGCTTCGCTGAGCGCGCGCACGGATTCGACGCGTCCAACTCTCTCCAGCAGGTGCCTGTGTCGCTGTGCGAGATCGATATCCGACGCTTCCGCCCCTTGCAACAGTACGGGCAGCGGCTTACCGGGAGAGATGTCCATCTCGCCGCGGATCTGGCGGATTCCGAGAACGAATTGCATGACCCAGGCAAGCTCATCCTCCGCGTCCTGGTCATGGCAGTCCTCCCGGAACTGCGGAAACGCCTGCACCATGATGGTATCGCCTTCCGCTCCCGCGCGAGGCCCGACCTTTAGCCAGATCTCCTCCGTGATGAAAGGCATCAGCGGGTGCAACAAGCGCAGTAGCGACTCCAGCACTTCGAGGAGCGTCTGCTGTGCAGCCCGCTTCTCCTCGACGCTCGAGGTATCCGACTGCAGCACCGGTTTCGAGAGTTCGAGGTACCAGTCGCAGAACTCGTGCCACGTGAAGTCGTATAGCGCCTGCGCGGCCAGGTCGAGCCTGTAGTCCGCAAAGTTTTTATGTACGGACAGGATCGTCCTGTTGAGCCGCGAGCGAATCCAGCGGTCGGCTGGCGACAACCGTACGTCGCCGCGCTGGAAATCTTCTGTATTCATCAGGACGTAGAGCGATGCGTTCCACAGCTTGTTGCAAAACTTGTGGTAGCCATCGATACGGCCGAGGTCGAACCGGATGTCGCGGCCGGTCGTCGCCAGCGCGGCGAACGTGAACCGGAGCGCATCGGCGCCGTACGCGGAGATTCCTTGCGGAAACTGCTTCCGCGTTGCGGCGTCAATCTTCGGTTTAAGGTGCGGCTGCATGAGTCCGGCCGTGCGCTTCGCCAGCAGAGTGTCGAGGTCGACGCCATCGATCAGGTCGAGAGGGTCGAGCACATTCCCTTTCGACTTGGACATCTTCTGGCCGTCCTGGTCGCGAATCAGGCCGTGGATGTAGACTTCCCGGAACGGTACGTCGCCCATGAACTTCAACCCGAGCATGATCATCCTGGCGACCCAGAAGAAGATGATGTCGAAGCCGGTGACCAACACGTTGCCGGGATAGAACGTGCGAAGGTCTTCCGTTTCCGCAGGCCACCCCAGGGTGCTGAACGGCCAGAGACCTGACGAAAACCACGTATCCAGGACGTCCTCGTCCTGCCTGAGCGGCAGGTTGTCGGTAAGGCCGTACTTGTCCCTGGCTGCGCGTTCGGTGCGTGCGACGTAAATCTCCCCGGCATCGTCATACCACGCCGGTATCCTGTGCCCCCACCACAGCTGCCGGCTGACGCACCAGTCCTCGATGTTGTGCATCCAGTCGTAATAGGTTTTGGTCCAGCCTTCGGGGACGAAACGAATCCGCCCGGATTCGACGGCTTCGATGGCGGGGCGTGCGAGGGGCTTGATGTCCACGTACCACTGGTCGGTCAGGTAAGGTTCGACGATCGCGCCGCTGCGGTCGCCACGAGGCACGCTCATATCGTGATCCTCGACCTTCTCGACGAGCCCCAGTGCCTGCATGTCTTCCACGACTTTCCGGCGTGCTGCGAAGCGATCCAGACCGCGATAGGCGGGGGGCACGGATTCATTCATCGCGGCATCATCGTTCAGGACGTTGTAAACCGGCAGATCGTGTCGCAGCCCCAGTTCATAGTCGTTGAAGTCGTGCGCAGGTGTGATCTTTACGCAGCCGGTGCCGAACTCCGGGTCGACGTAGGCGTCCGCGACCACCGGTATCCTGCGCTCCACCAGTGGAAGCACAACGTCCTTGCCAACCAGGTCGTTATATCGGTCATCCTCGGGATGTACTGCGATGGCGCTGTCGCCCAGCATGGTTTCGGGACGCGTCGTTGCTACCGTGACATGACCACTGCCGTCGGCAAACGGATATCGGAAGTGCCATAACTGCCCCGACTCTTCCGATTGCAGCACTTCCAGGTCAGACAGGGCCGTATGCAGGACCGGATCCCAGTTGACGAGGCGCTTGCCGCGGTATATCAGGCCGTCGTCATAGAGCCTCACGAATACTTCAGTGACTGCAGCTGACAGTCCCTCGTCCATTGTGAACCGGTCGCGACTCCAGTCCACCGATGCGCCGAGTCGTCGCAACTGGTGCGCGATCGAACCACCGGATTCTTCTTTCCACTGCCACACCCGTTCCACGAACCGGTCACGGCCAAGCTCGCTGCGAGACGTACCCTCGGCATTCAGTTGCCGCTCGACCACCATCTGCGTGGCGATGCCCGCATGGTCCATGCCCGGCTGCCACAGGGTCTTGCGTCCCATCATCCGGTGGTAGCGCGTCAGGGCGTCCATGATGGTGTCCTGGAACGCGTGCCCCATGTGCAGCGTACCGGTCACGTTCGGCGGAGGAATCATGATGCAGTAGGGAGCGCCTGACCCGGAAGGCGCGAACCAGCCGTTCTCTTCCCATCGCTGGTACTGGCGTCGTTCGATCTCGCGGGGGTCGTATGTCTTTTCCATGAAACCGCTTATAAAACTCGCGTTGATGTTACGCACGACATGGCTTTAGCCTCGTGCTGATGATGCAAATCCGGTAACCGCATGAGCTGGTGACGCTTTCGTTCCGCAGAGAATCGCTAGTAACGTTGTCTCATCCTTGTCGTCACAGTTCGTGCGTTTGCAGGGAATGACCCTGCGAGCGGTAGTCGGCAAAACGCCTGCGGCTTCGCTGCCTGCAGTCTTCGTCGGAGGTTACAATCTCCGCGACGCGCGGGAAAGAGTCCAGTTGTTCTGGCACGTGGTCCGACAGGTTGATGAGCAGGTCGCCCGGTTGGATCCCGCCAGCACCGACCCCGATCGTTACCGGCGCACCGCCCGCGTCGCGCTCTTCGTCGATGACTTCATGCGGAACGAAACTTCCGTCGCGAAACGTCCACAGAAGATCGTCCAGCTGCCGGGCCTGGTCGCGGTTTTCCACCTGGATGCGCACCGTGTGCTGCAGGCGATACGCCTTCTCCGCCAGGCGACAGGCAAAGACCTGCCGCGACTGTTCTCCCGCTGTGGCAATCAGGTAAAAATCAATGCGCGCCATCCGGTCCTACCACAGCTGAAACAGATCTCAGGGCAGGACGCCCGCGCGCTGCAGCAGGAATTCCGTGAGCATTGGCACGGGGCGTCCGGTAGCGCCCTTCTTCGAGGCGGACAGCCACGCGGTGCCGGCGATATCGAGATGCGCCCAGTCGAGACCGTCCGTGAACTTGCCCAGGAACGCAGCCGCCGTGATCGCGCCACCTTCGCGGCCGCCAACGTTTGCAAAATCGGCGAAGTTGCTCTTCAGTTGTTGCGCGTATTCCTCACCGAGCGGCATGTGCCAGCCGCGGTCGTCGGAAGCGTCGCCTGCGCTCGCGATACTCCGCGCCAGCTCGTCGTTGTTGCTCATGATCGCCGTGCGGTGATGTCCGAGCGCGATGACACAGGCCCCGGTCAAGGTCGCCACGTCGATGACCACGGAAGGTTTGAAACGTCTCGAATAGGTGATGGCATCGCACAGCACCAAGCGCCCCTCGGCGTCGGTGTTGAGAATCTCGATCGTCAGGCCGGACATGCTGGTGACGATGTCGCCTGGTCGGGTTGCGGTACCGCTCGGCAGGTTTTCGCTGCTCGGCACGACCGCGTTGACATTGATCGGCAGTCTCAGCTTTGCAATGACCGCGATGGTCGCGATGACGGCTGCCGCCCCGCACATGTCATATTTCATCTCGTCCATCGCCGGGCCCGGCTTCAGCGAAATTCCGCCCGAATCGAAGGTAATGCCCTTGCCTACGAGTACCACGGGCTTGTCACGCGTGCTGCCGCCCTTGTATTGCATGACTATAAGCTTCGCCGGCTCCGCGCTGCCGTTGGACACAGACAAGAGGGAGTGCATGTTGAGGCGCTTCATCGCGGCCTCGTTGATTACCTGCGTCCGGACACTGTCATGCTGCCGTGCCAGGCGTTCTGCTGTCTTGGCCAGGTAGGTGGGCGTGCAAACGTTTGGCGGCAGGTTTCCGAGATCCTTCGCCAGCGTCATGCCCGTCACAATCGCGTCGGCGTGCTCGGCGCCCGTTTGGGCCATAGATCGCTCAGCTGCATCCTTTAGCGCAACGCCGATCTTCCTGATCGGCGTTTTCACGTTCTTGCGGCGGCTTTTCATGTCTTCGAAGTCGTACAGGCCATTTCCGATCGCCTCCACCGTATAGCGAGCAAGGTAATAGGCGCTGGCTGCATTTACGTCCTCGAGGGTCAGGTAATTCACCACCTCCTGTACCTTGCTGCCCCTGAAAGTCCTGACGGCAGCTCCCATGGCCTGGCGGAACTCGGCTACGCCGAATTTCCCCTTTTGCCCAAGCCCTGCGACGACGATGCGATCGGCGCGAACACCATCAAGCGCACAGATCATCCGGCTTTCACCCAGCTCGCCCGAAAGGTCGCCACGTTTGGCCAGTCGTTTAATGGCTCCGCCGGTTGCAGCATCCATCTCGGCAGCGGCGGATGAAAGCTGGCCTGATTCGTAGATGCCGACGATGAGGCAGCTGGCCTGCTGGCGCGATGCCGCATTCGTTGTCGTGAAGTAGTCCATAAAATGCCTTAATTTGACGCCTTGCGCCCGCATCGTGTCCTCCGAGTGCACTCAGGTTTTCTGCGCGACTGGAGTCAAATTGCCGGCTCGAGCGTTCTATTATTGTTGGTCGTCGGCCCCGTCACGACCTTCCTCCACAAAGCGTCCACCACTGCGTGGGTGGTCGTCCATTGTGGTGCAGGGGCTGTCCCGGACAAATCAAAACCGCTAGTCTAACTTATTCAATTGCTTTTGGTTAACGGGTTTCCGGACGATATCCGCGAGGAATCAGACTGGCGCCGTTTGAGTTTTAGATGTTTCGCATCCTCGACAGATACATTTTTCGCGAGATTGCCAAGTCCTGGCTGGCCGTGACCGGGGTTCTGCTGTTCATCCTCCTGACAAACCAGTTCGCCCGAGTTCTCGGCGACGTGGCGAAGGACAAGCTGCCCCGAGACGCGGTGTTCCAGGTCATTGGGCTGACGGCCTTGCAATACCTGACCATTCTCGTGCCTATTGCGCTGTTCCTGTCGGTGATGCTGGCGCTCGGAAGGCTTTACCGTGACAGCGAGATGCCGGCAATGATGGCTTGCCGCGTCGGTCCCAGCGGGGTTTATCGTCCGCTGGCCCTGTTGCTGGTGCCGCTGGCCGTCGGGGTGGGGTGGCTGGCCATGGACGTCGGGCCACGAGCCTTGATGGCAATTGAACGTATCGGTGCCGAGGCAAGACGCCAGGCAGACCTTGCCAGCATCGAAGCCGGCAAATTCACCGGCGATGGCGCCGATGGCGCGGTCGTGTACGTGGAACGAGTGCCGCGCCCGGGCGAGGTCGAGAGGGTCTTCCTGCAACGGCGAACGCTGGACGGCAGCGTGGAGGTAGTGGTTGCCGACCGTGGCGAGCAACAGGAAACAGATGACCCCAATACCCGGTTCTTCGTGCTGTTCGACGGGCGCCGTTATGAAGGCATACCGGGCACTGCCGATTTTCGCGTCATGGAATTCGCAGAACACGGCATCCCCTATCGATTGCCGGCCGCAGAGGATATCGGACGGGATCCCGAAGCTATGAGCACGATGGATTTGCTGACTCCCGAGACCCTCGAAGAGGCAGCAGAAATCCATTGGAGAATCGGAGTGCCACTGTCGACCGTCGTCCTTGCCATTCTCGCGGTGCCGCTGAGCCGCAGCCAGCCGAGGCAGGGCCGGTATGGTCGCCTTGCCGTCGGGCTTATGGTCTTCATCATTTACTTCAACCTGCTGAGTGCCGGCAAGGCGTGGATCGAGAAAGGCAGCATGCCGGTCGCGGCCGGCCTGTGGTGGGCGCATGGCCTCATGCTCCTGCTCGCGTTCGCGCTGCTGGCGGTGCAGAACGGCTGGCACCGCCGCCTGCGGCGTCGCTCTTGATGACAGCTTGCAACCGTTGCGGAAACTGCAGGTGAGCCGGAAGTGAGCGTGCTGACGGTCTACCTGCTGCGCACTATCCTCAGCAGTACCTTGCTGGTCCTCGGCGTGCTGCTGGCGCTGGCGGCGCTGTTCGAGTTCATCGGCCAACTCGATGATGTGCAGGGCAGCTATACGTTGTCGATGGCTTTATTGTATGCCGCTCTGCGATTGCCGCAGCTTTCCTTCGAAATGCTGCCCATCGCAGCCCTGATCGGCTCTCTGCTCGGCTTAGGGGGGCTCGCGAACAGCAGCGAACTGGTAGTGATGCGGACTACCGGAATCTCCGTCGGGCGACTGGCCGGCATGGTTGCAGTCTCCGGTGTCGTCATGACTATCGTCACGGCGCTGATCGGTGAGTTCATAGGCCCCCCAATGGACTACTTCGCTCGCACCCTGCGTAACGAAGCGCGTTTTGAGCAGGAAGACATCGACTTCGGCAACGCGGCGTGGGTGAAGGACGGTCCGGTCATACTGCATCTGGAAAGGATCAATACCGAGTTCGAGTTTGGCAGCATCTTCCTGTTCCGCTTCAATGACGATCATTCGCTGCAGTCGATAGCTCGCGCCGAGAACTCCGGGATCGACGATTCCGACCGGTGGGTTCTCGAGAACGTTCGTGAAACGCGTTTTCTCGACGGCGGGGTACAGGCTGTCCAGGCGTCGGTGGCGGTCGAGACCTTCGACCTCAACAGCGAACTGCTCGGAATTACGCTGGTGAAGCCTGTGAGCCTCTCTGCAAGGGGACTATTGAGCTACATCGGCTACCTGAAGAGGAATGACCTCACTGCAGAGCGTTACGAGACAGAGCTTTGGTCACGGATCGCCCGGACCGCCACCGTGGTGATCATGCCGGTGCTGGCGCTCGGCTTCGTCTTCGGCTCGTTGCGCTCCTCCGGTTACGGCGGGCGACTGATGCTTGGTGTGCTGATCGGCCTCGGCTATTTCCTCGCGAGCGAAATGCTGGCGAACTCAGGCCAGGTGTTTGACCTGAACCCTGCGATAGTGTCCTGGCTGCCCTCGATCGCCTTGCTCCTGATCGCCATGTTCGCCCTGACCCGCGTCCGTTGACGTTACCTGGGATAGTGACGAAGCCGCGTGCCGGAAAGCCTGTCGTGCCAGGCCAGGCCCTCGGGGTCGAATAGCTGCCACCAGAACCCGAGGCCCGCGGGCAACCACGACAGCAGGGCGGCGAAAAACCGCACGCTCGACTGCCTCAAGTCCGGTTTCCGGCCCTCGATGGTCTCGATCCGAAGGCGCCATGACTGCATCCCCAGCGTGCGGCCATAACCCGACCAGAAGCCGACGAAAAAAACGTAGCAGAGCAGTAGCATCGTCAGCTGGTACAGGCGATTCCCCGGCTCAACCGGTTCGCCGCCCGCAGCCGCGACGAATGGCAGCGTACCGAGGAAAAGCACCGCGAGAACCAGTAGCGAGTCGTAAACGATCGCGCCGAACCTCCGGCCAAGGCCTGTGTTCATCATGTCCGGTGGTTTTCGCTTCAGATCGACTCGATGAACGAGATCATTCTTGCGCGCGTCGCCGCATCCGGCATTTCCCCGAAACCTGCGGCGAGATTGTCCGTCATGTGGCGGACGCTGCTGGTTGCGGGAATGACCGCGGTGACCGCGGGGTGACTGACGATGAACTTCAGGAAGAACTGTCCCCAGCTTTCCGCGAACGACCGAGCCCAATCCGGCAACTTGCTATCACCCACGGCGCGAAACAGCTGGCCGCTCATATATGGCCGGTTGACGAGGACCGCGACGCCTGAATCGAGTGCCATTGGCAGTAAGCGGTCGTCGGCCCCGTGCTCGCCCAGTGAATAGTTGATCTGGATAAACTCCGGCTTGTAGCGCTCGATGACATCTTCCATTTCGTC
>Ga0079224_100004108_pt1 | contig 18652 bp, 19 predicted proteins | sample Stecom2015_FD_80414 | JGI IMG/M metagenome (GOLD analysis project Ga0079224, IMG submission 80414) | Agricultural soil microbial communities from Utah to study Nitrogen management - Steer compost 2015 | ecosystem: Environmental > Terrestrial > Soil > Agricultural land | place: USA: Utah... | reverse complement strand
GCCCGCAGGGCCGGGGCCGGGGGACATGAGCGGCAGCACACCCATGCCGAGGCGCCGCAGCACAGCGTCCGCATCCTCGCTGACTGGGGGAGAAGAACCTGGAGAAGGAGAGTGTGGCGGGATCAGCCGCCGCTCAGGCGCAGCAGCGAGTTGGCCGCGCGCGCGTTCTCGTCGCCGCGCGAAATCACCTTGACCTGCATCTCGAACTGGCGCTGCAACTGGATCATCTGCACCAGCGCACCGGCCGCGTCCACATTGCTCTGCTCGAGCGCGCCGGTGGTCATTACCGCGCCCGGCGCCTGGGCCAGCGGCAGTTGCGGGTCGACATTGCGCATCAGCCCGTCCAGGCCACGGGCAAGCCGCTCCGGAGCGGCGTCCACCACCTTCAGCCGGCCGATCTCGGCCATGGTGTCGGCGCCTTCGCCCAGCGGCACGATGGAAATCGTGCCGTCCTGGCCGATGGTCAGTGCCTGGTGCGGGGGCAGGGCGATGGGATTGCCCTGCTGGTCCAGCAGCGGCCGGCCACCGGCGGTGACCAGCTGGCCGTTGGGGGTCAGCGACAGGTTTCCGGCGCGGGTATAGGCCTCGCTCCCATCGGCCGCCTGCACCGCAAGCCAGCGGTTGGCCTCCAGCGACACGTCCAGCGGGTTGCCGGTGACCTGCTGGGCACCGGCCCGCGTATCGAACCCCTGGTCGATGTGCATGGCCGCCGTGCGCGAGGCGTGGCCGGAACCGCGCACCGGAAACGCCTCGGTGTTGGCCAGCGCCGCCTTGAAGCCGGCGGTGTCGGCGTTGGCCAGGTTGTGCGACACCGTGCCCTGCGCCTGCAGGGTGGCGCGCGCACCGGTCATGGCGATGTAGAGGGCCTTGTCCATCAGCGGATGTTGAGCACGGTCTGGGTGGCCTGGTCCTGGGTGGAGATCATCTGCGCGTTGGCCTGGAAGTTGCGCTGCGCCACGATCATGTTCACCAGCTGCTCGGTCAGGTCCACGGTGGAGGACTCCAGCGCGCCGGACTGGATCTGGCCGTAGTCCGAGCTTGCCGGTGCACCGGTGCGCGGGGAGCCGGAGCTGAAGGAGGCCGCCCACATGTTGTTGCCCTGCGGCTGCAGGCCCTGCGGGTTGACGAAGTTGGTCAGCGCCACCTGGCCGAGGGCACGGTCGGCGCCGTTGGAATAGCGGGCGAACACCACGCCGTCCTCGCTCACGCTGATCTCGCTGAGCTTGCCGGCGGCATAGCCATCCTGGTTGACGCCGCGCAGGGCGAAGCTGCTGCCGTACTGGGTGCTGCCAGTCAGGTTCAGGGTCATGTCCAGCACGCCGGCGCCGGTGGCGGGCGTGTAGGGATCCAGTGCCACCTGGCCATCGGGCGGCGAGACCAAAGTGCCGGTATCGGAGAACTGCAGGGTGGTCGGCGCGCCCACCGCGGTCCCGTCCACGAAGTTGTGGACTTGCCATTCGTTGACGTTGGCCGTCTTGACGAAATACGAGGTCTGCACGTGGGCCACGCCCAGCGAGTCGTAGACGGTGACGCCGCCGCTGGAGGCGTTGTAGCTGTTCGGGTCGGCCGGATCGAACGGGATCGGGGTCGGCACGGTGGCCGGCGGCACCGGCGGAGTGGCCGGCTGGTCGGCGTTGCCGGGCAGGGTGAACATCAGGTCGATGCTGCTGGTCTGCTGCGGCGGGCTGTCGGTGGTCTGCAGCTGCAGGTCGGTCAGCCGGCCCACGTCGAAACCGTTGCCGCCGGCGTTGGGGGCGAACACCTGCAGGCGGGCGCCGTCCGGGGTCACCACGTTGCCCTGGTTGTCCGGCTGGAAGTTGCCGGCGCGGGTGTAGAGCATGTTGCCGTTCTTGTTGACGGTGAAGAAGCCTTCGCCGTCGATCGCGAAGTCCAGGCTGCGCCCGGTCGGGTCGATGTTGCCCTGCGAGAACTGCTGGGCGACGTTGCTGATCTTCACGCCGGTGCCGATCGCGTTGCGCGACAGGCCGTAGGTCGTGTACGAGAACAGGTCGGCGAATTCGGCCCGCGACTCCTTGAAGCCGGTGGTGTTGACGTTGGCGATGTTGTTGGCGGTGACGTTGAGGTCGGCGTTTGCCGCGTTGATGCCGGACAGCGAAGTATTGAAGCTCATGGCGGACTCCTGCGGGAGATCGTGCGTTGGTCGGTGTCGGCTCAGCTCACGCGGAGCACGTAGTCGAGCGGTACGGTGCCCAGGCCGGGCAGGTCGAGGTAGAGGCCATCGCTGCCGACGGTGACGCTGTCGACCCGGCCCTTGACGTAGGTATCGAGCTTGCTGGCAGTGCCATCACTGGCCAGGTGGCGGGCGGTGATGCCGTAGCTGCCGGCCGGCAGGCGTTCGCCGCCGGCGCCGGTGCCGTCCCAGGCGAAGGCCACCTCGCCGGCACGGCTGGCGGCCATGCTGAATTCATGCACCTTCTGGCCATTGGCATCGGTGATCTCGAACAGCACGGTGCCGGCCTCCGGGGCGGCCACCGCGCCGCGCACGCCGCCGTCCTCGCCCAGCGACAGCCGCGTCGAGGGCACCATCACTTCGTGCCCGACCAGCGCCGCGCCGCGCAGCACCTGGTCGTTGCCCAGGGCACTGGAAAAGCCCTGCACCTGGGTGTTGAGGTCCTGGATGCCCTGGACCGTCGAGAACTGCGCCAGCTGGCCGAGGAACGCGCTGTTCTCCATCGGCTTGAGGGGATCCTGGTGCTGGAGCTGCTTGGTCATCAGGCGCAGGAAATCGGCCTGGCCCAGTGCGTCGTCCTTCTTGTCGGCCTGGCTTGGCTGCGTGGCCAGGCCAAGGCTGCTGTAGATGTCGGAAGCGATGGTGCTCATGTGCGGGTCCCTCAGCGGCCCATGGACAAGGTGGCCAGGGCGAGTTCCTTGGCCGTGGAGATGACTTCGACGTTGGCCTGGTAACTGCGCGAGGCCGAGATCAGGTTGACCATCTGCGCGACCGGGTCGATGTCGGGCGAGAACACGTAGCCGTCGCCATCGGCCAGCGGGTGGCCGGGCTCGTAGCGGCGCACCGGCGGTGCCTCGCTCTGCGCGATCTCGCGCACGCGCACGCCGGTGAGGTTGGGATCGGCCGCGCTTGCCTGGGCCTGGAACACCGGCTCGAGCGGCTTGTAGACCTGCTCGACCGAACCGGCCACCGAATCGGCATTGGCCAGGTTGGAGGCAATGGTGCTCAGGCGCACCGACTGCGCCTGCATGGCGGAGCCGGCGACGTCGAAGATGGGCAGGTTGCTCATGGCATGTCCCCCTTGGCGCTTACTGGCCGGTGATGGCGGTGAGCATGTTGCGCACCTTGGATTCGAGGAAACTCAGCGACGCCCGGTACTCCAGCGCGGCACGGCCGTAGGCGGCGCGCTCGGCATCCGGGTCCACGGTGTTGCCGTCCAGGCTCGGCTGGCTGGCCTGGCGGGTGAACTGGAACGGCAGGCCGCCGGTGTCGATGGCGTCGGACAGGTGCCGCTCGTGGGTGGAAACCAGGCCGCCTCCGGCCTGCTGCACGCCTTCGCGTTGCTGGCGGGCGGCATTCAGGGCGGCATTGAAGTCGATGTCCTGGGCCTGGTAGCCGGGCGTATCGGCATTGGCCAGGTTGCTGGCGATCAGCTTCATCCGCTGCTCGCGCAGCGGCAGGGCATCGGCATGGACCCCGAAATAGGATGCGATCGGATTGGACATGGGCGCCTCCTGGCGGACCGTTGCCAGGGGATAGGCAAGCGGCGTGCCAGTGGCGCGGAGGCCGTGGTGTCGGGAAAGTGTCCTGGCCGCGGCAGGCGGCCCTTGTGCAGCGGCCCGCGACGATCAGGCGGCGCTGGCAACCTCGCGCAGGCGCGCCAGGACGTGTTCGGCCAGCTCGTGCGGGCTGTATTTGGCGACGAAGGCATTGGCGCCCACGCGTTCGACCATGACGTTGTTGAACACGCCCGACAGCGAGGTATGCAACAGCACGTACAGGCCCGACAGCCCCGGATGGCGCCGGATTTCCGTCGTCAGGGTATAGCCGTCCATTGCCGGCATCTCGATGTCGGAGATGACCATGGCGTAGCGCCGGGCCGGGTCTTCGCCGCTGGCGTGCACCTGCAAGAGGTGGTCCAGGGCCTGGCGGCCGTCCGAGAGCAGGGTCACGCCGACCCCCAGCTGGTCCAGCACGCTGCGGATCTGCTGGCGTGCCACCCGCGAATCGTCGGCCACCAGTACCTGCAGCGGCGGCGCGTCGGCCGGCAGCACCATCTCCGGGGCCAGCACCGCATCCATGCGTGCCTGGGTGATGTCCGACAGCACGCTCTCCACGTCCAGCACCTGGATCAGTTCGCCCTGGAAGCGGGTGACCGCGGTCAGGTAGCTGCTCTCGGCGCCAAGGTCCGGCGGCGGATGGATGTCCTCCACCGCGATGTTGACGATGCGCTCCACGTCGCTGACCAGGAACCCCTGCACCGAGCGGTTGAACTCGGTCACCACCAGGTACTGGGTGGCGCCGTCGCCCTCGGGGATGTCGCGTTCGGGATGGCCGATGGCCAGGCCCAGGTCCAGCACCGGCACCGAGCGCCCGCGCACATCGGCCGCGCCCGCGAACTGCGCCGGCAGGCCGGGCAGCTGGAACAGCGGTGGCTGGCGCAGGACCTCCTGCACCTTGAACACGTTCACGCCAAAAAGCTGACGGCCGCCAAGGCGGAACAGCAGCAGCGCCAGGCGGTTGTGTCCGGCCAGCCGGGTGCGCTGGTCGATGCGGTTGAGCAGGTTGTGGGTCATGCGTCCGGTATCGGCGCCGCGCGCGGCCGCTTGAGGGACGCCCGGCCACCGGTGCGGCACGCCGCTTGCATGAAGCCAGGCAGGTTTTTGGGCCGATCCGGCCGAGGTTGCCATGATCCTGTCGCGCTGCGCGCTCATGTTTCTGCTTGCCCTGCCGATGACGATGGCACTGGCCGGCAACGGCTTCCAGCCTGTGGAGTCCATCCGGAACGCGGCGCTGGGCGCGGTGGCCGGTGGCCAGGCCGAGGTCAACCTCGACCCGGCGCTGCGGATGCCGGTGTGCGGCCAGCCGCTGCAGGCCCAGCAGGCCTCGGCGGGTACGGTCGAGGTGAGTTGCCCGGGTGGCTGGCGCCTGTACGTGCCGGTCAAGCTGCGCCGCAGCCAGCCGGTGCTGGTGCTGGCGCGCGGGGTGGCCGCGGGCGAGCCGCTGGTGGCCGAGGCATTGGTGGTGGAAACCCGGGATGCGTCGCGGATTGCGGGTGCGGCACTGGCCGACCCGGCCCAGGCGGTAGGCCAGGTGGCCCGGCGGGTCCTGACCGCCGGCACCGTGCTCACCGCTGCCGACCTGGTCGCGCCGCGGCTGGTCAGGCGCGGCGACCAGGTCGCCCTGGTTTCGCGCCGGGGCGGGGTAGAGGTGCGTGTGGCCGGTCGCGCCCTGGGCGATGCCGGCGAGAATGAGCGGGTCGCGGTGGAGAACCTGTCCTCCCGCCGCGTCCTGCAGGGCCGGGTGGGGCCGGGCGGCGACGTCCTGGTGGCCCACTAGCCGGTTTCCGAGAATATTGTGATCCAGTCCTAAAGTTTCCTCCCGACCCTGCCGATACTCCCGGCGTAACCCGTTCAAGGACTCATCATCATGAGCCAGAAGATCGAAGGAGCTCCGCCCCCTCCGGCGGTGCAAGGCACCGGCCCGCTGGGTCGGGTGGCCCACGCAGGCGGCGACCGTTCCGCCCCGGTAGAGAACGTGCAGGCCGGCGACAGCCTGCGCCTGACCGGCGAGGCCACCGGCCTGCAGACCCTGCAGCGCGAGCTGGCCGCGGCCCCGGCCGTGGACTCGGCCCGCGTGGCGGAAGTCCGCCTGGCGCTGGAGTCGGGCAGCTACCGGGTCGACCCGGCGCGCATTGCCGAGCGCATGCTGGACATGGACCGCCTGCTGGCCTGAGCCATGACGACTCCGGCCACCAGCGATGCCGCGCTCGACCGCCTGGCCTGCGCCCTGGCCGAGGAGCGCCGTGCACTGCTCGATCACGACATCGAGCTGCTGGTACGTTCCACCCAGGAGAAGCTGGCCGCCCTGCGCGAGCTGGAAGCCGAGCTTCCCGATGGTCGCGCCGAGCGTCTGGCCGAACTGGCCGAAAGCAACCGCAGCAACGGCGCACTGCTGGCGCGCCGCCGGCGCGAGGTCAACTGGGCGCTGCGCCACCTGGGCCGTGCCGAGAGCTCGCCCGAATACGACGCACAGGGCCAGGCGCAGCAGCTGCAATCGCGCCGGGACCTGGCGGTGGTCTAGGCACGGCGACCGGCGCCCGTTGCGGGCGGCTAGAATCGCTGCTGGCCTCCACCTCCCAGTGTCGTGACCACCATCTCCGGACAAACCCCTGCCCTGACGCCCGCGATCCTCGATGCGTTGCACGCACGCATGCTCGAGGGCGTGCTGCTGTACCACGCCGACGGCATGCTGCTGTACGCCAACCCGGCCGCCCATGCCTTGTGCAGGAACTACCCGCGCGACCTGGACCATGGCCTGACCCTGGACCTGCTGGTGCCCGATGGCGCCTTGCCCCAGGCCCGCGAAGAGGGCCACTGGACCGGGCACCTGTCCTTTGGCCAGGGCTCCATGCTGCTGGTGCACCTGTACTACGCCGAACAAGAGGGCGGCCACTTCCTGGTGCTGATGCAGGACCTGCACCAGATCCGCGCCTATGACCAGGACCTGCTGCGCCGCCACGCCGAACTCAACGTGCGCCTGACCGCCGCGCAGGAGAAGTTGCTGCAGGCCGAGAAGCTGGCCTCGATCGGCCAGCTTGCCGCGGGCGTGGCCCACGAGATCAACAACCCGATCGGCTACGTGCACTCCAACCTGGGCAGCCTGCAGGAGTACCTGCACAGCCTGTTCGCGCTGATCGACGCCTACGAGCGCGCGCTGCGCCTGCCCGACCCCAGGGCGATGCTGCCGGAGATCGACCAGACCCGGCAGCGCCTGGACATCGACTTCATCAGCCGCGACCTGCCGCAGCTGATGACCGAATCACGCGAGGGCATCGAGCGGGTCACCCGGATCGTCAAGGACCTCAAGGATTTTTCGCGCAGCGAGCGCGACGAGTCGTGGAAGCTGGCCGACATCCACGCCGGCCTGGAATCCACCCTCAACATCATCTGGAACGAGCTCAAGTACAACACCACGCTCGAGAAGCACTACGGCGAGCTGCCGCCGGTGGAGTGCCTGCCATCCGAGCTCAACCAGGTGTTCATGAACATGCTGATGAATGCCGGCCAGGCCATCGGCGAGCGCGGCACGGTGCGGGTGAGTACCGGCCACAAGGGCGATGAGGTATGGGTCGAGATCGCCGACAGTGGCCCGGGCATTGCGCCCGAGGTCGTGCAGCGGATCTTCGACCCGTTCTTCACCACCAAGCCGGTGGGCAAGGGCACCGGCCTGGGCCTGTCGATCTCCTATGGCATCGTGGCCAAGCATCACGGCCGGATCGACGTGGACAGCACGCCGGGGCAGGGCTCGTGCTTCCGCATCGTGCTGCCGGTGCGCCAGCCCAAGCCCGCCTGACGTTTTGCCGGCGGACCGCCACGGCGTGGCCGGAACCAGGCTCCAGGGCGGTGTTCAGCCGGCCACGTCGCCGCGCATGGGCTGGCGCTCCTGGTGGGTACGGAACGCCTGGCGGATGTGCTCGCGCAGTTCGTCGTCGTTCCACGGCTTGGTCAGGAAGCGGTAGATGGCGCCGCGGTTGATCGCGTCGGTGACCGTGGCCAGGTCGGTGTAGCCGGACAGCACCATGCGCACGGTGTCGGGGTAGAGCATCTTCACCCGGCCCAGGAACTCGGTGCCGCTCATGTCCTGCATGCGCTGGTCGGACAGGATCACCTGCACGTCGTTGGTGGCCAGCAGGTCGAAGGCGTCGCGCACGTTGCCGGCGGCCAGGATCCGGTACCCGTCGCGGCGGAACAGGCGCACCAGCGAGCGCAGCACGTTCTCCTCGTCGTCCACCAGCAGCAGGGTCATGTCGTGCTTGGCGGTGGCGAACAGCTCCGGGCGCAGGTAGCGCCGGCGCAAGGCCATGCCTGCCGTCTCCGGCAGCATCGGTTCACCGAACAGGTAACCCTGGAACATGTCGCAGTCGCTGCGGCGCAGGTAGCCGAGCTGGGCTTCGCTTTCCACGCCGTTGGCGATCACCTTCATGTTGAGCTGGTGGCCCATGGCGATGATCGCGCGCACGATCGCGGTCTCGCGCTCGCCGGCCGGCGCGCTGCGGATGAAGCTGCGGTCGATCTTGAGCATGTCCACCGGGTAGCGCACCAGCGCGCTGAGGCTGGAGTCGCCGGTGCCGAAGTTGTCCAGGGCCAGGCCCATGCCTTCGCGGCGCAGCATCGCCAGCCCCTCGTGCACGGGGGTGACGTTGGCAGCCAGGGCGCTCTCGTTGATCTCCAGCACCAGGCATTCGGGCGGCACGCCGGCCCGGCGCAGGCGCTCGAGCACCTCGTCGGTGAAGCCCGGGCGCACCAGCTGCAGGGTCGATACGTTGATCGCCACGAACAGGTCGTCGTACCCGGCTTCCCGCCACAGGCGCAGCTGGGCGATGGCGTTCTCCAGCACCCAGTCGCCGATCTGCACGATCACGCCCAGCCGCTCGGCGATCGGCATGAAGCGCTCCGGCACCATCAGCCCCAGGCTCGGCGACTGCCAGCGCAGCAATGCTTCCATGCCCACCACCCGGCCGTCGCGGGCGCTGATCTCAGGCTGGAAGCGCAGGCGCAGTTCGCCATTGGGAATCGCATCGACGATCTGGCGTGCGATCACGCTCTCGTTGTGCACGTTCTGCAGGCTGGGTCCGCCGTAGAACTGGATCCTTTCCTCGCCGTGGCTGGCCTGGCGCGCGGCGGTCTCGGCCATGCGCAGCAGCGCGTCCGCGTCGCGTGCGTGCTGCGGGCACAGGCTGATGCCGGCCTTGGCGGTGAGGAACAAGGTGTAAGGCAGCACGCTGAGCGGCGATTCGGTGTGGCGCAGCAGGTCCTCGCCCAGGGCCTCGGGCGAAGGCATGCCCGGCTCCAGCGCAATCGCTGCCACGAACTCGTCGCTGCCGTGGCGCCACAGCCGCCCGCGTCCGCGCAGCGCCTCTTCCAGGCGGCAGGCCAGCAGGTCCAGCGCCAGGTCGCCCACGTCCACGCTCATGTTCTCGTTGACCGAGGCGAAGTGGTCGATGTCCAGGTGCACCAGCATCAGCGGCGGCCCGCCATCGGCGGCGTGGGCGATCATCGCCGCCAGTTCCGGGTTGGCGGCACCCAGGCGTGGCGGGACGTCGGTGGGCGAGGCCTGGATCATGGCAGCGGGACCTCCGCCACTGCCCGTGGCGCGTAGGGCAGGTGCAGGCGCACGCGGGTGCCGCCACCCGGCGCGGTGTCGATGTGCAGGCGGCCGCCCGCGCTCTGGGCGCGTTCGCGCATGATCACCAGGCCCAGCCCGCGGGCGCGGGCCGGGTCGAAGCCGTGGCCGTCGTCGTCCACGCTCAGGCGCAGGCCGTCGTCGCCGTCATCCTCCAGGGCCAACTGGATCGTCGCGGCGCCGGCATGGCGCAGGCCATTGGTCAGGGCTTCCTGGGCAATGCGGAAGCAGGCTTGCTCCACTTCGCGCTGCGGCCGCCGCGGCAGCGGGTGGATATCCATCTCCAGGCGCACCGGCGAGTTCCGGAACAGCCCGCCGGCATGCCAGCGCAGTGCCGCTTCCAGGCCCAGTGCATCCAGTTGCGGCGGGCGCAGCAGCATCGACAGGTTGCGCAGCTTTTCCAGGGTGCTGTCGGCGGTGGCGGCGATGTCGTCCAGGTCCTCGCCGCGGCGCGTCGCATCCTCCTCGCTCCCGGCGGCGTGCGCGGACAGCTTCATCGCGGTGATCGCCTGGCCGATGTCGTCGTGCAGTTCGCGCGAGATCGCGCGGCGCTCGTCCTCCTGGGCCGAGAACAGGCGCGCGGCCATCGCCTGCAGTTCAAGGTTTCCGGCGGCCAGCGCATCGCGCATGCGCTCGGGCTCGCTGAGGTCGCGCACCAGCAGCAGCTTGCAGGCCTGCCCGCCATAGCTGGCATCGGCCAGTGACAGTGCGGCGCGGAAGGTGCTGCCGTCGGCGCGGCGCATGCGCGGTGGCGTGTCCGGTTCCTGGCCGAGCTCCAGCCAGGCACGCAACGCCGGAAGGTCGTCGGCAGATACCAGCTCGGAAAGCGGCTCGCCCAGCAGGGTTTCGGGACGATGGCCGAACAGGCCGCCGCAGGCCGGGTTGGCGTAGAACACCCGTTCGCCGGCCAGGATCATCACCCCGTCGGGCAGGATCCGCACCAGTTCGCGGAACTGCTGCTCGCGTTCGTCCAGCAGGCGCCGCGTGTGCTGCTCCTCGGTCACGTCCTGCACGGTGCCGCGCAGGGTGCGCTGGCCGTCCTGTTCCACCCGCTGGGCGCGCAGGCGCAGCCGCCGCTCGCCGCCGCCGGCCCCGACAAAGGGCAACAGCACGTCCATCTTCTGGACCTGGCCGCGGGCCAGTTCTTCGAGCAGCTGGTCCAGCCGGCTCTGGCTGGCGGCATCGGCCGCCACCAGCACTTCGCCCAGCTCGCGCGGGCGGTCGTCGACCATGCTGTGGCCCAGCAGGTGCAGCAGGGTGGGGCAGAAGCGGCCGCGGCGGCCTGGCAGGTCGATCTCCCAGGAACCAAGCCGGGCCAGTCGCTGCGCCTCCTGGAGGCGTGCCATGGCCTGCTCGCGCAAGCGTTGCGATTGCATTTCGCTGGTGCGGTCCGACAGCACCACCAGGCGCCGGCGGCCGTCCCCGGCGGCGCTGGCCAGCTCGGTGCTGCGCAGTTCCACGTCGCGGAAGCTGCCATCGCTGACCCGCAGCCGCTCGATCCGCGCGTGCGGCTGGTCGGGTGCCTGGCGGATGGCGTCCGCACCGGCGTGGAAGGAATCACGCTCCTCGGCGGGCCAGAGCATGGCCATGTCCATGCCCCGCAGTTCGCCACGCGACCAGCCCAGGAAGGCGCCGGCGGCGGGATTGGCGTCGATGATCCGCATCGAGGCCGGATCGTAGGTCCACATCGGGTTGGGGTTGGCCTCGAACAGCTCGCGATGGCGCGCTTCCGAATCCAGGGCCTCGCGCTGCGAGCGCACGACGCGTCCCATCAGCCAGCGCAGCAGCAGGTAAAGGAGCAGGGCGCTGGTGCCGACATAGAAGGCACCCTTGAGCGTCTGCAGGCGGGTGATCGCACCCGGGTCAGAGGCCAGCAGGCCCAGGGCATGGTCGCTGAACACGATCCACAGCACGCCCACCGCCAGGTAGGCCAGCGGGATCTGCCAGGACAGCGCCATGGCTCGCCCGGCCGGGCCCGACAGCCCGGCCGGGGGCTGCGTCCGGTGCGTGGAACCGGCCTGTTCGGGCATCCCGCTCCCCTGTGCGACGGAGTCGGACAAGCATAGCAGCGGGGCGGACGCGATCGGCCCTCAACCTTTCCCGGTCGCTGCCGTTATCGAATCGAAGGGGGGCGAGGTGCCCGTTCAAGGAGTTCACGGTGTGGATGCGGGCGCAATCGCCAGTCTGATGCAGCATCCGATCAACAGCGCGCTTCTGGTCCTGGACCAGGACGGGCGGGTGTTGGCGGCCAATCCCTGCGCGCAGGCCCTGGGCCTGCCGCAGGCGGTGCTGCGTTTCGGCCCGTTGCTGCAGGACCTGCGCCAGCTCCTCGTCGATGGCTCCCCGAACACCGTGCCATGCAGCCTGCCAGGGACGGAGCGGCGCCTGGATGGCTGGATGCGCGCGGTCAGCGCACCGGAGGGCGGGGTGCTGGCCTTTGCCCTGAGTGTCCCCGATCCGGACGGCGGCAGCCGCGGGCAGGAGGCGCTGGCCAGCGCCGGCCACGGGCTGTGGGATTGGGGCTTCGGCGTGGGCCGCATCTTCCGCCCCGACAGCTGGCTGGCGATGCTCGGCTAGTCCACCGAGGACGCGCCGGACAACGGCCTGGAAACGGCGATGGCGCTGGTCCATCCGGACGACATCGAACGGGTCCGCGCCAGTGTGCAGGAACACCTGACCGGACGCGCCGACGCCTACGTGTGCGAGCACCGCGTGCGCCGCCGCGACGGCGGCTGGCGCTGGGTCCGCGACAGTGGCCGGGTGGTGGCCTGGTCGGCCGATGGCCGGCCGCTGCGCATGGTCGGCACCCACACCGCCATTGACGACCAGAAGCAACTGGAAGAACGGCTGCGTCGCCAGCAGGCATTGCTGGAGGAGATCCAGCGCCTGTCCGGCATGGCGTCCTGGTCGTGGGATCCGATCAGCGACACCGGCTGGTGGCCGCAGGACCTGTATCGCCTGCTCGGCCAGCCGGTGCGCCCGCATGATTCGGCCCGGGCCTGGCTGCGGCGGTTGCCGCCCTGCGCCTCGGCCGCGTTGCGCCGCGCCTGGCGGCGGATGCGCCGCGATGGCGAACCGGTCAACTTCGACCTGGAGCTGCGTGACGCCGAGGGCCAACCCCTGTACCTGCAGGCCTGGAGCCAGCCGCAGCTGGACGACGACGGGCACATCGTCCGGGTACTGGGCCAGGTACAGGACGTGACCTCGCGCTGGCGCGCAGATGCGCTGCTGCGCTGGCGTACCGAACTGCTCGACCGGGTGTCGGCGCTGGGCCACATCGGCGGCGCGGAGATCGAGCCCGGGACGCGCCGGGTGCAGTGGACCGACGAGTGCTACCGCCTGCACGGCCTGCCGCACGGCCCGCTGACCCTGGACGACGCACTGGCGCTGTACACCCGTGAATCCCGGGAAACCTTCGAGGCGGCGCTGGCGAGGTTGGCCGCCGGCGGCCCTCCGGAACAGCTTGAGCTGTGCTTCTATCGCCAGAACGGGCGCCGCGCGCGGGTCCAGGTGCTGGTCGAACTGGATTGCCGTGAGGGCATGGCGCCGCGCTTCGTGGCCCTGTACCGCGATGTCAGCCGCGAGCTGGAAACCAGCGAGCGGATCGAACTGCTCTCGCATTACGACCTGCTCACCGGGCTGCCCAACCGCTTCCTGCTGCGGGTCCAGGCCGAGGAGGCCATCGTTACCGCCCAGGATGGTCTCGGCCACGGCCTGGCCCTGCTGCTGGTGGACCTGGACGGTTTCAAGAGCATCAACGATTCCTTCGGCCACGCCGCAGGCGATGCCATGCTCAAGGCGGCCGCCGGACGCATGCATCACACCCTGCAGGGCGGCGACCTGTTCGGCCGCCTCGGCGGCGACGAATTCATGGTGGTGCTGCGCCGGCCCGTCGACGGCACCGAGGCCGAGGACGCCGCGCGCAGGCTGATCGCCGCGCTGTCCGAACCGCTGGCCTTCGGCAGCGAGCACCTGAAGGTCGGGGCCAGCGTCGGCATCGCGCTGCTCGGCCGCGATGGCGAGGGCTTCGACGACCTGCTGCGCGCAGCCCATGCGGCCCTGCGCGTGGCACGCGAGCGCGGGCGCAACGGCTGGCAGCAGCACAACGACGAGATCCAGCGCGATACCCGGCGCCGGCTCGAGATCGAACACGCCCTGCGCGGCGCCCTTGAACGCGAGGAACTGGCGCTGGTCTACCAGCCGCAGGTCTGCATCAAGGGTGACCACCTGCCCGGAATCGAAGCACTGCTCCGCTGGCACTGGCCGGGCGGCCCCTGCCATCCGGGCGAGTTCATCCCCATTGCCGAGCAGTGTGGCGAGATCGTGCGCCTGGGCGAGTGGGTGATCGCCGAGGCCTGCCGCCAGGCCGCGGCCTGGCATGCGGCCGGGCTGCAATTCGGACGCATCGCGGTGAACGTCTCCGGCGTGCAGTTGCGTGACCGCGGCTTCGCCGACCGGGTGGTGGCCCTGTGCCAACGCGCCGGATGGCCTCCGGCACGGCTGGAGCTGGAGCTGACCGAGTCGGCCCTGATCCTGGACAGCGACAACCTGCGGCACTGCTTCCAGGTGTTCGAGCGCCACGGCGTGCAACTGGCGGTGGACGACTTCGGCACCGGCTTCTCCAACCTGCATTACCTCAACCGCTTCCCGGTGCAGCGGCTGAAGATCGACCGCAGCTTCGTGGCCGACATGCTCAGCGACACCAACGCCGGCGAAGTCACCCAGGCGATCGTGCACCTGGGCCATGCATTGGGGATGCGGGTCGTGGCCGAGGGCGTGGAAACGGCCGAGGAACAGAGCCAACTGCGTGCCTGGGGCTGTGACGAGATCCAGGGCTACGTGTACACCCGCCCATTGCCGCCGCGCGAACTGGCGCAGTGGCTGGCGCGCCTGGCCAGCGAATCGGCCCCGGCGCCGGCCTGGTTGGCGGCCGAAACGCCACCGGCACGCATGCCGGTGCGCTGAGCAGGTTGCCGCCGCTGCGACGGCCTGGCCCCCACGACAGTGGCCCCGGCGATCGTGCGTAGTGCGACCCTGCTGCATTGCGCAGCCTTCTCCGGTCAGCACGCGCACCGCCCGGCACGCACGTACCGGCTCCATCGTCTTGATCGTGTTGGCGGAGGACGCCGCCGGCATCGCCCGGCGCGCGGTCAGCCCTGGGACTGGCCTTCGGGCGTGCCGTCGGCGCGCCGCATCGGTGCGGCCATATCCCACGCCAGGCAGGTTTCGAGCGGGTCGTCATGCCCCCCGGGCGTTGCCGCAGCGGCCAGGCGGGCAGCCTCTGCCAGTTCGGCAGTGGCCATCTCCTCCATCTGCTTCAGGGCCTGCGGCAGGGGGCGTGCCGCGGCGGTTGCGGCATGCCGCGGCCCCTTGCCAGCCTGCTGCTGCGGCGAGCGGCTCATGGCGGCGGCCTGCGCGTCGCGGCGACGGCGGCAGACAAATGTGTGAACCCCGGCACCTGACCGGGGTTCTGGTGACAGGGCCGCCGCATGGCATGCGCGGCGGCCCGGCCGATGGGTGGAACGCGGCTCAGAACAGCTCCACCGTGCCCACGCCCATGGTCTGCTGGGTCACCGGCTTGTGCGGCGGGACTTCCCATTCGCCGCGCAGCTCGTTCAGGCGCCCGCCCAGCCGCTGCAGGGCGCGGATCATTTCCTCGTCGCATGCGCCATTGCTGCGGTGGAGCAGTTCCTGCAAGGCCAGCGCCTCGCGGTTGATCGCATCCAGCCGGTCCAGGTGCACGTGGGCGCCGCCCAGGGCCTGGGTGGCGATGTCCTCGAACTGCAGCGCCCGCACCGCCTCGGCAACCGAGCCGTCGATCGCGCGGCCGCACTCGGAAATCTCACGCATGCCTTCGCCCAGCGAGCTGTTGATCGCGGCCACGTTCTGCAGCATCTGCGCAGCCTCGGAGCGCGCATCACGGGAGCGGTCCAGGTCACGCGAGGCCATGTGCGAGACCGTGTCGCGGACCTTGGCGATGGCGTCCTTGGAGCTGTGCGCCAGCTTGCGGATCTGCTCGTTGAAGGTGGTCGAGCGCTCGGACAGGTTGCGCACCTCGTCGGCCACCACCGCGAAGCCGCGGCCGGCCTCGCCGGCGCGGGCCGCCTCGATGGCCGCATTCAGCGCCAGCAGGTTGGTCTGGTCGGCAATCGACTTGACGTCCTCCAGCAAGGCGAAGATGCCGTCCAGGTGCTGGGCCATCTGGTCGATGTGCTGCACCGTGGTGGTGCTCTGGCCCGACACCTGCTCCAGCGCCTCCACCAGCTGCTCCATGCGCGAGCTGGCGTGCTGGGCAAAGCGGGCCACGTCCACGCCGCCGGCGCCGTCCTGGTCGGCGATGATCCGTGCCATCGCACCGCTCTGCTGGCGCGATTTGCGGTTCATCTCCTCGAAGCTGCCGCCCAGGCCAGCCACCGCCTGCCGGATCAGGTCGCGGGCCCGTTCCACTTCATTGCGCGAGCCCTCGATCTCCCGGCTCACGAAGGTGCGCAGCTCGCCAAGCAGGTGTTCCTGCTCGCGCACCACCCGCAACTGCTCGGGCGAACGCGATGGCGACGTCGGGCCGCGCAACAGGAGCCAGGCGGCAAAGCCGAACCAGCTCAAGGTCAAGGTGGTCAGGATCGCCCAGCGCATCGGTGCCGGCCAATCGAAGCCCACGGCGATGGGGGTGAGAAGGGTCAGCACCAGTGGTGCGGCCATGCGGATTAGCAAACGGGAGTCCATGGGTGATCTCGGCGGAGCCTCGTTCGCAGTATCGGCCGCATGGCGGGGGCCTTTAATGCGCGCCAGCCCTTCTGCCGGGCTCGCACACGGCAAAAAACGGCAAACGTGATCGTGCCGGGCCTGCGCCCGCGGCCGCAGGCTCAGCCCAGGTGCCGCTCCACCGCGTCGAGCAGCGCCCGTCGCGCCAGCAGGAACTGCCACTGGCTGCCGCCCAGTTGCCTCCACAGCATGGCCGAGCGCACCGCGGCCAACAGCAGGGCGCGGATTTCCGAGACCACGCCGGGCTGGCCCAGGTAGTGCGGGTTGCCCTGGACCATGATCCGCGGCCGCAGGTGGCTGATGGTGTCCGCGTACAGGGTGCCAAGCGCTGCAAGCACGTCCGGATGGGTGCTGCCGCGGGACTCGGCCTGCGGCGCGATCGTGGCGATGCCGGCCGCCACGGCGGACTGGGCCTCGGGCTCGCGCGCGAAGCGCCGTTCCAGTTGCACCGCCGCCAGCGCCAGGCGTGGCAGCAGCGGGTCGTCGCCGCGGCTGGACAGGTGGTTGCCCAGCAGCCGCAGGCCCGGCGCCAGCGCATCGGCGCCGCCATAGACCTGGGCGACGGAGTCGGCGTCGATGCGGAACACGCTTTCCAGCACCGGCCGCGCGGTTGCGGTCTCGCTTTGTCCGGTTTCGGCGATGCGGCGCACCTGCTGCAATGCCTGGGCAAGGCCCGCCAGGGCCAGCGTGCGGTCGTCGTAAGGGGAGCTCATGCGGGCATTCTACCCGCCGCACCGCTGCACGAGCCGGCCCCGGTGGCCCTACCGTGCAGGCGTCGGGCCCTGGCGCGGCTGCGGGGCATCGGTGGCGGCGATCACCGCGCCGCCCAGGCAGGCCGGGCCGTCGTACAGCACCAGCGACTGTCCCGGCGTGGCCGCCCGCTGCGGGCGGGTGAAGCGCACCTGCAGGCTGCCATCGTCGTTCACCTGCACCCGGCAGGGCTCCTCGTGCTGGCGATAACGCACCTGCGCGGCGCAATCGAAGCCGGCAGCCGGTGCGCCGCCGTCGATCCAGTGCGCGGCCTCGGTGTGCACGGTATGCGAGAGCAGCCATGGGCTGTCGCGGTCCTGGTCCACGTACAGCACGTTGCCGGGCACGTCCTTGCCGACCACATACCACGGTGCCGCGGCGCGCCCGCGCACGCCGCCGATGGCCAGGCCCTCGCGCTGGCCCAGGGTGAAATAGAACACGCCCGGATGTTCGCCGACCTTTACCCCGTGCGGGTCGCGGATATCGCCGGGCTGCGCCGGCAGGTACTGGCCCAGGAAACTGCGGAAGTCGCGCTCGCCGATGAAGCAGATCCCGGTGGAATCCTTCTTGGCGTGGGTCGGCAGGCCGGCGTCCCGCGCCAGACGGCGGACCTGCGCCTTGGGCAGGTGCCCGATCGGGAATGTTGTTGCGGCCAGTTGCGCCTGCCCGAGCTGGTGCAGGAAATAGCTCTGGTCCTTGTCGCGGTCCGCGCCGCGCAGCAGCCGCCAGCGGCCGCCGTCGCGCTGCACCTGCGCGTAGTGGCCGGTGGCGATCCGTTCGGCGCCCAGCTCGCGCGCCGCATCCAGGAAGTGCTTGAACTTGACTTCGCGGTTGCACAGCACGTCCGGGTTCGGCGTGCGCCCGGCGGCGTATTCGGCCAGGAAGTGCTCGAACACCCCGGCCCAGTATTCCTTGGAGAAATCGCGGAAGTGGAACGGGATGCCGAGCCGGCCACACACGGCCACGGCGTCGCGGCGGTCATCCTCGGCGCGACACTGGCCGCTGCCGTCATCGTCCCAGTTCTGCATGAACAGGCCAGCCAGCGGCTCGCCCGACTGCGCCAGCAACCAGGCGGCAACCGAGGAGTCGACCCCGCCGGAGACGCCCACCACCGTGCGCGGCACGGTGCCCACGGCCGTGTTCATTCCACCTGGCCCAGCAACTCGAGCGGGCAGCGGCGCCCGGCCTGCCAGTCGGCCACCGTGCGCCACACCATCGGGCTGCGATGGCGCGCGGCCTGCGCCTGGAGCGCGTCGGGGGTCAGCCACAGCGCGCGCTCGATGCCGGCGTCCAGCGGCCGCTCCGGGTCGTGGTGCAGGGCTTCGCCGGCAAAGGCGAAGCGCAGGTAGTGGCGGCCTCCCGGCGCGGTCCACTGGTACATGCCGACGAGGGCGTGCAGGCGGATGTGCCAGCCGGTTTCCTCCAGGGTCTCGCGTACCGCCGCCTGGGCCAGGCTTTCGCCGGGTTCCAGGTGTCCGGCGGGCTGGTTCAGGACCAGGCGGCCGTCGATCCGTTCTTCCACCAGCAACAGTTGCCCGTCGCGTGCGACCAGGCTGGCGACAGTCACGTGCGGATGCCAGGTGCGGGATGCGTTCATCGCCGCAGGCCGCCAGGCACCGGCGTGGATGCGGGGCCGCCCGGCACCATCCTCGTGCCCGGCAACGCATCGGCGCAGGTGCCCGGCCGGGGCTGCAGCTGGAGGGGGAGGGGGTTGCGAGGCATCGATCCTGATCGTGGCGGCGGCGGCGCCGTGTCCGGCAGCCG